>PVBE010995909.1_pt1 | contig 22694 bp, 15 predicted proteins | sample 1631181 | NCBI WGS metagenome assembly PVBE01 (sample SAMN08397723, study PRJNA350692) | Marine metagenome, whole genome shotgun sequencing project. | isolation source: water | place: Pacific Ocean | collected 2012-04 | reverse complement strand
TGCTTAGCCGCGGCGCCGATCCGACGGCCGAGTCCCGCGACGGGCGCACGCCGCGCCAGTTCGCCGAGCAGATCCCCAACGAGGTCATCCGCTAGTTCTTCCTCGACCGGCTTGACCGCGCCGGGACCCCGATTCGCCTTCGTGGAAGCGGCCTCCGACTTGCTACGATGACATTCAACCGGATCTTCCGCCCCCTGTCCCTGCACGCTTCCCTTCAGGTGATCGGGAGCGACAAGGGTCATCGTGAACTCGTAGGTTTTTCCGTCCTCGGAACCGGAGACCGTGACCACCTTGTCCCGGAACGTGCCCTCGAGGGGGACCTGGGTCGATTTTCGGCCCATCGAAATGGTCATCCGGCCGGTCACCCCGGTCCCGTCCAGTTTCAAGTCCGCGGTGAACTGTGCCTCGATCCCGAATTGCTTGATGACGATCGTGCCGATCCAGGCTCCGGTTAGCGGGTCATCTTGATTCACATTGGCTTCCATTTCCGGGGGAGCCGACTCCGTCGCGGGAGATTCCATCCCGGGGGATATATTTCCCGGAACCTTTTCCGGTTTTTTTCGGGGGGGCATTTTTTTAGGCGTCTTCACAGGCTTCTTTTCGGGAGGCTTGTTTTCCGTGCCTTTTCCCGTCTTCTTTTCAGGTTTCTTCTTTCGGGACTTTTTCATCGCCTCCAGCGCCTTTTCGAGCGTCCTCTCCCGGCTCGTCGTCGCGTGGTCTTCCCGGGTCAGCCAGAGGTAGTAAATGTCCACTTCCTTGTCGGAACGCCGCCCGGTGAAGGCGATCATTTTCCCGTCCGGGGACCAGGAGGGATTCGATTCGTTGTCCGGGTGTCGTGAGACGTTCACGGCTTTCCGGGAACCGTCCACGGGGGCGATCCAGATATCCCGGTTGTAGTCGTCGTCGTACACGGCGTAGACGAACCATTTCCCGTCGGGAGACCAGTCGTAGGAAGGGCCGTTCCAGCTGGAGAAGATGACCCGTTCTTTCCCGGTCTTGATATCGCGGACAACGAGGTCCCCTTTCGCCCGGATAAAGGCGAGCGATTTCCCGTTCGGGGAGAGCGACAGCCCCCGTTCCAGGTGGTCGTCGTCGGTGAGCCTTTCCGTGGTGAAGGCGGTGTTCCTCCACCAGTATTCCTTTGGGTCCGCGGGGCGGGCCACCCACAGGTCCGAGCGGCCGTTCCTGTCGCTGATGAAATATATCGCCTTGCGGTCCTTCGAAAAGACCGGTTCCCTCTCCTCGCCGGGAGTGTCGGTGATTCTCCTTGGTTCCTTGAGAACGGTGTCCATGACCCAGAGATCTCCCCCGGCAACGAGGACGATTTCGAGAGCGTCGTTCGTGAAGGCGGCCGCGGTCGCTTTCTTGACGATTTTACGCTGGCGGCGAAAACCGGTCGTGTCCCCGGTAAAATAGAGGTCGATTCTTTCCGGCTTTGAATCGCTCCCGGGAGAGAACCGGTACAGATCGAAAAGGTATCCAAAAACGATCGTCGAGCCGTTCCGGGAGAGCGCGGGATTGGAGACCGAATCGTCTGGGTAGTATGTTACCGGGGACGATCCCACCGGCCGGATCGTCTCCTTCCGGAGATTGAAGGATCCTGATTCCCCGCCCACGTAGTAGAACCCCTTCCCGTCGCGCATCCAGAGAGGCCATCGCGACTCGGTCTGACGTCCGACCAGCTTTTTGAACGCCTTCGTCTCCATGTCGAACATCCAGACCTGGCGGGCGCGTGGACCGGTATATCCTTTTCGCCATTCCCTTTCCCCTTCCCGGGTGAAGAGAAGCTTTGTTCCATCCGGGGAAACATCTCCATGGTTGCCCATGGCGTCGAAGAGCATTTCCGCGGGCCCTGTTCCTGTAAGCGGGAATTTCCAGAAGCGGTATGGATTCCGCCAGTAAGTGTCCGCCGCGCGGCGAATGAGGAGGGACTGTCCGTTGGGGAACCATCCGTGAAGGCTGTGTCCCGCGGTGTGATGCGTAACCTGTTCCGGGGTTCCGCCTTCCACGGGAATGAGCCAGGCTTGGCGACTTCCGGATCGTTCGCTGATGAAGGCGATCCTGGAACCGTCGGGAGAGAAAAAAGGCTGCCGCTCGACCGATTCATGGCGCGTCAGTTGACGGATGTTTCCGCCCGCGGTCGGTGCCAGCCAGATATCCCCCCGCCAGGCGAAGGCGAGAGTCGAACCCTCCGGCGAAAGGGCCGGGTCGGAGACAAGTTTTACCGGTTCCTGGGCGAGGAGCGGTTGCGCGGCCAGCAGGACCAGCAAGCATGTGGCGAGTTTCATTTTGAATCTCCCGACTTGGTTTCCAGTGAGAAGAGCCGTTCTTCCAGTTTTCGGAACTTGCCCCTGATCTCTTCCAATTCCTTCTCCAATCCCTTTACCCGGGGAGCGTCGCCTTCGCGAATCTCTTTCATGATCCGGTCGAGCGCGGGGCGGTCCTGCGCGGCGATGCGCCGGCGGTAGGTTTCCAGGGATCCGAGCGCGCTTCTTTCCCCGAGGGCGCCGAGTCCCCGGGCGGCGGCCGCGTTCACCCGGCCGGAGGAATCACGCAGGAGGAGTTCTTCCAGTTTTTCGCACGCGTTTTCACGGTCCTTTTTTTCCTGGAACCGGGCCAGTTTCCCGATCGCGACCGTGGCGGCGGCCCGCGCCCTGATGGGGGCTCCTCCTTCCCGGGCCGCGTCCAGAAGAGGACCGAGCGCTTCCCGTTTCCGGGTGGCCGCGAGTGCGTGGAACGCGCCCGACTGGGTCAGGCCGCTGAATTTTCCCTTCTTCGCGGCCCCCTTGAGAAGGTCGAGCGGGGCGTCTTCCCGCTGGGCGCCGAGCGCCTTCAACGCTTCCCCCTCCGCGATGTAAAGGTCGATCCCGGCTTTTACGCGGGCTTCGACCGCCCCGCGAATTTTCCCGTCCCGGATTTCGCCACAGGCTCGGAAAACCGAAGAGAGCACCATGGGGTCCTGTTCCGTCTTCACGATTTCGACGAGAGCGTCGATCGACGCGGAGGTGGCGGACTTTCCGAGAGCTTTCGCCCATCGGACGCGGACCCCCCAGAACGGTTCTTCGGACCATGCCTTCCCGATGGCCTCGATATTCCGGGTCTTGGCGGTGGAGGCCAACTCGCGCCCGGCGAGGATCCTGCCTACCACGTCCGGGGCGCCGGTCAGTTGCTTCCGGAGCATCCCGTCCCCGGGATTGAACTCGAGTTTGAAGACCATTTTCGAATCGGGATCGATCCGGACCTGTTCCGGCTCCTCCATGGCGAACCGGAACGATTTCCGGGCCCGGTTAAGCCGGACGACGCGGGTATGAGACATTCCCCGCGAAACCCATCCGATCTCGAGCGGCATGTCGAAGACGGGGATCCCCTTCTTCCCTTCCGCCTGTTTCTGTTCGATCTCGAAGATTCCCTCGCCCTTTTCGGAATCGTGGGAGAAGGTCGCCTTGAGCTCGGGATACCCGGCGGTGTGGAACCACTGGTCGAAGAACCGGACCAGGGATTTCCCGGAACGTTCCTCGAGGACGCGGCGGAAATCGGAAGTCTCGACCACTTTCCGTTCGTACTTTTTCACGTAATCGCGGACGCCGCTCCAAAAGGCCTCGTCCCCGATCGTTTTCCGGAGCATGTGAAGGCGGATTCCTCCTCCCGGGTAGAGGTGGCGGTCGTACATGGTCCAGGAGGAATCGAACTTTCGCGTGACGATCGGCCGGTGGTACTTTTCGTCCGCTTCCTCGAAGTAGGCCTGCGCGTTGCTGTAGAGGTCGTACAGCATCTCGTCCTCTCCACGGTGGTGTTCCAGCCAGCAGGTTTCCATGTAGGTGGCCCAGGATTCCTTCAGCCAGACGTGGGCGAAATCGCGGACCACAACGGAATCCCCGAAGTAGCTGTGGGCCATTTCATGAACGTTGATCTGGTCGATGAGCCACGCCCATTCCTTCGCGAGGGTTTCGTCGAGAATAAAGATGTCGTCCCAGCTGACGAGGGAGATGTTTTCCATCGCGCCGCCGAACGTGGGAAGGGCGAACTGGAAATACTTGGGGGTCGGGAAGGGACGGTCGAGTTTCTTCGTCATCCACTCCAGCATCGCCCGGGTCCGTCCGAAGCTGCGGCGGAGATGTTCGGGCGTGAATTCCTTCGTGGCGAAGGTCGCCAGGGGCATCCCCGCGAATTCCCCGTCTTCCGCGGTGACGAACTCTCCGATGGCGAAACAGGTGAGGTAGGCGGGACAGGGGTGGTCCAGTTTCCAGTGGACCGTTTTCGTTCCGTCCCCGTGAAGGTCCTCCCCCCCGCGGGCGCCGTTGGCCAGGATCGTGAGGTCTTTTTCCGCCCGGATGTGGAATTCCAGGGTGGGGCGTATCGTCGGATGGTCGATGCAGGGGAACCAGTGGCGGGCGCGCTCCGATTCGCTGTCGGTGGCGGCATACTGCGCCCTGTCCGGGTACGCATCGCTCGGCCGGGAGAAAAAGAGACCCGTGACCGGCTTTACGATCATGTAGGAGATGGCGACGCGCCGTTCCTCGTCGCCGGCGAATTCCTCCTCCCAGGTGACCCGCAATTCCGATCCGTCGTAGCGGTGCGTAAGGACGTTTCCTCCCGGGTCCGCTACCGTGATGGATTCGAAATCGACCGCGTGGAAGGTGACGGACCGAAACCCCGTTCCACGGGCGCGGATCGTGTGGATGACGGTTCCCTCGAGGGATTCCTCCCTGATATCGACCTTAAGATCCAGGTCGGTGTGGACCGGTTCCAGGTGCAGATCGGGCGGGTAGTGAGCCTCGGGGTCGGAGAGGGTGAAATTGTCCCTGCAGGTCGCCTGGGCGGATGCGCGCATGTGGTCTCCCTTCGAATTGCCGGAAGCGGGCATTAGATCCCCTCCCGGGAAAAAGTTCAAGACGCCTTTGCGGATTAGATCTGGAACTCCACGGACCGAAAGAGATAGAATGGGCATTCGCAAAGGATGGAAGTCTGAATATCGAGGGGTCCAAGTAGGAGATCGGGGGAGTCCGGCGTTCGTTGCATACCTTCTTCCTCACAATATACAGAATGAAAAATCGCAGCTGGTTTTTCCGAAACTTCGGATTCCTTGTTTCCCGGGACGAATGGGTCCGCTCCCAGGCGGCGTACAAGACCGACATCGAAATCGCGCGCCGGGCACGGGAACGGGAGTACGACTCTCTTCGCGATGGAATCCTGGAAGCGAAGAAGGAACTCGGGCGGGCCGAGGGAACGCTGGAACGCGAACGCGCCGACTGGCAGGACTCGGAACGGGGATTCACCGACGAACTGGGAATCCGCCGAAAGGTCTTCCACGAGTGGAAGATGTGCACCTTTTTCGTCGACACGCACGGGATCATCCGGGACGTCGAGCCGAAGAATCCCCCGCTGGTCACCGATTATTTCGGCGCGGACGTCGAAGACATCATCGGGCGCAAGCCCTCCCAGATCATTCCCGGGGAGCGGTTCTTCAACCTGTACACCGGGTTGGTCGAGGAAAGTTCCGGCGACATGGCGCGGCAGGGGATGTCCTTCGAATCGAACACCATCCATATCGGGGACGAAGCCTTCGACATCATGGCCTACCCCCGTTACTCGGGTGGAGAGATGAAAACCCTTCAAGGTTCGATCATCACCATCGTGCCCCTTCGCCAGAAGGGCTGGCTCGACAAGTTGCGCGAACGCCAGCGGGTCACGATCGAAGTAGAAGAGGAAGTGACGCAGGAAAAGGCGCTCGATTACTGCCTCACGATGATGAGGAACGGTTCGCGGCCGGTCTACTTCAACTTCGGGAATAACCGCTCCATCTCCCATGGTGCGTTGGAGAGCATCGCCAAGTTCTACCGCATCTACCAGAACCAGGAGGCGATCTGCACCTTCTCCGGAGTGCCGGAAGAAGTGGCGGAGATTCTCACCTCCCTCGAGGTGGATCCGCGGCACGTCAAGGGCGTCCGGAAGGCGCCGGGATTCGCGGTGGCACGGGAAGGGGCCTGAGGAAAATCCCAACGGCCAACTGCCTATGCGGGCGTTTCGCGGTTGAAATTCCAAATCCCGGTATACGCGGGACTCTGCGCTCTCCCGGAACCCTCTCCCTGGAGCCTTCGTGCTTTTCCCCGCGACTTCGGAGGGATCACGACCCCGCCAGGTCCAGCTTCTGCCGCCGGGTCAGTTTCTTGATTGCCGCTTCCCGGGCGGAAGCGGCGGAACGGTCGGGCGCCGTCTCCCGGTAGACCACCCGGGCGGGGCCGGAAAAACGAAAGAACTTCCCTCCCCTGTTTCCCGAGGCGTGTTCCCGGAAACGCCGCTCCATGTCTGTGGTGATGCCGGTGTAGAGCTTCCCGGAAGCGGTCTGAACCATGTAGACGGTCCAGGTCATTTGCGGCGATCCGCGAGTCGTTCCAGTTCCGCCCGTGCGCTCGCGTGTTCGGTGAACTCGCTGATCCCGGTGGCGACGCAGGACCGGTACGATTTCCGTGCGGCCTCCCCCCTCCCTTCCACCCGGTGGTTCCAGCCGACCAGGAACCACGCTTCGCATTTTCGTTCCGGGGTGGAGGCTTCCCGGACGAGTTCCTCCGCGCTCTTTTCCCGGAGAAGGAAGGCGGCGAGCGCGTGGTACCAGTCGTCGTCCGTTTTCGGGGCGCGGCGGGAGAGATGATCCCGGAGGGTCTTGTCCGCCTTCGCCCTCCCCTCTTTCTCGAAAAGGAGGAGCCAGGTGCGGAGGTGCAGGTAATCCGCTTCGGGGGATTTCAGTTCGATCGCGCGCCGGAAACTGGCGAGGGCTCTCTTCGGCATTGGAAGGTCGAACTCCGCGTACCCGAGGGATGCGTGTCCCCAGGCGGAACCCGGTTCCATCCCGATACCCTTTTCGTGATCCCGGAGCGCTCCCCGGGGATCATCCGAAGCGCGTCGCGCGTGACCCCGGTAGTGATACGCGTCGGCGCCCCCGAACCCCGCGTCGATGGCCCGCGTGTAATCCCCGATCGCCCCGGAAAATTTTCGGTCGTAATGGCGGGCATGTCCCCGGTTATAAAGGGTCGCGGGATCGTTCGGCTTCAGTTTCAACGCGCGGTCGTAGTCCCGGATCGCTTCTCCATATTGTTCGAGCCGGAAACGGGCGAGACCCCGGTTCCGCCAGGCCTCCGTGAAACCGGGCCGAAGTTCGATCGCCCGCGACCACTCCCGGATCGCTCCCTTCATGTCCCCCCGTCCATATTTCAGGGCGCCTTCCCGGAGATAATCATCGGCGTCCTGGAGGAGAGAGAGCGCCGCAACGAGGGTCAATATGAACATGGATCTTCTTATACCCCGCCCGTGGAAAAAAAGGAATCCAATCCCCGTCGCCATATGGTAGGGTACCCGGCCATCCAGGAGAAACGACCGATGCTTGACCAACTTCGCAAACAATTCATGGAAGTGGCTCCAAAGGCGGATTACGCCTCCCTGCGCTTCGTCCGGGAAAAGAACGAGACCATCTCCGTTCGCCAGAACGTGCTCCAGCCCGTTGTGACGTCGGATGACATGGGCGTGATGATCACCGTGCATGACGGCGGAGGAATGGGATACGCCGCCACGTCCGACCTGACCACGGAGGGGCTCCGCCTCGCCTCGAACCAGGCGCACGAATGGGCGAAACGGACCGCGGGGAAAAGCGTGGTCGATTCCCGGAAAATCCCGACCGATCCCGTCAACGGGGAATACGAGACGCCCGTCCAGAAACCGTGGAGCTCGGTCGCCCTCAACGAAAAGATCGATTTTCTCCGCAAGGAGTGTGAACGGCTCAAGACGGACGACCGGATCGTTGACTGGGAAGCGCAGGTGTGGAACACCGACGTGGAAAGCTTCCTGATCGGCTCCACCGGCGGCGTTCTTCGCCAGCGGTTTCATATCCTCGTGCCCGACCTGCGGGCGACCGCCAACGACGGCGCCGAAACGATCAACCGGACCTTCGGGGGATTCCGCCTGGGCCGCCAGGGCGGGCTGGAAATCCTCGACGATCTCGGTTTCTACACCTCCGCCCCGCGGGTCTCTTCCCAGGCGCTGGAACTGCTTTCCGCTCCCAATTGCCCGACGGGAACCATGGACCTGCTTCTCGCGCCCGACCAGATGATTCTCCAGATCCACGAATCGATCGGCCACCCGCTGGAACTCGACCGGATCCTCGGCGACGAGCGCAATTACGCGGGGACGAGTTTCGTGACGATGGACATGTTCGGGAACTATCGGTACGGCTCCGACCTTCTGAACATCACCTTCGATCCGACGCGGCCCGAGCAGATCGCCAGTTACGCCTACGACGACGACGGGCTGGCGGCGAAGAAGGAATACATCATTCGGAAAGGCATCCTGGAAAAGCCCCTCGGCGGCGCGGTTTCGCAGGCGCGCGCGGGGAGTCCGGGGGTCGCCAATTCGCGCGCCAACAGTTGGAACCGCCCCCCCATCGACCGGATGGCCAATCTCAACCTGGAGCCGGGGGAAACCCCGTTCGAGGAGATGGTGAAGGCGGTCGAAAACGGGGTCTACATGGAGGCGAACTGCTCCTGGTCGATCGACGACTCCCGGAACAAGTTCCAGTTCGGATGCGAGTACGCCCGGATCATCGAGAACGGGGAACTCAAGGGCGTCGTCAAGAAACCAAACTACCGCGGGGTGAGCGCCACCTTCTGGCGGAATCTCAAGCGCGTGGGAGACCTGGATAGCTTCCAGGTCATGGGCACGCCTTACTGCGGCAAGGGCGAACCAAACCAGGTGATCCGCGTCGGCCACGCCTCCCCCGCCGCGCTCTTTTCCGACGTCGACGTTTTCGGGGGTGCATGAGATGATCGCACAGGAATATTTCAACCGGATTTCCGACCACCTGCAGACGCTCCTCCGCGGGGAGGAAGTCTTTACGGCCGATTACCAGTCGGAAGATTCCGATTTCGTCCGGTTCAACCGGAGCGAGGTCCGGCAGGCGGGCGCCGTTACGCAGAAGGCTCTTTCCCTCGACCTGATCGAGGGTGGAAAGCACGCGGCCGGAAGCGTCTCCCTGACGGGCCATTTCGAAATGGATCGCCCCCGGGTGGAGGGGATGGTCGCGAACCTGCGCGAACAGCGCTCCCATCTCCCGGAGGATCCTCATCTCCAGATCTCGACGGAAGTGAACTCCACCGAAAGGAAGATGGAAGACCGGATTCCCGAAGGGGAGGCTGCAATATCGGAAATTCGAAAAGCGGGGGAAGGCCGGGACCTCGTGGGCATATACGCCTCGGGCGGTATCCACTCCGGTTTTTCCAATTCGCTCGGCCAGCGGAACTGGTATTCCAACTACAGCTACAACCTCGACTGGAGTTTTTACCACCGGAAGGACAAGGCGGTCAAAACGGGGTACGCCGGGTTGGAATGGAACCCGACCGAGTTCACGCGGAAAGTGAACTGGGCCTCCGAACAGCTCGACGTTCTCTCCCACGATCCGCACACGATCCAGCCCGGGAAGTACCGGGTCTACCTCGCGCCGGCGGCGCTCTATGACATCATCGGGGTGATGAGCTGGGGAGGGTTCGGCCTGAAATCGCACAAGACCCGGCAGACCCCCCTGCTGAAGATGATCACCGGGGAGGAACAGCTCAACCCGGCGGTGAGCATCCGTGAGAACACGAAGGGGGGCATCTCCCCGCAGTTCCAGGAACAGGGCTTCCTGCGGCCGGACCAGGTCACGCTGATCAACGAGGGCCGTTACCAGGACTGCCTCGTCTCTCCGCGCTCTTCGAAGGAGTACGGAGTGCCAACGAACGGCGCGACGAACTCGGAGTCGCCGGAATCGATCGACGTGGCGGCCGGGAAGATCCCGGTCGAACGGACGCTGAAGGAACTCGGAACCGGAATCTTCATCAACAACGTCTGGTACCTGAACTTCTCCGACCGGGCGGCCTGCCGGACGACGGGGATGACCCGCTTCGCCACCTTCTGGGTGGAGAACGGCGAGATCAAGGCTCCGCTCAACGTGATGCGGTTCGACGAAACGCTTTACCACATGCTGGGATCCAACCTCGTCGGGCTCACCCAGGAACGGGAGATGATCCTCGACCCGGGGAGTTATTTCCGGCGCGCCACGAGCAGTGGCCGGGTTCCCGGAGTTCTCGTGGACGATTTCACGTTGACGTTGTAGGCCTGCCGGTGTCGTAACCATATGAAAGCGATCCTCGTCCTGCTCCTGGCCCTCCCTTTCCTTTCCCTCCAGGACCGCGGAGAGGTGAAGGCGGAATACGCCCGGCAGAAAAAGGAACTCTCCGGGGTGAAAGAGGCGGGTCCCTGGGTTTCGCTCGGGGAGTGGGCGTCCGAAAACAGGCTGAAAAGCGAAGCGAAGTTCTGCTTCAAGCGGGCGGAGAAGTTCGACCGGGAAAACGGGGGCGCCGTCGCCGGGATGAAGGGCCTCGGGTACGTTCTCGAAAAAGGCATCTGGCATTCCGCGAAGCAGGTCTACCGGAAAGAACTCAGGAAGGTGGCGTCATCCGATCTTGACGGGAGGCACGAACTCGCCGAATGGGCAAAAGGGTACGGGCTTCTTTCCGAGTGGGAAAAACAGCTTCGGTCCAATCTCAAGGCCAACCCTTACCATGCCCCTTCCCGCCTTTCCCTGGGATACAAGCGGGCGTACGGGGAATGGTGGACGGAAAAGGAATTGGCGCGGGAACGGGCGGTCGACGAGGCGTTCAGAGAAGCGATCGCCGCGGGAGAAACGGCGGACGTCGTTCACGAAAAGGCTCGGGCGGCGGGATGGTCGGGAACATTGGGTGAGGCGAAAGAGATCCTTCGCCGGGCCGCTTCCCCGACGGGGACGAAATCGGACCAGAAGCTGACCCTCCAGGCGGACAAGTACCCGGGAGAGTACACGTTCGGGATCCCGGAGGCGTACGTGCCATGGCGGAAGAACCCGATGATCGTTTTTCTTCATGGAGGGGGCGCGGGAACGGGGGACGGAGACGACTACTTCCCGCAGGTATGGCCGCAGACCTCCCCCCGGGGATATATCACCGTCTGCCCGACGGTGCTGGAGAAAGTCGGCGTCGCGTGGAACAACCCGCGCCACGTGGCGTACATCCGGGCGATCGTGGCCGAGTTCCTGCGGAACTACAACGTCGACGAGAACCGCCTTTATCTCATGGGCCATTCCATGGGAGGGTTTGGATGTTTCTACGTCGGAACGAACACGACGGACCTCTTCGCGGCGATTTCGCCCTGGTCGGGGGGCCCCTCCCGGAGCGCGCTCTCCAACCTGAAGTACACGCCCACCTACATCATTCACGGGAAGGACGACCGCACGGTTCGCGTCGACGGATCGCGAAACGCGGCGAAACAGCTCCGGCAGATGAAGTATCCCGTGGTCTACGTCGAGATCAACGGGTACGACCATGCCGTTCCGGGACCGGAGAAGGCGAAGGCGTTCGACTGGCTGGAACAATGGAGGCTCGATCCCCGCGCCCGGAAGCGGAAATAAGAATTTGGGAATTTCCGCTCCGACCCTTTATAGTCTAAGGGTATGAACGAGGAAGAGATCCCGACCCGGGAAAAGATCCTGGCCCTGCCCAAGGTGGACCTGCATTGTCACCTGGACGGATCGATGAGGGTGGAAACGATCCTCGAACTCGCCTCCGACCAGAAGGTGGAACTTCCCACGACCGACGAGTCGGAGCTTCGAAAAATCCTCCTTTGCGGAAGGGACGCCGGGTCTCTCGAGGAATACCTGAAGGCATTCGACGTGACCCTGCAGGTTCTCCAGGAGAAGGAGGGCCTGGCCCGGGCGGCGTACGACCTGGCCTGTGACGCCGCCGACGAGAACGTCTGGTACCTCGAGGTCCGGTTCAGCCCGATCCTCCACCAGAAAAACGGACTGCGTCTCTCGGAAATCGTGGACGCGGTGCTGGAGGGGCTGAAAAAGGCCGAGAATGAAAAGAAGATCCGGACGGGCGTGATCATCTGCGGGATGCGCCACATGTCGCCCGCGGTATCGCTTCGGCTGGCGCAACTTTCGGTCGCTTACAAGAACCAGGGCGTGGTCGGATTCGACCTGGCGGGGGCGGAGCACGGCTTTCCCCCGAAGCACCACATCGAGGCCTTCTACCTGATCCGGAACAACAACATCAACTGCACGGTGCACGCTGGGGAGGGATACGGACCCGAGTCGATTCACCAGGCGATCCACTACTGCGGGGCGCATCGCATCGGCCACTGCACCCGCCTGCGGGAGGACGGGGACCTGCTGAACTACGTGGCGGACAGGAGAATCCCGCTCGAGATCTGCCTGACGTCCAACGTGCAGACGGGAACGGTGAATTGCATCGAGGACCACCCTTTCCAGCTCTATTTTGATTACTGCCTGCGGGTGACGTTGAACACGGACAACCGGCTGATGTCCGGTACGACGGTCACCGACGAGTACCTTCTCGCCGCGAAAACGTTCGACCTGAGCATGACGAATCTAAAGGACATCGTCATACAGGGGTTCCGCAGTTCGTTCCTCTCTTACCGGGACAGGGTGGCGCTTCTCCGGGAGGCGTTGCAGGTTCTGGAAATTCCGTATCTGCCCTGAACGGGAGCCCCGTCTCCGGTCGATGATACTGGCGGGCAAGAGTCCGTGAGGAGAGTTGCATGGCGTTTCCGGCCGCGATCAGGAATGTCCTCCTGGTCGATGCGAACCTGAGCATGATCGCCGGCCTGAAGTCGGTGCTGGAAGGGTATCCCTGCGAAGTCACCGTCACCAACAGCCTCTACATGGCGCGGTCCCATCTGCGGGACCTGGAGCCGGAACTCCTGATCCTCGATTCCGAGTTTCCCGACGAGGCGGCCCTGCACCTTTGCCGGAAACTTTCGGGAGGAGATACGATCGTCATCATGACGGGGCGGAATCCCCCCCGGGAGAAGGTCCTCCATTCCATCCGGTCGGGCGCGGCCGATTTCCTGGTCAAGCCTTTTACGCTCGATTTCGCGATCCAGCGGATCGTTCACGCCGCGGAAACGATCTACGGGGAAGCCTCGTCCGACGCTCCCGGGGACGGCCTGGACCCGAAGGATCGCGTGAAGAGGGGCATCATCCGGGCGCAGTCCAGCCTCGCCCTCCCCCACGCGGTGTCGAAGGTTCTTCAGCTTTCCACCTCCCGGTCGTCGAACGCCAAGGATTTCGAGGAGCCGATCCGGTCCGACCCGGTGGTGACGTCGGCGGTTCTCCGGCTCGCCAATTCCGCCTTCTACGGAAAACGGGGAGGCGTCATCCGGATCCGGGAAGCGGTGGTCCGGGTCGGTTTTCTCAGCGTTCGAAACGCGGTCCTGGCGTTGTCGGTCTTCAAGATGTTGCCCGGGAGGAACCAGGCGACCTCGTTCAACCGCCTCTGGTTCTGGCAGCATTCGATCGCGACGGCGATCCTGGCCCGGATGATCGCGGAGAACGGGCGATTCGTTGACCGGGAAGACGCGTTCCTCGCGGGACTTCTCCACGACATCGGCAAGCCGGTCCTGGCGGATTACGCCGCGCACGATTTCCAGACCGCGATCGTGGAGGCGCAGAAACAGGGAGAACATCTCCATGTCATGGAGAAGCGGGTTTTCGAACTGAATCACGCGCAGGCGGGCGCGCTTCTCCTGAGCAAGTGGCAGTTGCCGGAAAAAATCACGGATGCGGTCTTCCATCATCATGATCACGAGATTCATGCGGAGGAGGAGCCCGTCCTTCCGGAGACGCCCGGGTTGACGGAGGTCGTCGGCCTCGCCAACCAGATGGCGAAGGCGCTGTTCCTCGGCGCGTCGGGCGATTATTTCGTGGAGGAACCGACGGGGGACACGCTGGACCGTCTCCGGGTGCGGGCCCTTTTCGAACGGGGCGGACTCCGGGAGAAGGCGCATGAGCAGATTAGGGAGATGTTCAAAACGCTCCGCGTCGCCGAGGGAACCTCCCCGGCCATTTTCCAACCGTTGGTGGAGAAGGGACGCGCCGTGTGGGGCGTTCCGGAGCCCCCCCTGCTTTCCCTGAGCCTGGAAGCGGCCGGGTTCACCGCCCCGGTCGAGGAGGAGAAGGAAACCCCTCTTCCCGAAATCGAAATTCTTCCCGGAAAGAAGGCCGCCAGGACGACCCAGGGAAAGGCGAAGGGTCCCGTGGAATCCCGGAAAATGATCCTGGTGGAAGACATGGTGGGAAGGGGAAAGGCGCCGGAAGGATTCCCGCTCGTGGAGAATCCGTACGACACGATCAGCCTCTACTACGACCTGCAGGATTTCTTCGTGCCGAAGGAAAAGGGACCCGCACGAAAGAAGGAACCCCGGAAGAAGAAAGAGCCGGGGAAGAGCGCGAAAAAAAAGAAAGAGAAGAAGAAGGTCTCCGCGGAATAATAAGCACGACCGGAGACCAACGGGTCTCGGGTAAGCGGAAGGAGACCTGGAAAAAAGAAGATTTTCAAAGATCATCCCCACGAAGTCCTGCCTCATCAGCAGGACAACTCCTCCCTCGTCGACCGCTCCGGGTAATTCCGGGATCGGTTCGATACGCCGGGGATTCCTGCCCCACAAGGATCCCCGGCACTTTTTTGGTAAAAAATACATAAAACTTGCATATACTCCATAAATAATGTATACTTTGAATACTGGAAGCCAAGAGTGAATAAATGCGGGAGAAAACGATATGAGATACAACACCAGAATCATCCGGGGGGTTATCGCTCTTCTTGTCCTCGCATCGACCCAGGCGGGTGGATGCGTCAAGTTCGCCCGGGAAAGCACCGTTCCCCAGTTTCCCGTTCCCGGTCCTTCCTGGCTTCCGGCCGGGATTGACCCCTCGTGGGCGGATATCAATCCCACCCAGGTCCTTAATTTCACATATGATGGCGCCCAGTCCTCCGAGCAGAACGGCGCCGACCTGGCATCCTCGATCCTGGCGCTGGTCCCCGGCCAAAAACTCTCCATCGGACCCGGTACGTACACCATCGTCGCGAAGTTCGACGTGGTCCTGCAGGGCACCGCGAACGCTCCCATCTGGGTGGAGGGCTTAAATCCTCTCGATATGCCGGTCATCACACGGCCGGACGCCATTCAGAACGACATGAACGTAGGGGAGGCTGCCCCCTCCCGGTACGTTTGTTTCCGGTGGATCGAATTCACCGGGGGGGCCGATTTGATCAAGATCTATAACTGCAACCAGATCTGGATCGATCAATGCCGTATTCATGACGGGGACGGCGTTGGAATCGCCGCGAACTCGTTCGATACCAGTTACCTCTATATTACCCGGAACGAGATTTCACAACCCGGAAACGCCGGCGATACCGGCGAAGGGATGTACCTCGGCGGAAATTTCGGGGCCGTGAAAATGACGTGGTCGGTGATCGCCCTGAATTGGGTTCACGATACTTACGGCTCCACCCAGGGCGACGGGATCGAGATCAAGCAGGGATCCCATCACAACTGGATCGTGGGCAACCTGGTCCACGACACCAACTATCCCTGCATCCTCGCCTACGGCACCTATGGAAACGGCGAGAACGTCATCGAAAGCAACATCCTCCATAACAGCAACGACAACACCATGCAGGTGCAGGGAGAGGCGATCGTTCGGAACAACCTGATCATGGCGGGGACGCAGAACGGTTTCTTCAGCATGGACCACCAGGACGGCGTGACCGATCTCGAGTTCGTGCACAACACGATCATCACGTCCGGTCCGGCGGTCACTCTCCGGAATTGGTCGGGGAAGCCGAACATGGTCTTCGCCAACAACGCCGTCTACAGCGAACTGGCCGATTCCATCAACTTTGCCAACGGGTCTTCGGGCGTGGCGGTGAGCGGCAACGTGGTGCTGGGTTCGGTCCAGGGCATTTCGTCCGGTTTCGTGTTCGGGAACGGCCTCGGGGATTTCGTGAACGCGACCTGGAACGCGAGCGTCTTGGACGCGCGCCCCTCCCCCACCAGCGCTCTCCTGGACAGGGGCGACATCGCCTTCTGGGTGCTCTTCGACATCAACCTGCAGATTCGCGGGTTGCCGCTCGATGCGGGGGCGTACGAGGGAAATTAGGAAATCAACGAACCCGGTAGACCGTCACCGTCGTATCTTCGTTCCCCACGAGGACCCGGTTCCCGGCGACGGCGACGCTCGTGGGACCACCCTCGACGATGATCGAATCGAGCGGGGATCCGTCGGAGGCTTTCCAGAACCGGAGCGTGTTGTCCCGGCTCACGGAAATAATCGCTTGTCCGTCTTTGAGAAAGGCGATCCCGGTGATGTCGGACTGGTGGCCGTCCTGCGTGAAGAGGAGTTCACCCGTCTCCGCGTTCCAGGACTTGATCTCCCCGTCCGCGCTTCCGGAAACGACCGAGAGGCCGTTCGGAGCGAACGCCACCGAGGTGACATCCTGCTCGTGGCCCGTTCCGGTATGAATCTCGGCGCCCTTCCCCACGTCCCAGATCTTGATCGTCCGATCCCAACTGCCTGAAAGGGCTTTCTTGCCGTCCGGGCTGAAGGCGATCGACATCACCGCCCAGTTGTGCCCCGTCCATGAAAGGAGTTCCCTCCCCTCTTTCGTGCCCCAGACGCGGATGGTGTTGTCCCGTCCGGCGGAGAGCGCCCGGTTCCCGTCCGGACTGAAGGTGACGGAGCAGACGTCGTCGCCGTGCCCTTTCCATTGCATGAGCTCTTTGCCCGTCTCCACGTCCCAGAGGCGGATCGATTCGTCTTCCCCGCCCGAAATCACCCTCGTCCCGTCCGGGTTGAAGGTCAGGGAGAGGATGGAGCCCTGGTGGCCTTCCCACGTGCTCTTGACGGCGCCCGTGGAGAGATCCCAGAGTTTGAGCGAGCGATCCCAACTTCCCGAGAGAACTTCCTTTCCTCCCGGGCGGACCGCGACGGAACTGACGGTCCAGCCATGCCCCTCGCTCCCCGACAGGAGGCGGTTCTCCGCGATGTCCCATTCCTCGATGACTCCTTCCCACCCGCCGAGGAGGACCCGTTTTCCCGAGGGATGAAAGGCGAAGGAGCGGACCTGTCGATTTCTCCCCTTCCACGTCCGAATCAATTTCCAGGTATCGATCTCGGAGAGGTGAACCCTCCCGTCGACGTTTCCCCAGAGAAGTTCTTTTCCCGAGGGGCTGATCGCGACAGACCAGAGCATGTCGCGGTCACCGGGGCAGGTCCCCACGACCTCTCCCGTTTCAAAGTTCCAGGTGCGCAACCGGTCGACGCGGAACCCGACGTCGCTCGCCAGGACCTCTTTCTTCTCCGGTCCGATTCGAAGAGAGAGAATTCCGGTCCACTCTCCCCGCCAGAGATTTTCCTCTTTTCCCGTGTTCCAATTCCATTGCCGGATCGTCCGGTCGGCCGACCCGGAAAAGACCATGTTCCCCACCGGATGAAACGCCAGAGCCCGAACGGGCGCGGTATGCCCTTCCAGTAGGGCGACCATTTTCCCGGACCCGGTATCCCAGACCCGGATCGACCGGTCGGAACTTCCGGAGACCACGAGATTCCCGTTCGGATGAAACGCGACCGCCGTGACCGATCCCTGGTGGCCGACCAGGGAGGTGATGACACGTCCCGTGGAAGCTTCCCAGACACGCACGATTCGATCGGCGCCTCCGGAAACCGCAACCCGGCCGTCCGGGCTGTAGGCGAGCGCAAGGACCGCCCCACGATGACGCCAACGGCGCGTGCCGAGCAGGTCGACACATTCGATCCTGCCTTGTCGGGATTGGACGATGTCCGCGGGAACTTCTCCGGCGAAATTCTTTTCCTGCCAGTTCCCCTGCTGACACGCCAACAGGGCAACGATGAAGAGGTGCATTTATTCCATCCAGCCTTTGTCCTGATCGCGACACCCGCTTCCCCCTGCCGGGCGTGGATCAATTCGTCTCTCCGGTACCTTCGCGAGGGAACCCCTCTCCCCGTCTTTCCCCCGACTCTCCGCTTTGAAGTGACCGGCCAATAATGATTCTATCCTCTATTTCTATTGAAGCAACACTCCTGCCAAAAACAATTTCCCGGAAACGGCACGGCAGCCCGTTTTCAATTTTGAATAAATGCATTTATGCAACTTATTATCATAATGAGCAACTATGTAACAATTATGGGTTAAAATGTATCTGACACTGATTTTTGGGGAGTGATCCGGATTGACTTCGAAGCGGGAGGGGAATATCATCTCGGGTCACAACTCTGACAGGAGCGCGAAGCAAACTCATGATGAACCCGAAGAAAACGATTCTACAGGCACTACTGCCCCTTCTCCTGCTGGTTTCCACCGGGTGCGGGAACGGGGGGGGATCGAACATTTCACGGAAAGAGTTCGAAACCCTCCAGGAACGGGTCGGCCAACTCGAAGCCTCCATGCGGAACGAACTCCTCGTTCCGGGGGTCTATTACGATGTCGTGAGGATCGTCGACGGCGATACCTTCCTGATCTCGGGAAACCGGAAAGTGCGTCTCCATGGCATTGACACCCCCGAATCCGTCCATTCCCAGAAAGGACTCCAATGGTATGGAAAAGAGTCCTCCGCCTGCCTCAAAACGCTCTTGACCGGGAAAATGGTTCGCCTGCAACCGGAAGAGGGAAAGCCTTTCAAGACCGGGGCTTACGGGAGAATCCTGGCGTTCGTCTATCGTAAGGACGGCATGTTCGTGAACGCCGAAGTCATTCGCCGGGGCGCGGCGTTCAGTTACCGAAAATACAAGTGTTCCCTCCGGGAAAAATTCAACGCCCTGGAGGCAAAAGCGAAAAGGAAGGGGGTCGGCGTCTTGAACGACAAGGCCCGGCTCGCGTGGGAGGCGACCCACATTCTTCCCGAGGTCCCCGCCGAAAACGCCGCCTGCATCGCCTCCAAGTCGAGCAAGATCGTGCACGTCACCACCTGCGGAATCGCTCCCGCCCCGGAAAACGGGATCTATTTCGTGAACCGGGAACAGGCGAACAAGTTTCATTTCACCCGCCTCCACTCCTGCGTGACGGACATGGAGAATGAAAAAATGAGGGATAGTCCCGACGGAAACAAAATGGAGAAGAAAGGGGAATGAGGATGGCGAGAAACATTTTGGGCGGGCTTTTCGCGCTTTTGCTCATCGCATCCCCCGCGCCGGCCGGCGACCAAAAGAAGGCGGCGGACGCGGAGGTATATTTTTCTCCGCAGGGAGACTTCCCCAAGGCTCTCGTCAAGAGCCTTCTCTCCGCCAAGAAAAAGGTCGATATCGCGATGTACAGCTTCTTCCCTTCCTCCAAGAAAGACGCGAAGGATTACGCCACGCTTCGGCGAAATTTTGAAATCACCCCCCTGGACGCCATTCGGGAAATCGTCAACCGGAAGGTGAAGGTCCGGATCGTTTTGAACAAGGCGACCACCGATACCTGGGCGAAGAAATCGGTCGCCCCCCTCATCGAGGCGGGGGCGGAGGTCTACACCACCTCCAAAACGATGCACGAGAAATACGCGATCGTGGACGAGGGTGTCGTGATCAACGGGTCGGGCAACTGGTCCGCCGGCGCCTTCTGGCGGTACCACGAGAACTGGATCATCTTTCCCTCCGACCGGAAACTGGCGGCGGCCTTCACCCGCAACATGAAGTGCCTCCTGGCCCAGGGAAAACGGGTCGTCCTGGACCGGAAAGGCGAACCCAAGCTGAAACAGTTGAAGAAAAAAAGCGTTCCGAAGCGCCCCGCCTCGGAGAAGGATACCGGCGCCTGGTTCACCACGGACAACGACGGCGAGAAGACCAAGTTCGTGGAAAACATCCTCCTCAAGCAGATGAAGGGGGCGAAAAAGACGCTCGACATCGCGATCGCCCATTTCAACACGAAGGAATTGGCGGAGGCCGTCGTCGTCGCCCACAAGCGCGGCGTGAAGGTTCGCGTTCTCATCGACCTCGGGGAATACGGGAACCGGAACTCCCAGGAACGGACCATTTCACGTGGAAAGGTTCCCCTCCGCTACCACACCTACTCCCTGAAGCACACCTTCTCCTTCGCGAAACTGATGCATCACAAGTTCATGATCGTGGACGGGAAGACCCTCTCCACCGGTTCCTACAACTGGTCCCGGACCGCCGAGCACAAGAACCACGAAAATCTCCAGGTCTTCTCCGGCAAGAAGTGGAAGAAGATGATCGGGACCTTCGAAGACAAGTTCGAGGAATTGTGGGACCTCGGGCGCGACGGACTGGCCCGGTTCCTGGCGCGGATGAAGGCGAAGAAGGGGACGAAGGATTACCGCCGTTACTTTCCCATCCATTTCCGGACGATGTCGATGGAGTTGAAGGAACTCCGCGCGATTCGCAGCGTGGCGTCGAAGGCCGGGTTCTACAAGCGTCCCTCCAAGACGAAGAAGAACAACTGGGATTTCATCTGGTACGATCGCGAGAAAAGGAAGGCGGGCAACGATTTTCCAGCTCCCCCGGCGAAGCCTTTTTTCGACTTCGAACAGATCGTGATCACCGAGGTCTGCTACGCCCCCGACCGTTCCAACAGCGGCGAATTCGTCGAAGTCTACAACGGGACGAAGGAGATCATCGATCTCAAGGGGTACTCCCTCGATGACGGGGACGGCGAGGACAAGCTCGTGCCTTTCGGAAAGCGGAGCACGCTTCTGAAGCCAGGGAAGATCGCCCTGATCGTCGATCCCGACCACGAAGGGGATTTCACCCTTCCCCGGGGCGTCGTCGTCGTGACCGTCGAGGACAAGTCGATCGGAAACGGGCTTTCCCGGGGGGATGTCGTCGCCCTGAAGGACGAAAAGGGGCGGGTCCGCGACACCTGCCCGCTGAAGGCGAAAACGGACGAGGACCAGACGATCCAGCGGAAGAAGGTCGACCAGTACAGCAGTGACGGAAACTGGAAGGTGAAGAAAATGACGCCGGGGAAGAAGTAGGCCCCCCCCTCAGGGAGTCGTCGCGCTCACGATCGCCTGCCGGTCGATCCCGTCCGTTCCGGTCAGCTTCGCCGTGATGTACATCCGGTACCGTCCGTCCGCAAGCCGGACCACCCACGGGTCGTGCAACGACCATACTTCGAATTCGGTGAAATCTTCCGGCACCAGCCGGAGGCCCTCCTCCTGCGTGAAGGTCTTCCCGTCGGTCGAATGAAAGCTGTAGATCTCGCTCACCTTCCGTTCCCCGGGATGCGGAGGAAGCGGGCCCTGTTTCATGGTGAAGAGTCGCCGGGACCCGTCGGGCAATTCGATCGTTCTCGGGTCGACGTGGCTGTAGCCGAGCCCGCCGTCGTCGTCGTCTCCGCAGACGTTCCCCCCGTCGAAACTGAAATTCCACCCGCCGTCGGTGGAGACCGCCCTGCGAACGTTGTTCAGGGCGCCCATCGCCCCGATGTAGAGCAGGACCACTTCCCCTTCCCCGTTCGTGTAGCAGTCGAAAACGCCGAAAGATCCTCCGTCCTCCGGCTGGAGCGTGTACCGGATTCCGTTGTCGGGGGAAAATTGGAGTCCTTCCTGTGAACTCGTGCTCCGAAGCCCGTCCAGCCCGGAGTCGTACTGGAAGAAGCGAAAGGTTCCGTCGGGAAGGCTCGTTCTCCGGGGATCGTTTTCGCGATCGAAATAGTTTTCCTCTCCGGAGAAGGTGATGCCGTCGGCGGAGGTCGCCCGTTTCGGATAGGGTTGGGTTCCGACCCACGTTGTATAATAGATCCAGAACGTTCCATCCTCCGCGATGGAGGGGGAAGCGTTCGTGGCGTAATCGACCCGGATCCCGGGATCGGGAATAAAGACGAGTTCGTCGGAATCGACAGTGGCGGAAGTCGGTCCGCCTCCCCCTTCTTCCCCGCACCCCGACACCAGCAACATCATTCCCGCGGCCATGAGTTTCATATTCATTGGGTTACCTCCACCCGTAACAACGGTGGAGGGCGGGAATTATTTTCAGACTTTGTACGATTTCGGATCGACCGGCGTGCCGTCGCGCAACGCGCGAACCTCTTTCGCGGAATGGAGTTTTCCCTTTCCCTCGAGTCCCCGTGCGACACCGGGGCAATCCCTGGCGGCGTTGATCCAGGCCCGGAGGGTACGAAGGTTCTCCGGCCAGAACGGCCAGTTCCGGCATTGCCCGGGCCGCGCTTCGTAGACAGTACATCCCGCCGTCGCCTCCTTCAGGAAAACGCACCGGTTTCCCCGCGGAGAAGGAACCTCCACCACGGATGGCCGGCCTTCCACCGGGGTCGTGTACCGGGCCCGGAAAGCGCTAAGGGAGATATGTTTCCTGCGCGCGATCGCGCGCTCTTCTTCTTCGTTCAACCAGACGGCGCCGGGATCCCCGGTACAGCAGTTTCCGGACCGGGTACAGGTGAACCGGATCCCCTCCTCGAACCAGGCGGGCTTTCTCATCTCGGTTCCCATTGAATCGTAATCGGACAGGGACGTCAAAGTGGAAATCGTTCGCCCGCCCTTCAACACTCTGCCATAATCGGCCCGATGAGCCTGCTCGAGAGGATACGGAAGGTCGGGGCGGAGGTGGAATCGCGCGGGGATTCCGGTTCCTTTCCCGCCGTCGCACGGGAAGTTCTGGAAAGGGCCCGCCTCCACGAGGATCTGGACTGGGACGAACTGTACCGGGACCTGGCGACCGCCGATTTTCCGGAACAGTTTTCCCGGGCAAGCCGTTTCGGACATCCCCCGGTAACCCTATTCCGAAACGAACGGTTCTTCATGTTGCGGGTGAAGGCCGCCGCCAGTTTCCGGTCGGAGGGAAAGATGATCCAGTT
>PVBE012440588.1_pt1 | contig 22697 bp, 32 predicted proteins | sample 1631181 | NCBI WGS metagenome assembly PVBE01 (sample SAMN08397723, study PRJNA350692) | Marine metagenome, whole genome shotgun sequencing project. | isolation source: water | place: Pacific Ocean | collected 2012-04 | reverse complement strand
GGTTGATTACTCTCAAAGTTCTTTAAACCTACTCTAACAAGATGTCTGACTAGATCAGAACGATTGAATCCTTGATCTTGACACCATTCACTCTCTAAGACTTCATCTAAGAGTCTTACAATTCCTACTTCAAATCGTGTATTAACGCTTTCTGTGTATCTTCTAATGGCCATGATATAGAGTATTTAGGGAGAAAATCCGCCGTACCTCGTAGGCCCTTCGGGTTATTGACTGTTGCGCGATCATCTTGTGTGTGGTGGTAGTTTAGATTCAATGAACCATTCGTATTGATTCTTTACGGGATTGAACTTCTTTACTCTTAATTTCTTTCTTTCTGAGATCATACTGCTTGTTTTGTATGCCATATAATGATAAGTAAAACTCTTTCTTGACTCACTCTCTGGAATCAAATAGACGATTTGTTTGCCTTTCTTACTCTTACTTGCCATCTACATACGACCAATCTTCTTTGAATAGACAAAAACGAATGTTTCCCGTATCAGTCTTGTATACGAATTGACTTGATAAAATTTGTGTGACTGTACCCTTATAAGTCTTATTACTGTAAGGCAGATAGTGTGAGATGGTATCTCCTATTTCTGGTTTCTTCATTCGTCTTCTTCTTCTTCTTCTTCTTTCTTGAATATGTTAGAGAGCACAGCATATGAATCAAGTTCATAAGTCTTTAACTTGTTTATTATTTCGTTACAATTAGCTGAACATCTATGTTCTAATTCATGATGTGATACTGTGGTGCAACCCTGTAAGAGTAACAATAATACTAATAGTCTTTTCATCTATAATGTCCCAACTGTTCGGGGCCTTTACTGATGAACTCTAAGCCGCCCATAGCCCCTATGTAAGAGTCTGATCTCTTATTGTATTGTAAGTTGACTTTAACTGTATTGATATAAACACTTAGATATTTGCCCTTATGAAATCTTTCGACTTCTCCTTCAATCACATTGCCATTCTCTATACATTCTATCTGACATTTTTCTGCATAGACTTCATTCATACATTTAACCTCTTTTTAAGAGTTTCAATCTCTCTTGTCGTTCATTCTTCTCTGCGACTTCTTCTAATCGTTTTAGGGCACCTTGTCGCCTGTTCTGTCTGTTTTTCTTTTTCATCTCAACCACCTTATTAATAGAAATATGAATGCGAACAAATATACATAGAAGTAGTATCCGTCCTCAGGTCTAGTGTATAGAATTGACCCAAACAAGAATCCCAAGAACAATGTCTTTATTAACTGTTCTCTATTCATGTACACAAGTCCATGTTACAGACAGGTTCTACTACTGTAAAGTCTACACACTCATCACTAGATGAGCCAATAAAACAATCGTCTAATGGGACTTTATTCATTACGACTTTCTCTGATGTTGTTTCTTTAATCGGTGAATCTATGTATTCAACGGGTGTCCAGTTGACACATGATGTCAATGCGATTCCTATTGTTATGATTAAAATCAATACAAATAAATGTAATATATTACATCTTTCACAAGTGAAATGATATATCTGTTCTTTATTAAACTTCATACTACTATTATAACAGAAAACTGGGATTTGTCAATTCAATAAATGTTCCGGATCGTAATCTATTCGTTCTTCTCTTGGAAGTATCTCTCCTGCACAGAATGTACAGTATTGTGGGATGTATTCAACTCCCATTTCATGTTTGACTTCAAATGTTGAGCCACATTCTTCACAATTCATTTCTCTTTTTTCGTAATAGTCAATCATGCTCTATTCATTGGTGGCCCTTTAAGAAAAATTCTGTAATCTGTGTAATCACCTATATATTCTTTGTCTACTATGATTTGTGGAAATGTCTTGGCATCAGGGAATCTCTCTAAAAATTCTTCTCTAGTGAAATCTTCATCTAACTGATGATAAATGTAGTCTAATCCAAATTGTTTAGTCATAAACTTTGCCTTCTCACAAAAAGGACAACTGGCCTTTCCCCATATCTGAACTAGATGATCTAGCTCAAAGAAATCTCTACCATCTGAAAATATTTTCATTTGAAAGCCCACAATGCAGCACCAAGAAAATAGAAGATTACAGTACACCAAGTCACTCTATCGTTTAACCCTGCGTGTCTATAACCGCCATATCTTTCACCCCATTTACTCATGAGAATATTGTTATCGCTTCTTTAATCATTATTACTGTTATAAACAATAACAACACCGCCCATATTGGATCCATCTTAATCATACAAGTCTCGATAATGCGACTATACACACTATGATACCAGTAATACAAACTGCAAACACCCAACCGATGTGAAATCTCTTATGTAGTATTCTGTTCCACCATTCTTTCATAATATCTCCTTATAATTTAAATTCTTCAAAAGTGTCTTCTTTGATATCTTGTTTGATACCACCTATTATATATGATTCAATTTCAGTCTCTTGTGGGGCGTTCTGTAATCCTCGACTAGACAACCAATGTTGAGTCCATGGGAGTGGATTCGTTCTTATTGGCCGATCATATAGTGGCTTGAGCCCAATGGCTCGTAATCTCTTATTGGCAATCCATTCAACATAGTTCCCTAATAGAGTTTCAGACAGACCTATCATAGAACCGTCTTTCATCAAATATCTTGCCCAATCTTTTTCTTCTTCAACTGCTTTGCTATACATATCGTAAACTTCTTGTTCACAATCTTTCATTACTCTTAACATCACTTTATCTTTCTCATTGTTTTGATAATTCTTGATAATGTGTTGAGTAATTGCTAGGTGCTGAGACTCATCTCGAGCGATCAGAGAAATGATCTTTGCAGATCCTTCCATAAGCCTCAACTCCCCAAACCCAAAGGAGCATGCGAAGGATACATAAAATCGTATTCCTTCTAATATGTTAATACTGATTAACATTTTGTAAAACTTTTTCTTTAGTTCGTATGTTGATATATTAGCTATATTACCATATGATTTCCACTTCATTGCCTCAGTCATGAAATCATCATAATCTTTTGTAACAGACTCAGCTCTACTAAGTATTTCTTTAGTCTCAAGTATCGTGTCGAACACATCTGAAGGATTCGGGTAAAGATTTTTCATAATGTAAGTATAACTACGACTATGAATATTCTCCATGAAATCCCAAGCTATGATACAGCTCTCTAATTCTGGAATACTGACATAAGGCAATAATGCTAGAGCAGGACCACGACCTTGTACACTATCTAGTAGTATCTGATATTTGAGATTTGCTGTGAATATGTGTTTTTGTCCATCATCTAATGATTGAAAATCATTTCTGTCTTTCTGTAGACTGACTTCTTCTGGTCGCCAGAAGAAACCTAACTGTTTTTGTGTTAATTTGTCGAATATCGGATATTTGAATTCATCATATCTTTGTGTACTGAGTTGTTCACCAAAGAACATGGGTTCTTTGAGAGTATTTACTTTCTTTCTATTAAAGATTGTCATATCGCACATGCACCTGATTCACAATCCTCTTCATCATCATCTATTTGGATTCTTAGTGTTGGTTCTTCTGTTATAACTTCATCTTCTGTTTTACTGTCGTATGTGTTCTGATAATAAACTGTCTTCCACCCATATTTGTATGATGTCAACATATCTTTCGCCATTTCAGATAGTGGGACTTCATTGTTTTCATAGTTCTCTGGATTATATGACCAATTACCTGATATGGCTTGATCAAAGAACTTCTGCATAACAGCCACTATTTTGATATAACCTTCATTGTCTTTCATATCCCATAATAATGTGTAATTGTTCTTGAGATGTGGATATCCTGGAACTATCTGTTTCAACGGACCTTTTTTACTTTTCTTAATTGATAGATAGTCTCTAGGTGGCTCTATCCCATTAGTCTCATTAGACACGACAGAGGAGCTTTCAGACGGCATCTGTGCCGTTAATGTACTGTTTCTAACTCCATGTATTACTAGTTCTTCTCGTAAACTTTCCCAATCACACTCATATTCTGGTTTGACTATTTCATCAACATCTTTCTTGTAATGATCAATCGGCAATTGCCCACCGAAATACTTCGTATCACTCCAACCATCACAATCACCTTTTTCTTTAGCCAATTCAACACTAGTCTTGAGTAGATTAAACTGAAAATGTTCTGTTAATCTATGAACTAACTTATGAGCTTCTTCATCATCATACTTGACTTTGTTCTTTGCTAAGAAATGTGCCAGTCCTATATAACCAATCCCTAAACTTCGTCTTTTCTTAGTTGACAGTTCAGCTGCTTTGACTGGATAGTTCTGATAATCAATAACTTCATCTAATGCTCTGACTGCTAAATCACACAGCTCTGGCATTTCTTTAAGATCATTAGTCATTTGACCAACATTGATAGCTGACAATATACAGAGAGCTATCTCTCCTTCTTCGTCATGTTGACTAGTTAGTGGAGTTGTGGGTAATGTGATCTCTTGACATAGATTAGACATACTGATCTTTGCCGTATCTTCCCAAAATGAGCTATGACTATTACAATGATCTATGTTCATTATATAGATACGACCTGTTTCAGCTCTCTCTTTGAGTAATTTCATAAACAGCTGTTGAGCATTTACTTTCTCTTTAGGAATAGAATACGCTCTTTCGTATTTCTCATACATTTCATCAAACTGTTCTGTGCCGAAAGCTTCGTATAAACCTGGTACCTGATGTGGTGAGAACAATGTGATATCTTCATTTCTAAGAAATCTTTCGTAGAATAGTTTAGATATTTGAATTGAGTAATCTAATTTTCTTACTCTGTTGTCCTCAGACCCTTTGTTATTTTTGAGTACAAGTATGTCCTCAATTTCCTGATGCCATATAGGGAAGTGAACTGTCGCAGAACCGCCTCTAACGCCGTTTTGAGTACAGCAACGGACTGTTGATTCAAATTTTTTAAGAAAAGGAATGACTCCAGTGTGTTGTACTTCGCCTCCTCTAATCTTGCTCCCCAATCCTCGTATTCGACCAGAGTTGATACCAATTCCCGCACGCTGTGCAACATACCGACCAATAGCCATATCAGAGCTGAAAATACTGTTAAGAGAATCATCAACATCAACAAGAACGCAACTAGCAAACTGCCGTAAAGGAGTTCTAATGCCAGCCATAATGGGAGTAGGAATATTGATTTTAAACTGTGAAATAGCGTCATAATACTTTTTGACATAATGTAGCCTCTTTTCTTTTGGATATTCTTTAAACAACACAGCTGCAATTAACATATACATATACTGTGGTGATTCATAAAGTTTACCATTACTTCTATCTTGAACAAGATATTTGTCAACTATTTGTCTTAGCCCAGCATATGTAAACAAGAAATCTCTGTCGTGTTTCATATAGCTGTCTAATTTATCCCATTCTTCATCATCATAATATGTGATTAGTTTTTCATCATAAACACCATAGTTGATATTTCTAACAACAATGTCTTGTAATGCGGGATAAATTCTAGAATGTTTCCATTTAGTGTTGAATACATTTTTTCTTACTTGGAACAGTAATAGTCTAGCTGCGACATATTGATAATTAGGACTTTCTAATGAAATTAAGTCTGCGGCAGATTTTATCAATATACTTTGAATCTCTTTAGTAGTGATTCCATCATAAAATTGTAATCCTGAGTTCATTTCAACAGATGATTCAGATACACCAGCTACATCTTTACATGCTGCTTCTACCATTCTATGTACTTTATCTAAATCAATCGGCGCAATATCGCCGTTACTTTTAATTACTTGTGTCTCGTTATCACCCACTAATTTTACTCCAATCACTCAAGGCCATCTTAGCTTTCAACCCTGAAAATTTATTCTTGTTTATTGTATCTTCAATAATAATTGAAGACAACCCATGTAATACCATATCATTTATATCTTTATCACTTATCGTTTTTGGCCAAATACAGACCTCAAATCCTTCTTCAATAATTTGAGACATCTTTTTCACAATCTCTGGAGCTCTAGGCTCATTGTCAAATACAACTACCGCTTGTTCAATCGGTACGATTGTATTTAATTTCTGAAAATCACTTCCAGCGACTGCAATAGAATTAGATAAAAATAGGCTATCAATAGGGCCTTCTGTAACATAAACCTTTTTATTGTAATCGACTGTTCTAAGGCCGTAAATAAGAGGTTCTTTTTCATCAAATTTAAGTGTTAAATATCTAAGTTTGTTGTTATTGAGTGCCCTACCAGAAACTCCAATAAGTTTTCCTTGTCTTGTATAGAAAGGAAGAACTAATCTTGGATCATTTCCTAATACTCTTTCCTTATACTTATAATCCAGTTTACTTAGAGATTGACTATTCTCAATATAGTATAATTCGTCCCATCTATGAGATGGAATTTTTCTATGTCTTAAATAATCTCTAGCTTTTGGGGCATCAATCGCTTTGATACAACCTACTTCTTTAAGTGGGTCTTTCTTGAATATTGGAGGTTTTGTTGTTACAGTATTAGATACTGCTGCGAATTGTGGTTTCTTCTTATAGAATTTTTCTACACAATATTGTTTCCACATTGTGTTGTCTTGTTCTTTAAGAAAACTTGAAAAAGATTTCGATTCACCACAGTTATGACATTTGTAAACAAATGTCTCTTTATAAATGAAATGATAACCACGAGCTTTGTGTGGATTCTTCTCTGAATCACCACAATAAGGACACGCGTGATTAAGTAAATCTTCGTTTTTCCATTTAGAATTTCTGAATCTGCTAGAAATCAAACGCAGATATTTCTTATCTACCCATAACATAATCTATATATCTATTATAACAACTTTTGCTGTTATGTCAAGTCAATCTTTGAATAATATCTTTAACTCACATTGTTGAGTTGTTGGACCACAAAACTCTTTAATAAAAGCAGAAGCCGCCGACAAGTCAGAAGGTTTTCTCACTTCTATAGTAATAATCGAATTCCCAATTCTTTGTGTTGAGCTCTGATCTCGGCTTATCTCGCTTTGGGGGTTAACCTTCCGAGTAGAGCTTATTCGTTTGGGTTTTCTTCGTCTTGTAGTTCGTCGGTTTGTTCGTCAACATAGTCTGTTATTGCTTCAACTGAACCAGCTGTCGTATCTGCTACAATTGCTGCGGCATCCACAACATCTTCAGCGACTGCGCCTACAATGTTTGAGGTTGCATTAACAGTATCATCAACAACACCAGTTACCAATTTTACTCCTGAATCCCAAGCAGTTCCAATTGTTGAACAACCGCTAACGAATAAGAGGCTTAAACCGAGTATCCCTGTAATTAAGTACTTCATATTTTTCCATCTGTTATTAATCATCTATCTAATAACTAATTATTACTACGTTTTGTTATTTAGGTGTAGTAAAAACCTTCCATAGTCTTTATGACTACTTTATATTTATATCTTTACATACTTTCAATTCTAGTGTTTTGTGAACAATTTGTCCATATCCATATGATATATGATATCATATAATATTTCAAAACTGTGTATTATTAACATAACTGTCAACAATAATGCACATACTTTTAACCAAAAGATTTGTTTTTTCATAATCTATACTATATTATAACAGAAAACTCAAGCTTGTCAAGGCCTATTCATCTTTATTTCTTGGCCAGATGCCAATAGTTGGTCTTTTAGATGTAGAAGTAGATGCTCCTACGCCTTCTTCTGTCGTTCCATCTGGGTTTTTGATTGTTACATCTCTGTAGTAGACAACAACTTCTTGAACTTCTCTAATGTATCTTCGTAGTTCCTGCATATTGAATGACATAAGTTCATAATCGTCAAGAGTCATAGCAACAAAGACAACATCTCCACCGTTAAGATTTTTCATTTCATCTAAAAACTTATCTAGATATGTGTATCCTTCTGGCCAACTAGGGTTTTCTCTACCTAGCGATTCATCTCTTTTGCCTTCTTCATTTCTTTTATAAGGGTTAGCAATGACGGCTTCACTAACAACATACCAATAAGGTTCTTTTAGATCAATACCCCTAGGCATAGTAGGTTGTATAATATCTATCTCTATTGGTTTACTGATAACCTCGACTTGTTTACTCCCCATTAGGGAACAACCACTAGTCAGGGTTAGTAGACCCACTAACATTATCAAGGCTGTCGAGCTCTTTAGAGTCGCTCTCGATACTGTCGAATACATCTTTTGTTCCATTGTTTACTCTCGTTTCAATTAGACCAGGTTTTGCTAGTGCTAATTTATTTAAATTGTGTCTCCTGAAAATGTCAAGGTATCTTGACATTTCTCCCTCAATCTCAGCATTCCTTGCTGTCATGTTATTCAAAGCAGACGATTGTTTTGCAAAACTTTCTTGTTGAGCTTCAATAGTCGCTACTTGTTCTTGATTTCTCAATTCATAAGCTTGGTTTTCAGCTTTAAGGGATTCATTCTGTTGATACAGAAAATATCCACCAATTCCCATGGCTACTATAATACCTATAAATAATTGATTCATTTCTTTAAGTCTCTTAACATATAATCCATAGGTTTGGCCGCTTTTATCTCAACAAGTCGCCACTTATCATCTTTAAACTTTATGTGTTTAGGTGTAATTTTGATTTTTCTGTTGACTAAGAACCTATGACTCTCTCGAATGGGAGCCGGCTCTCCTAAAACTCTATCGCCCTTGTTATAGGTTACCCAAAGTTCATACTTCTTGTTGAATGGCCAAAACATTATCTATAATTCTCTTTTTTAGTGATTCGCGTCTATTCACGTTCTTTTTCTTTTTCTTTTTTACTACAACTGTTGAGTTATCATCACCAGTACCTGATATATGTGGTCCTGTGACTGTTCCAATATCTTCTCTTGCATCTCTTGCTTTCTCAGATTCAGCTTCGCTATCATCTTGTTTCTTTTGTCTCTCACCCTCTCTTTCGTGTTTTGCTTTAAGAGCTTCTACTTCACCTTCTTGTTTTGCTTTAAGAGCATCAACTTCAGCTGCTTGTTTTGCTTTAAGATCAGCTGCAGCTGCAGCATCTTCTTTAATGTTTTTTCCTTTTTTCAAAGCTTGTTGAAGTTTAAGTTTCTTTTCTCTTATACGAGGTTCTCTACGATTGTAGTGTTGAGTAACTAAAGAAAGATTTTTCTTATCGTTATTTAAGGGATTGTTATCTTTATGATGGACATCTTTATCTGGATCAGCGTCTGCGAATAGTTTTCGTGCTGCATTCCTGGCGGCCCTTCTTATCTTTTGTTCTGGTCGGGAATGATAATTATCGTATTCTTTTCTATAGTTTCTCATAATAACTATTTATGTAAATAATTATCTTAGATCGTGTCCTGTACAATACATCATTTGATTTTTATCAATATTATACATCTTAAATACGCTCACTCCATATATCTTACCTGCAGGCTTTGCACCTGAGTGAATGATTGTATCACCTCTTTCTGCATCAATTTCTTCATCCATGATCATAGGTCGGACTAGAGTATATGATCTTTCATTTTGTATTTTGTTTATATGAATGAATTCTTCCATCAAATCTTCTTCAAGCACACCAGATTCTTGTAAATATTTAAATACTTCTTTATCTAACTTAGTACCAGTGATACCACAATGTTCTTTGATAAGAAATAGTGCTGCTGCATAAGAACCTAATCGACTTTTGCCACCAGGCAAAAACCCTATGAGTCTTTTAAGATTAAATACTAGTCGGTGTAAAAAAGTGTATGCGTTTTTTCTGGCTGGAGTGTTTACTTTTTCTGATTTGATTCTTTTGCCTTTATCATCAATAAGGCCTTCTTTGAATGCTTCGTGGTCTTCCCACTTTGTTGTTAAAAGTTTAAGTATTCTGAATACAATTACGGTGTCTATTGCTCTCTGTGCCATTTATAAATCTCTCATTCTCGTTATTAATTTTTGATCTAATGGTATTTCTACTTTCCATGTATCATCTATATAATTTAAATATATAAGGCATGTCTTGAGTACTGGCCAATGTTCGTTATCTATTTTATACTCTAACATTCTTATTGCGTTTTCTACTCCGAACACATTACTTAATATAATAACATGATTGAGAATCAATCTTTCCCGTAACTCACCCGTTTTGTGATATCGCTTAAGAAGTCTCTTTAGATATCGAAATCTTCTAATATCTTCATAGAATTCTTCAGTTGATGTGCATTGGGGGTTGTCATAATGCCGAATAGCAAATAAGGTAAAGTTTTCATCATTAAGTTCTTCAAAAATATCCATCATGTAAGTATATATTACTTACGAATCTATTGAATCTGACCAGTTACCCTAAATCCACCAGTTGGCATTCTTTCGTAGTCTACACTCATTACTAAATCTTCTGGAATCTCTACATCTAAAATGTGCTCTCCAGCATGATCATGTTTCTCACCAAATTGTTTTAATGGTAATCTAAGTGAACCACTATCGCCAGCCGCTTCTGACTGTATGAAACAAATACCAATTTGTTCTAATTTAGCTGACAGTTGATATAGAGCTGCTTCTACTGTTGCGAACTCCATATTACTGTTAGCTTGAAGCCAAGTATTTACTCTGGCTTTAACATCTTCTGAACTAATATTATGAAGACCATCGTTATAGCGGGCAATCCCACTAGAACCTGTGCCCAAAGATACTTCTCTTATGTAAGTTTTAAAACTTTTCATTATTTTAACCTATCTTACGCTGTTACTGTAATTGAACCAGCTGCTGTACCAATCGCTGAACTATTTGTAATAGTTGACGCGCTTGAAGTACCAGCATCTTTAATTGTACCAGAGTTCAACGCTAATGCGTTAGTTCCGACTGTTAATACATCATCTGCATTTGTAGCTGCGTTATCTGCTGCTATTGCTAATGTAAATACTAATTCATTAGTACCTGTACCACTTGCGTATGGCAAGTTGTGTGGTCCTCTACCTGAACCAGAACCTTCGTTTCCGTTAGTAATGGCACAGTATGGTGTTCCACCTGTTGTATCGACATCTACTGGCTCATTAAAGAATACTCTAACAGAAAGACTAAATCCATCAGATTTGTCTGCTGCTGTAGTAATCCAGTCAATTTCAGTAATATCTGCTGTACCCAATGATGTTGCTAGTGAACCAATTGCTACTAAAATCTCTGGATCAGCACTTGTGTTACTGTTCCCAGATTGTGTAGAACCTGCTTCAACTACCCAACCACTTGCGTTTGCAAATACTTCTTTCTTTTGAGCTGTGGTTAAATGCTTTGGTTTAGACTCGTCTGAATCTGTTGCTCCCCATAATGGCATTGTTTTTATCTCCTAATTAAAATATTTTAATTGTACTATCTATTTATCTATTTAGTACTTTTAAGAATCTCTCAAACCCTCTTTTTGTCTTTTGCATCTGTATTAATACTTTGCCGCGTTCTTGAGGTTTAAGTTTCATTAAGCTAATCAAAACTTTGTTTGCTGTCTTTCCGTCCATCTTAACTTTCTTTTTATCATGTAAAATGATCTCACCATCACCTAAATCTGCAATGGATTTAATCTGTTGCATAACATTTCTATCTGGATTTGCTAAATGACCAACATTTCCTTTGTTGTCAAATGCATCTATAGCTGCTCTTGTTATCAACTCATCTTTAGCATCTTTGTATTTACCACCCATTTTCGCGGCTAACTTATCAATCATACTAAGTAATTCTCTTTTAGTCTTAGCTATTCTAGTAAGACCCCAAAGAAGATTGTTACCTGCCTGTGTTGGCATTCCCAAATCTGGTGCTTTTCTGCCTTCTAAGATCATAACTACTGACCTTTAACATAACCAAGTTTTCTCATCTTCTCTCTAAAATTCTTTCTGCGACCATCAACTTTGTAAGATTTATGAATATCTACTTCTTCATGATCTGCTTTCCAATTCTTATCAATGTAATTAAAAAACTCTTTCTTCTTATCACCTTCTAATTCGTCAGGTGAACTGACACCAAATTTCTTTAATGCTGCATTAAAGAATTTCTGATATGCTTCTTTATCACCACTGGCTTCTGCTGCTTCTTCCCATTCTTTAAGTTTAGCTGATTTTTCCTTTCTTTGATCGCGTTCTTTAACTCGTCTGCGAGTACCATCTTTAGATATCCATTCTTCAACAGACTCTATTGGTATTACTTTATAGCCTTGTTTCATATACTTTTTGATATCTTTATGTCCTTTAGGTAAAGTAATTTGTCCAACACCGCCTTTCTCTTTTTTCTGTAATCTTACAGCACCGGCCTTTTTAAGATCATCAGCTGACTTTTTGGCCATTGCCTTATTGCCCCAAAACTGACCCTCTTGAGCACTTTCAAACCCTGCTGTTTTATTTAACGCTTTCTGTACTTTAGGATCATCTGATAGACCTTTCTTTAATTTTTCTATAGCTTTAACAGCTCCACCATAATTACCGTGCCAATATTTTTTATCTTTTGAAATTTTAATTGCTTTATTGATTAATGCTGGTGAGAATTTTGCTTCAGATAATTCTTTAAATGAAAGAAATCCGTCTCCTGGTTGTGTCCAACTCTTTTCGTAATCCACTTTATTTTCCTCTAGTTTGTTACTATATTTATAAGTGAAGGACTTTCCAGTAAATTTATCTTTGACATTATACGTCTTACCACTCATTTTTAATATTGGGCCCGCGGATTTAGTTCCATCAGGCTTTAAAAATTCTATTTCTTGTTCATGTAATTCTGCATACTCTATTTCACCTTTAGTATACTCTATTGGTTCTTGATCTTCTACATCAGATTCTAAAGCTAAGATCATTCGTTGTGTTTCTCTTTCTTCAAACACATCTTCTAATTCAGTTTTCTTATATGATATAAATCCTTTCTTTCCTAATTGTTTTTGAATCTGTTCTACTTGTAATTCTTTGTCGATTATCATTCCGAAGCTATCACATGCTGTTATGATATCTTCAACTGTTGCATGTCTCTTACCAAATCCATCATTATTGATAGCTATAGCTCTTGGATACTGTTGTGATTTTAATTTGAATGGAGACTGTTTGGCGTGTTCTTTTTGTTCTTTGAGTCTATCTTCTCTTGATTCAAGTTTAATTGGTTTCTTCATAGGTTTTTTAATTCTACCTTTCTTTTTAAGTTTTCTCCAACCTTGAGAAAATGAACCTTCTGTTTGTTCTTTTGACTCTCCAACTCCTTCTAAATATGATGCAGGGGCATGTGTAATCTTATAACCACTTAATTTGAAACCCCACTCTTTTAACCAGTCAACTACTGGTGCTCTTGCATCACCTGTTTTACCGTGAAATCCCATACTGATCATAGTATTCCATTCATCAGCAACTCCATCATCTCCTACAATACCAGAAATAGTATTCCATACTAAGTCTGCTTCTTTTTCAACTTTAATTCTTCGTGGTTGTGATAGCCAGTTATTGAGTTTTTCAATTTTTTCTCTAGAGTCTGGAACAGCCCATGTTCCTTCTTGAATATTTTCTCCAACTGCTATTGGTTCATCCTTTTTTGGGATCCCCATCCAATACTTCATTCTTGAAGATGGTAGTTTTCTAATAGAATTGTACAATTTGTTTAAATTGACTGGTGGTTTTAATTTCTGGTTTGTATCTCCAACTGCAACCATCATTGGATCAGGTCCGATTACAGAAGTTTTTGTCAAAAGAGTCTTTGCGTGTTTTGGTGCTTGTGTTCTGAGATAATCTTTAACCATCTTCCCTGCCTTTTTCCAATCTGATTCTTTATCAAATCTTATCTCAAAATCTTGAATCATTTCTTCTTGTAAATTAGCTTCTTTCAATGGGTCATTCTGTGCTGCTCTTAGACCTGGTGCCTGTCTTGTTCTTTTGTTCCCATAATAATCTGAAAGGAAATTCTTAGCTGTTGCTAAAGATATATTATGATCTCTAGCTAACTCTTTAGCTGTAGCACCTGATTGTATATCAATAAGAAGATCACCCATTTTACTTTCGTCTACAATACCCTCATTTGTTTCTGCTTTAGTATATTTAATGTCAGCGGCCTTAACGCCCATTTTAACTAAATTACTAACTGCTAATAGTGATATGAAATTGATTCCTGCTGCTGCTAAATCTAATAATTGTTCTTTACTTAACTTCTGCATGAAGGCAAGAAGTTTTTTACCCGCTGGATTTGTTGGATTTATTGTTTTTATCCCAGTATAGGCTTTGCGTAATTTAGTTATCTCTGCAGGTGTCATTCCCTTATCTTCAATAAGTGGAAGTGGATAACCCATTTTCTCAACCTGTTGTTGATAACGACTTTTTGCTGGTTGAGATTTAGTAACTTCGCCGATTACTTTCCGCAAGTCTTTAAAATCTGTTAAGATATGTTTGTATTGTGCCATTTTAGTTTGAGTTGATTGCTATTCCAACAGCCATTACAGCTGCATTAGCTGCGAATAGTTGATCGGAAGGGTCTTTCTGAATGATGGCTTCTTGTTGTCCATCTAGTGTGAAAGTACCTATATCAGTACCACCTGATTGTTCTAGTGTTACTAAGTATTCTGTGCCGACTGCTGCCGTATTAAATAATCGTACATAACGACTACTACTCACATTAGATGCTGCACCTGTGTTTACTCCTAGAGCTGCTTCAGTTGTGATTGGTTTCCAAGGTCCCATGTTTAAAATCTCCTGTTCTTTATTCTATTTATGTTTTTATATTTTTACAATGCTTCAACGGCTGCGTATAAAGCAGCGAATGCATTCTTACAAGTTTCTGATTTTCTCCAAACAGCTGACCATGCTCTTCTTTTTTCTTGATATGCTGTTTGTTCTGAGTCATTATGATCTTCAAAGTCTTGTGTTAAATTTGTTTGATCTGATACTGGTACTGTATAAGTAAAACTTTGTGATGCTATAGGTGTACAATTATCCCAATCGTAATATGTCTTACTGTTTACTGTTCGAGGTCTAAAAGTTGCATCATCATGTGTCAAATAACCACCGTCACCTGTTACTTCAGTCATATTATTGTTTCCATCATACGCGTTTAATTTTATCGTTAATGATGTAACTGTTCCACTAGTTCTCGTTTCTTTAACGAAATCTTGTACTATTAAATTATTATAATGTGCCATTATACACAACCCGTTGAACCTGCTGTCACTTCTTGGAATGTCTTAAATAAATTCAATGTTTTTGTTTCATAACTGTCATCATCTGTTCCAACTTGACAAGTTATAGTATGCTCTGGTGCATTTTCTTGGTAACCATAACATGCTACAGGCATAGTGAATGCTGCTGGTGCAATTCCATATTTTGTACTAGAATGTGGTGTTCGCCAACCTGTGTCGGCCCAAGAAGTATTAGGTACAGATAAACCGTTTCCTAAAGTAACTGATGGATTCTGAGCTGTTATAGCCCATGTACCTACATCAGAAGTAACTGAACCATAAATTCTTGCTCTCACCTCACTAGTTGTAGCGGGAGATGTCTCTAATTGAGCAATTTTAACATCGGTCCAACCACTACCCCAAGACCCTGAAAAATCCACTTCTGTGCCAGATGTATTGAAGTATGATGGAGTGGGGTGATAGAATGTGACTTGCTGGTATGGATTTATCGGATAATAACCAGTGTTATCGTGATCCATATTCATCCAGAATTCCACCACAGTACCATTAAGTTTCATATAGAAAACTGTATCAACACCCGCTTGACATTCATCAGCGAATATGATCATTTCACCTTGGACACCAATACCAGGGTTTGATGCAGCGTTTCGAATATAATATGTTGGAGTTCCAAAGGTTTGAGTATGAGTATAACTATGCCATTCACTAAATGCATGTGGTCTTGCCTCTGTAACTGTTCCACTACCTCTAGGAGTAGAACCTGTCACTGCCGCAGTCACTACAGTAGTCATAGATGAATCAGCTGTATTTTCTGTCCTACCTAACTCAACATTAATACTACGATCAGTTCCGGCCGCATTGCCGACTGATATTGCTCCTGAACTTGCTGTTGGCATTACGATTTACTCCTCACGTTTTGTATTCTTTCTTTCTCTGCCTGTCTTGCTTTTATTAACATCCTTTTAGCCAACTTTTGTATTTTAGGTCTTATTTTATCTAATTTTTTTCCTATCATTACTTTTTGTGGAATTGTTAATGTTGATAATGATTTGCCACCAGTTATTTTCTTTGCCATCTTATCTCTGGCCATCTTAGCTGCCTTTGCTTGAAGTTCTTTACCAGACTTCATTCTCTTAGCTTTAATTTTCGCTGTACGGGCTCTTTTCTTCGCTGTTCTTCTTGCAATTCGACCCATTTTGTTTCTTTGTTGTACTGTTAGAGCTTCTGTAAATTCTTTAAAAGTATTCATACTACTATTTATGTCTTCTTTCATGTCTGTCTCCGCTGATGCATGGCCTCTTTTAATAGCTGCAATCCATTCTACTGCTGTAGTATTGAGTCTAGCTGCCCATGTCGTTAATTTTCCTGCAAGAGATAAATCTACTTTTCCATCAAATTCATTTTCTATTTCGTGATAATTTGGACCTTTTACTGACCTCTTTAACATTGTCTTAGCTTTTTGAGCTCCCTTCCAAGAAAATTCTACAACATCTGGTGGAATTGTTCTTGATCTCTGTTGGTTTCTTTTTTGTGCTGTTTCTAAACTTGTTTCTATGAATATTACTTTAATATCATACCCAACTGTTTTTAATTTTTTTATTATTTTAAGAGTTTTTTTCTGATCTCCTGATGTTGAATCAACAATTATTCCTAATCTAGAATCAATTACATGAGTTAGTTGTTTACTTGTTAAACCTTTAGCTGCAAGTCTTGCTGCTTCTCTTTCTTCAAATTCATCAGCTGGCATCTTTAATGAAAGACCTTTCTTTTTCATCAACATAGTAAAAAACTTATCTGAATTAACTACTTTTAGACCCAATGTACTTAATCCTAACTTTTCGGCTACATAAGACTTACCACTACCAGGCCCACCAGCTAATATAATACCTTTAAAAATTCCAGGATCATTGACACCTTCATCTAAGACTAATGTTTCTTCTTTATAATTAAGAATATCCATATTTCCTCTTAGCCATTGTCATTGCTGTTGCATGCATTACTTCGTCTGCTCTGTCACCATATCGTTTTACAAAATCATCTCTCTCTGATTTTAATTCTTTATACATCTTCTCTTTATATAATAATACTTTTTTGGGTAATTCTTCTGTTTCTTTGACTGATTTCTTTATCCATTTAACAACAGGTTCACATGGAGTAATTGATTGTGCATACTCTCGTCCCTTTTCAGTACCCCATTGATGAACTGAAGGATTATATATTTCATACATAAAGTCTGGATAATCTTCTCTTATGCCCATTCCTTTTTGTACTGCTTTATATAATTGTTTACCAAATCTATATCCATTTGGAAGTGCTTTAATAAATTCTTTTTCTTGTCCTGCATGAACAAACTGTCTCATCTTAGAGGCGGACATACCTTCAACTCCTTCAGCATCTGGATCTCTATCTCCTGCAGTAACAACTTTAATTGATTCAAAATTATATAATCCGTGTCTAGATTTTATACCATTATATTTCTTTAATAATTTTTGAAACTCCATCACTCTATCTGATCCTACAATCATTTGTATTTGTCTATACCCATCATCATAAAGACTAGTAAGAACATCAAATATTGTTCTTGAAGCAGTATTTACTACATTGATACCTCTTGGTAACATAGGATTCATAAACTTTCGTATCTGAGCATTTGTTAATGGATTCTTTTTCTTATCTGTTGTGTGTGAAGTAAATATTAATATATCATCAGTCCCAGCCTTTTCTTTCATTTTTGCTGCCAATTTAACATGACCAACTGTTGGAGGATTAAATCTACCAAATGTAAATGTAACCCCTTTGTTCTTAATTTCTGTTATATTTTTTAAAGTTTTCATTTATCCCAATTCTTTGCTACTGTAAAGTTATTAAAACTGAACTCTAATTTATCTACTATTTTAACAGCACCACCTGTATGATCTATCGCGACATATCCTTCTGGTGCTACTACTTTTAATCCTTTATCTGTTTTTACAAAAGTCTTTGCTAATCCCTTAGCCGAATCCATTTTCTTAACAATCATTAATTTTGCTGCAATTAAGTATTTAATAAAATCCACTACATTTTTTAATGCATTCGTAGCTTTCCTAATTTCTGCTAAATGATTTCTTAAATTCTTTTTCTGTACATCAGCATCACCTTTGTTTTTAATCCACCAATCGTTAAAATGTTTAAAATACATTTGTATAACTTTTCCTGAATCTGGTAACTTATTTCCTGCTCTAGTATATGTATTTAGATAAGTTTTAAAACTGACTCCTGGTGGCATCTCACCTTGCCATTTTAAAAACTTATTGAAACTTACTGAATTGATTCTTTGAAATTGTTTTCCAGCTGATGATAATAATTTAGTTACATCAACTGTTTCTTTCGCTGTAAAATTCGCCTTTCCTGATACATCTTTATATGTTGCGTCATCTTGCCATACAGTAGGTGATTTACCTGGTATCTTAGCTCCAAAAGTTGCTTTTAAATTTTCTATTGAATTACCTTTATATGTTGTATGCCAAACAATTCCAATTTTAGCTCTATTAATTTCTTGACCTATCTTACTATCTACAGGCACAGCATACATAATTGTATTAGGCGTAAATACATAATGTGATTCTCCATCAATATCTTTTGTATCTACATCATCTGTAAACATTAGATCACCTTGTAATATGTCTTTCATACCCAATTTACTAAGCTCTGCTAATGATACTTTAAGTTTCGCAGCAAGTTCACCACTTTTATCATTATCAATCTCAGCATCTGTATGATAATAGGCTGTGTCTGCATTACGTTTTCTGAATAAACTCTTTGTAGCCACAAAGAATCTCCCTGTCTCTGGATGCGGCCCTGCGAATACAGCTGGAGCTCCATCCCATTTGACTGTTACATTAAGACCTCTTTTATTGCTACTTGAGAACATATCTCGTAATGCTTGTAGAAATTGTATTGAACTACGACCACCAGCAATACCAAAATTTAGAATCTCATCTTCAAGATGTTCTAAATGTAAGTTCTTTCCTGCAGCTTCTGTTAAGAATTCCACTATGTATTGTCCTTAATATAATTTTTTAAATCACCAACAGTATTCAATTCTTCTACATCTTCATCTGGTATCGTGACTTCGTAAGCATCTTCAATCTCCATTATGATTTCAACAACACTTAATGAGTCTGCACCAAGATCATTAATAAAATTAGACTCATCTGTTATTAAGTCTATACTTATATCTAAATTTTTTGCTATTATTTTTTCCATTACTTTAATGCTTCCTTAAATTCTTTTGATAACTGTGCTTGAAAACTTGGTGCTGATTGAAAGTTTCCTTTATATCTTAACTGTAAATCAGCTATCTTAGTTGTGCCTATATTTAGATCGAAATGAACTATAGCCGCTTTAGATCCTTTATCAAATGCTTGTACTTTATTTGTATTCAATGACATATTGGCTTTACCTGTTTTAAATAACTCATCTAATTTTGTAGCCATTACATCAACTGGTAGAAAAGAGCCTTTTTCTACCACTAGACCACTCTTTAACATTCTACCTACACCTGTTACTAGGGCGTATTCAAAATTAACAGCTTTTAATTCTTTCAATGTACTTTTAATTATTATTTCTAGTAAAATATCAGCAAATACCTCAGCGTCTGATACAATAGCATTCGCCATTGGTTTTAGAATTGTACTTGTATTAGTTGATAATTGGTTATTAATAAACTCATTTGGTATTCTTTGTACAAAAGTTTTCCAGTTTCTAGTAGTTATACCAGGAAAACGAGGTGATCTACCTAATTCTTTCATTGTTGAATTATTTAAGTATGGATCACCAGCTTTAGTTATAGCTAGTTTTTTCTTTCTCCTCTTATCATCTGTTTGTAACTTTGCTGCAGCTTTAACTATTAGTATATAAAACTCGCCAGCGGCTAATTCTAAATCATCAGCGACTGCTGATGCACCATCTACTCCAGACTTTCTCAATAAAGCGTAAAGACTATTATTAATTATTGTCGGATCAACAGTTTTAGCAGATTTCTTCTTCTTCAATGAAATTCCAATATAAGTATCACCTTTCTTGATTATGAAATCAGAAGCATTAAAATCTTTCATACCATATTTTGTTCTTTTGAAACCTGAAACATCATCATGCCAAGCTTTAGCTGTTAGATAAACTTTACTAGCACCACCATACCCATTTTTAATTATGACTCTAGCTGCTGATACAGCTTGTGCTAAATTACCATAATCATTATCCATAGATTCCAACTCTAGCGATGTATATCCTTCTATTTTTTTCGGTACAATTCCTTTAACTTTTTCTATAAGAGCATCCATTTCTTCTACAGTATTTACTTTATCAAAATTTGTTAATGTACATAAAGCTGCTGTCATCAATTCATTCGGATCTGCTGTAGCTCCACCACCGCGTTTGCCATCAGGTCTTGTATTCACATAAACATATTTGTCTAAATCTTCATGTTCGAATGCGAAATCTTTTGTAGATCGACTACCAGCTATACTGTGTAATGTCAAATCTGGATCTGACTTTATTATAGCCCTTGCTGCAGTTGCATATTTTATTCTTTCTTTGGCTGGTAATATTATCTGTACACCAACTTTAGATCCATTATGTTTTTTAGCTCTTGGGTCTAATGATACTTCTCCACTCATTGAAGCTATAGAATCGTCAATAAAACCTGTCAATTCAACAGCATGTTTATCTTCATCACCACCAATTAAATCAGGTGCTTCATATAATATATCTTCTAATTTCAAATCAGGTTCTCTTGATGTTGTCGCTAATCTATACAATTCATCTCCTAGTCTATGTCCAAATTCTGTGTCTGATGTGTAATGTGCACCAGCTATTTGTCTAGTATAACCTATTCTCTCTCCAATGTCAAGGATATTTCTTCTATGTTCTAATGGAATTTCATCTGCGATAAGTTTAGCTACTAATCTACCTTGGGTAGCATGTCCTGATGGATAAGATGGTGTATCTGCTGTTGTTAACGGAAAAAATGTTAAATCTAATCCTAATTTTGATGACATGGCTTGTGGTCTAGGTCTGTTATAAAATCTTTTAAGTGATAATATTATAGGATTCGATTGTTTTAATAAATCCTCAACTCTGTCTAAATCAACTTCTAAGTCATGTTTATGAATATATTCTTTAAAGGCCTGTATGACTTTTTTATCATGCATTACCATATCTCTTTCTGATTGATCGCGAAACTGACTTAATGAGATTAAATGATGTATTTCGTTTTTAGTAACTTGAGATGAATTTCTTGGTGGTGGGTACCCCTGCCATTGATCTAAATCAATATCTTCATATGCAGAATGATCTCTGGTTAATTGTTTTAACCTAATTCCACTTAAAGGTTTATTATGGCCAAGTTTATCTAACTTGTCATTAACTGATAATTCCTGGATTGTTTCGCGAAAAGACTTCATATCCAGTATTTATGTTATTTTTGAATTCTATGTGTAGAAAGAAATTGATTAATCTCTGCGATTGAATCTTCCAATTTCTCTTGTTTTTCCTTGTCTTCATGTAATTTCTTCAACACAATAAGTTCCTTCTTTAATTCAACTTTTCGTTGAAGAAGATCCATAAGAGACTTTTCTTTAATAATCCCGCTTTGTTTATTTTGTGTTGATGATTTCATTTAATTCTTTTATTGTTTGATCAGCTGTCTTATGTAAAATACCAATTCCACCAGCTTCTACCCAACTATCAATGTTTTCTTGATAATCGTCAATCAATACTGCCTTTTTGTGTGCAAATGCTGCTTTCTGACTACCTTTAAATGTTGGAATAACTATCCAACTAGGATGTATGTGTTCTCGTACCCAATCAATCTTATCTTTAATAACAAGAGTTCGATTTACTGTTCCTGCTGCTGTTAGTATTTCAGTATGAATACCTGAATTTAGACAATAATCAACTAATTTCCAAGCATCTGGTAATGGGTTCAATCGCCTAAACATATGTTTTGCTGTCAACTCACGCTTATTTAAATCATAGAGTTTATGACCTTCAGCTGTATTCCAGATTTTTAATCCCAACATTTCAGAACAAGTTGTCTGAAAATCAGCCAACACTCCGTCCATGTCTAAAAATATTTGCCTTACTTTACTCATTGTTATATTATAACAAAACTGTACCCGCGGTGTCAATACTTAAAATTTTCTGTTTTTTCTGCAGCGATTCTCTCACCTGTAGCTGTCTGATCCATCACCGGTCCAATATCAACTAATTCATCTTGTGCCGTTTGTTCACAATCATATAATCTCATTTTTGGTCTATCAACTCCTAAAACAAATCGTCTATGATATGTTGGATCATTGTATCTATTCTTTAACTGTTTAACCATAATTTGATCTAATTCTTGTAATTCTTCTGTAGATATCAATGCAAACATAAAGTCTGCAGTCGCTGGTAAACCAAATGATTCAGCAGTATCTTCTAATCCTATATCAGTTGATACGAATCCTGTCCTATTTGTTTGAGTAGCAGACATTATTGGAACATTAAACTCCACAGCCAACCCTCTCATTTCTTCTGCAATTGCTTTGACATAAGTGTAAGTATTCATATTACTACCAGGTCGAATTCTAAATGATGCACAGATATTTAAATAATCTAT
>PVBE011786030.1_pt1 | contig 22698 bp, 20 predicted proteins | sample 1631181 | NCBI WGS metagenome assembly PVBE01 (sample SAMN08397723, study PRJNA350692) | Marine metagenome, whole genome shotgun sequencing project. | isolation source: water | place: Pacific Ocean | collected 2012-04 | reverse complement strand
TCCCTGAAATAGGTCAAGGTGTTGGCCATTTCCCCCGTTTCGTCATAGTTGCCAAGAACGGGTATGGCGACGGCACTGTCACCATGAGCCAACAGACCCGCTGCAGCGGCGATTTTTTCTACCGGTGCGGTGACGCTTCGCATCAGCAAATAGCCGACCAATGAGAGAACCAACAAAAGTCCGCCACCGCCGCCGATCATCAACCGACGGATTTCGATCTGAATACTTGTCGCTGCCTGACTGGCTGAACTCGAGACATTACCGGCAAACTTGATAAGAGCCTCCAGATAAGGGGACAGGTAGGTGTTGATTTCGTCCAGGCGGAAAATTTCCTTGATCAAGGCCGCTTGAGTCCGGGTGAATTGTTCCACATCAGCCTGATAGGATTTGGTGGCGCCGGCCAAATATTTTTTCCGGTCGGCCGGCAAATCTGTTTGGGCGATGATCTTGTTGAGCTCATCGATGCCGAATTTAAAATTCTTGCTTTCAATACCGTCGGGCGCCTGCTGCAACCGCGTTTCGATGGCCCGCAATTTGGCGAGTTGGCCGGTCAGATTACTATTGTTAGAGGTGGCAAACATTTTCTGCAGATCGGCTGCCGTCAGTGCCGCGTTGCTGATCAATCCGCTGCTGTTATCGCCCCCTAGCAGGGTTTGAATTTTTACGATATTCAAAAACTGATCGGCATGCTGGGTGACACCGTCATTTAAGGTTGTCACCAGTTTTTGCTCATCCCTGGCCATCGGCAGGTCATGAAGGTTTTTGAGGTGACTCGCCAGTACTTTCATGCGTTTCTTGTAATTGTCGGCATAGTCGGCGTCTTTGCTCAGGAGAAAGTTTCGGCTGTCGCTGTGGAGGGCAAGGGTAGAGGCTTCGATTTTGGCGATCAGGTTCGCCACGGCCCCGGCATCACGCATTTGATCCAGGGTAGCATTGAGCTTTTGGTCTGACAGGAAGAATAGGGCGCCGATGCCAAAAATAGTTGCCAGACATAGTAACAGGAATAGCGACAAGCGATTGCGGAGACGAACACCACCCAAAAAACTGCGTTCGGCTGGGTTTTCCAGGCTATGGTCGATCGGTGGCATGCCGAGAGCTCGGCTGAAAGCCCGATCAGCACCAGAAATACCGGCAGGGTCGTCAAGCCCGGCATCCGCTAATTCCCTCGGACCCGGAATACTTTGGAACCGTCGATCACCCGTCGCCATAGATTAACCCTCATAACTGGCCGCTAAATTATTGATTATTCAATGTTTATGATCGTTAAATTTGCGTCCGACGGCATGTTATATCTTTTCATCGGGCAGGGGCAAATGACTTTTACTAAAATATTTGCCATGATAGCCTATGCTTGGTTATTTTTCATAGCCTCGGCCGTAATTTTCCTGGGTCATCCTCAGGAAACATTAACTTCTTTATCCCATACTCAGCGCAATGAACGATAATATAAATTTGGTGGGATCGACCAATCTACCAGGGAACGCTCCCAATAAATTGCAGGGGAACGTTGCCGGTAAGGTTGCACGTCCTGAACGCCAGCAGGCGATATCCGGCTATAGTGCGTCCCGTGAAGTGGAAAATCAGGCTCGGGTAACGAAGCCTATGGAAGGTTCCGAATTCTGCCGCGTGGTGGACCGGCTCAACCGTCTATTGGATTCGGGTAAACCTCTCCGCCACGATGTGCCGCGCGGCTTTTACTTGAACATACGTGTCTAGTTGTGACCCGCTCTGCTGGTCAGGCAAAATCCGCCAGGAACGTGTGCTTATCGGCATTTTTTTAAATAGTATAATTAAACTGATTTCGACGGGGCCCATTTCCGGCGTGTCCCGGTCTGGTTGATCAATTTCAACCGCCCAGTCATCATGGCAATTGTCCTCCAATCAACCGGTCAATTCAGACACCGGAATTTCCGTCTGACATATCAGGCCATGGTTCAAAGGTTCCATATTATGGGTCCTCCGATACGACTCATTTGAGCTTAAAATCATCCCAATATTTCATCGTCGGAACGTAAGCGTTATTTTTATATGGGGTTGGAGCCGACCATATCTCTATTGAGCGATAGTATACCACAAAAGGCGCCGGATTTGAAGAACTAGCGTCAGCAGGTACACGGTATTTGGTTGCTCAGGACTCTTCCAATCCCATCAGCGATCGGGCAAAATCCTTGGCATCGAATGGTTTTAAATCTTCCGCCTGTTCACCGACACCGATGGCGTGAACTGGTTTGGCGAATTTTTCCGCCAGGGCAACCAGAATCCCGCCTTTGGAGGATCCGTCCAGTTTCGTCAGCACCAGACCCGAGACATCCACCATGTTGGAAAAAATCTCGACCTGAGAATGGGCGTTCTGGCCACCGGTTGCGTCCAGAACCAAAAGGCACGAATGAGGCGCCGTTTCGTCAAGCTTGCGGAGAACGCGAACGATTTTTTCCAGTTCGTCCATTAACTCCCGCTTGTTCTGCAACCTTCCCGCCGTGTCGATAAGCAACAAGTCGGCGCCGCCCAGGCGGGCCTGATCGAGCGCATCAAAGGCCAATCCGGCGGCATCACGACCGGTTTCAGTGGCGACCACCGGGCATTGGGTGCGCTCCCCCCAAATCTTGAGCTGTTCCACGGCTGCTGCCCGAAAGGTGTCGCCGGCGGCGAGAAATACATTCAGGCCCTGATTTTTGAAATTATTAGCGAGTTTACCAATAGTGGTCGTCTTGCCGCTACCGTTAACGCCGCATACTAGGATAACATGCGGTTGGCGTGACGGATCTGGAAGCAGCGGCAGCGCCACCGGTAGCAGGATTTTGGTGATTTCATCGGCCAGCGCGCCCCTGATTTCCTCGGAAGAGACTTCCTTGCCGAAACGATTGGTGGTGATGGACTGGGTCAGCTTGGTTGCGGTCGTGACACCGATATCGGCGGCGATTAGAATTTCCTCTAACTCCTCAAGCGCCGCATCATCCAGCTTGCGTTTGGTGAAAAGTTCGTTGATACCTTGGGTGATCGACGTGGAGGTTCGGCTGAGCCCCGCTTTGAGGCGGTGGAGCCAGCCATTTTGTTGTTCACTCATATATTGATTTCTGCCGTCAGGCTTCCCTGGTTGAGGCCGGTAATGGTTACCGGCACGATGTCACCTTGTTTGTATTCCGCGACTGAGTTCTGTTTTCCGTTTTCCAACGAAGCAGGCGCATATGTTTCCGTATACCCCTTGCCGCCCCGTTCAACCAGCAGGGATGCCGTAGCGCCGATAAGGCCATTGAAATAACCTTCCTGACGGTTATCGCCCTTGGCCCTGATTTCGGCGGCGCGGGATTTACGGACAGCATCATTGACCTGCGGCATGTCGGCGGCCGGAGTTCCCGGCCGGGGTGAATAGGGGAAGACATGTAGGTAGGTTAATTTCGCTTCGTCGATCAATGCCAATGTTTCCTGGTGCATGGCGTCGCTTTCTGTCGGAAATCCGGCGATCAAATCAGCGCCGAAAGCGGTTTCCGGTCTGACCTCCCGCAACTGCCGGCAAAGGGCGACGACATCGGGTGCGGTATGGCGCCTCTTCATTCGCTTGAGTATCAAGTCGCTGCCGGTCTGCACGCTGAGATGAATATGCGGCATCAATCTTGGTTCCTCTGCCAAGAGAGCTATGAGATCGTCATCAATGGCGGCCGGATCGAGGGAACTGAGCCGCAAGCGTTGCAATGCCGGAGCTTGGTCCAGCAGCCGTCGTGCCATCTGGCCGAGGGTCGGTTGGCCGGGTAAATCCCCGCCGTAGGAGCTGATATCCACACCGGTAAGGACCGCTTCTTTGTACCCGGCATCGGTAAGCTTGTTCATCTGCTGGGCGATAACACCGACAGGAACAGACCGGTTTACGCCCCGTCCGAACGGAATTATGCAGAAGGTGCAGCGGTGGTCGCAGCCCTGCTGGATTTGTACGAAGGCGCGGGATCTGGTTTCAAAACCGCTGAGCAGATGACCGGCTACCTCCTTGGCCTGCATGATGTCCGCCACCAATATTTTCTCACCGTCATCACTATTTTGATAACTTCGGATATTCAGTTTTTCCTGATTACCCAAAACCCGGTCAACTTCCGGCATGGCGGCGAATTTTTCTGGATCGATCTGGGCAGCGCAGCCGGAAACGATAATGTTCGCTGCCGGATTCTGGCGGCGCAGTTTGCGGATCGTCTGGCGGGCCTGGCGGTCGGCTTCGCTTGTTACCGTGCAAGTGTTGACGATAATCGTGTCAGTCAATCCCGCCTGTTTGGCTAAATCGTGCATGAGTTCTGATTCATAGGTGTTAAGACGGCAGCCCAGGGTGATGACATGGGGTTCGGTCTTCATGTCAATTCCCAAGTCCCGGTGTAACTAAACGCCGCCGGGCCGGTCATCAGTATACGGTTATATTCCAACCATTCGATCGCCAGCACACCACCGTCGAGTTCGACATTGGCTAATCTGCCGCAAAGGCCCCGCCGGGCGGCGGCAACCAGGGCGGCGCAGGCGCCGGTGCCACAGGCCTGGGTAATACCGGCACCCCGTTCCCAAACCCGCACGCGCAAATCACCGTCGCCCCTGATTTCGGTAACTTCCACATTGGTCCGATTGGGATACAAGGGATGGTGCTCCAGTTTCGGGCCAACCCGCTCCAGGTCGACAGCAGCAGCATTTTCAACAAAAAAGACGGCATGAGGATTACCCACACCGACGGCAACAGGATTGGACAGTGGACCTTCGCTCATATCGAGGGACAATGTATCCGTATCCCGGGCCAGCGGAATGTCCTGCCAGTTGAGTTGCGCCGGGCCCATATTGACTTTGATTAGGCCGTCAGCGGTTCCCTGGGCTTCCAGCAAACCGGCGGGTGTTTCGATCACGGCGTGGCCGTTGCCGGTTTCATCCATGGACAGGCGGGCGACACAGCGGGTGGCGTTACCGCAGGCTTCGACCTCGCCGCCGTCGGCATTGCGGATGCGCATGAACAGATCGGCGCCTTCGCTATGGGCCGGTTCCATGACGATCAATTGATCGCAGCCGATGCCGGTGCGCCGGTCGCAGATCGAACGGGCTTGCGCTTCGGTCAATTCCAACCGATCCTGGCGGGCATCGAATACGACAAAATCATTGCCGAGTCCGTGCATTTTTATGAAATTCAATACAGTCATAATGGGCGATATAAGCCTGATCACCTGATATGTCCATTAAGAATGATTCGGAAGGCTTTCGCTGGTGGGCTAATCGGTAATAAACCGTTCGACGTTCTCCAGGAAGAACTGCATATGATATGCCGCCTGGTCAGGTTCGTAGCAATGATCGCTACCCACCGGGCAAGCGCGCCGTGCCTGACAGCCATTAGATCGGCAATCTTTCCCCGCAGTGCTATTCACGTATCCAACACAGGCTTTAAAATTAAACGGATCGTCGGAAAAAACATCGACTGGGCAAGATTTCATACAGGGTTTGTCCGGGCAGCTATCACACGGCGATGCGGGATTGTCAGTTCTCGGCGGCAGTTCGGTTCTCGATTCGAACAGTAAGGCGCCCCGATAGGCATGCCACAATCCAAACTCACCGTGAACCAGTGGACCAATGGGGGATGGAAACACATCCTCTGTCCACATCGCCCATTTTTGAAAGGGCGGGAAGGGGGGGCCATCAAAGGGGAAAATCGTTCTTGCCGAAAGCTGATCGGCGATCTCAAGCAGATTGTCCCGTGTCCATCTGTTGATGGGATGTGGTCCAGCCGGTCGAGCTTTTTTAAATTGTCGCCAGAAGGCGCTGCCAGTATTACCTATCAGAATTACTGTCTTGATCCCGGTTGGTAAATCGGTCTGTGCTTCCAGGGTTTCGCTAATATGGAATCCGCCGCAACACCGCAGGCCTACATTTTCGGCCAGTTGCGCGATTTCAACATAAGTTTTTTGGTTGTTCTCGATCTTGGAAACACCCATCTTGGAAGTAGCGGCATAGGCACTTTAACAGGCTCACTGCAGCCACCGCCAGATCGAATTTCAATTTGAATTCTAATTCCAAAATGAACTGAAAATCTATGTTTTCTTGACTTAGGGGTGGCAACTTTATATGTTGCGCACCTTGGTCGACAAGTTGAGTTGCTACGTCCCTGTTGGTGCCCAATATAATCAAGATTTAGCCAATGGAATTTAGAGGGGCGCCGCCAGTCCGCGAGTTTCGCGCGCTGGCGTTTTTGCTTTGTGAATTGTTGATCAAATGGACCATTGAATTAAGTGCGAAAGCTGGAAATTTGTTCGACGGACTGACAGATAAATTTGGCGATATCTTTGATCGTCTGAAAAAGCGTGGCGCGTTAAATGAAGCTGACGTCGACGAGGCGGTGCGTGAAATTCGCGTCGCCTTGCTGGAGGCGGATGTTGCTTTGCCGGTGGTAAAGGAATTCGTAGAAAAAGTTCGTGAAAAAGCTGTTGGCCAGGATGTCATCAAAAGCGTGACGCCGGGCCAGATGGTAGTCAAGATCGTCAACGACCATCTGATCGAAATGCTGGGCCCCGAAGATGCCCCGGTAAATCTGGCGGCTGCGGCGCCGGTGCCAATTTTAATGGTAGGCTTGCAGGGGTCCGGTAAAACGACGACGACGGGTAAACTGGCCTTGCGCCTTAAAAACGCTGAGCGCAAAAAAGTATTGGTTGCCGGGCTTGATGTGGCGCGCCCCGCTGCCCAGGAACAGCTGGCCCAACTGGCTAAGCAGGCAGACGTAGATTGTCTTCAGCTGGTAATCGGAGAACAACCGGTTGCCATTGCCAAGCGGGCTATGGACACCGGCCGCAAAAGCGGCCACGATGTGGTAATTCTGGATACCGCTGGCCGCCTCGCTATCGATCAAGCGTTGATGACCGAAGTGATGGAAGTTCGAGGGGCTGTAAACCCGGCCGAGACCTTGCTGGTGGCCGACGCCATGAGCGGTCAGGATGTCGTCAATGTAGCCAAGGAATTTAATGAAAAAGTGGGTATCACCGGTATCGTTTTGACCCGGGTCGATGGTGATGCCAGAGGCGGCGCGGCGCTCTCCATGCGGAGCGTGACGGGTTGTCCCATAAAACTGATGGGCGTCGGTGAAAAGCTGGATGCTCTGGAAACCTTTCAGGCTGAGCGCATCGCCGGAAGAATTCTCGGTATGGGTGACGTGGTTGGCCTGGTTGAAAAGGCTGCCGAAGTCGTTGACCAGGAGAAAGCCGAAAAAATCACTAAGCGGGCGCTTAAAGGCCAGTTTACGCTGGAAGATCTGCAGGATCAGCTGGCCCAGGTGAAAAAGATGGGTGATCTGGGTGGCTTGATGGGTATGCTGCCGGGCGTCGGTAAAATGAAAAAGCAAATCGCAAAAGCCGATCTGGACGACAAAATGATCGCCCGCCAAGAAGCTATTATCCTGTCGATGACGCCTAAAGAGCGGCTCCATCCGAAATTGTTGAACGCCAAACGGCGCAAGCGCATTGCGGCTGGTTCCGGGACTTCCGTGCAAGATGTCAACCGCTTGCTTAAGCAGTTCCAGCAAATGAGTTTAATGATGAAAAAAATGGGCAAACTAGGCAAAAAAGGCATGTTTCCCGGCGGTCTCGGTGGTGCTGGCGGCGGTCTACCGCCCGGCATGATGCCGCCGCCTGGAATGAAATTCTGAGTATGAAAAAATAGAAATTTTTTTGAACAAACAGCGAAACAGAACACCAACAGATTACACGATTAGAAGGAAGCAACTTACATGTCCACACGAATTAGACTATCCCGCGGCGGCGCCAAAAAACGGCCGTTCTACCGCATTGTTGTCGCTGACTCACGTTCTCCCCGCGACGGCAAATATATTGAGCGTCTCGGAACCTATAACCCGATGGTGCCCAAGGATCATCCGGAACGGATTATTCTGAAAGAAGAGCGCATCAAGCATTGGCTTTCAAATGGCGCCAAACCGACTGACCGGGTCCAGCGTTTTCTTGCTCAGGCTAATATGATGGCAATGCCCGAACGTCACGAGCAAACCAAACAGCATTTGCCCCGCGAAAAGACCCTCGAGAAATTGAGAGAGAAAGAGGAAGCGGCCAAAGCGGTTGAAGAGGCTTCCTCAGCGGCAGCTGAAGCCCCAGCCGAGGAAGCCCCAGCCGAGGAAGCCCCAGCCGAGGAAGCCCCAGCCGAGGAAGCCCCAGCCGAGGAAGGGGAAAAGAAAGCAAAGGAGTAGGTACCAAACCCGAACCGGAAGATGTCTTTACCGAATGACGGATTTTCGCCGGAGGCGGCTGACGCCAACCGGATTTGTGTCGGTGTGATCACTGGTGCCCATGGCATGGGCGGTGCAGTTAAAGTCAAAAGCTACACGGCAGATCCCAAGGACATTGCCGTCTACGACGGCGTTACCGACAAGTCCGGTGAGCGACGGTTTGAACTTCGAGTAGTCCGATCGGGCGGCAAGGCCTTGATAGTTAAGATTGACGGTGTCGACGACCGGACTAAAGCGGAAGCACTCAAAGGGACGGAAATGTACGTCTCCCGAACGGCGTTGCCGCAACTTGAAGAAGATGAATTCTATTATTCGGACTTGGTGGGCCTGGAAGTGGAATTGGCGGATGGCAGCAAGTTTGGTGTTGTCCGGCTGGTCGGCAATTACGGCGCAGGTGACGTGATGGAAATAGAGATGGCGGACGGTAAAACGGCTTTTTATCCCTTTACCAAGGCAGTGGTGCCGGTCGTCGATTTTGGGAGCCAACGAATGGTGATAAATTTGCCGAACGAGGTCTCGGAACGGGACGTTGATGAAGAAGGAACCGAGGAATAATAAGATGGTCGATGATCAGACCAGAAACAGAAATGAGGAACAGTCATCCCAGAATAGTGGGCGTGAGCCCTGGCGGACGACTGTATTGACCTTGTTTCCGGAGATGTTCCCGGGGCAGCTTGGCGAGTCCCTGGCCGGCAAGGCGCTTGACGAAAGAACGTGGTTGATGGAGAGTGTGGACATTCGCAAGTTTACCAGCGATAAACACCAAACCGTCGATGACACTCCCTTTGGTGGCGGCCCTGGGATGGTGATGCGGCCCGATGTTGTTGACCGCGCCTTACGCGGTATCGGCCTGGACCCTGAAAAGACAGGCGGGTCGGATCGGCCAATCATATATTTGACGCCGCGCGGACGTCCTTTGGATCAGGCTAAGGTCAATGAACTGGCAATGGGCGCCGGAATTGTTGTGATCTGTGGCCGCTACGAAGGGGTCGACGAGCGCGTTATTAAAGCCTGGGAAATGGAGGAAATCAGTCTCGGTGATTACATCCTGTCTGGCGGTGAACCGGCGGCGGCGGCTTTGATCGATGCCTGCGTCCGTTTGTTGCCCGGCGTAATGGGCAGTGACGACTCGCCGGTAGAGGAAAGTTTTGAAGGTGGATTACTGGAATATCCCCAATTTACCAAGCCGCGTAACTGGAATTGTAGTGGCAAAGAATTGGACGTACCGGAGATATTGCTGTCTGGACACCATGAAAACATACGGGCGTGGCGAATGGAGGAAGCGGAAAAAGTGACCCGGGTAAGACGGCCCGATATGTGGGCTAAATACGCCGGCCCAGAGTGAATGAATCAGAGTGCGGGAATTAGAGTGAATGATTGAAGCAGAAATAGAATGAAGAATTTTTATTTTTTTAATTAGAAACTGAATTTTTAATTTAGGCCGAAAAGTTTAGGCCGACACCTAGATGAGGAAAAGACGATGAACGTAATTCAAGAGCTTGAAAAAGAGCAGATTGAAAAATTGACCGCCGGTAAAAACATGCCGGATTTCGCTCCAGGCGATACGGTTCGCATAAGCGTCAAAGTGGTTGAAGGTACGCGTGAGCGAATCCAAGCTTATGAAGGCGTATGCATCGCCCGAAAGAATGATGGGTTGAATTCGTCCTTTACGGTTCGCAAAATATCATACGGTGAGGGCGTCGAGCGCGTCTTCCAGCTTTATTCGCCCAACCTGGACGAAATTGAAGTTGTCCGCCGTGGTGATGTCCGTCGCGCCAAGCTTTACTATCTGCGTGGCCGTCAGGGCAAACGGGCCCGTATCGCCGAACGCACCGATGGCTATGCGGCTAAGATTGTGGCTGGTGAACGCGAAACGGCGGTGGCAGAAAAAGAGGCCGCCAAGGCAGCGGCTAAAAACGGTGCCGATGCATCGGCGGAAACCCCGGCTGAGACTCCTGTCGATGGACCTGTTGAGGAGACAGTGGAAGAGGCAACCGGCGAAGAGTAATCCTCGCCGAGCACCTAACGGAAACTGGACGGTCTTATGCCGGCATTACCGAATAACTTTATTTGCATGAGCATACCAACATGAGTGATCCGAAAACCCTTCACGATAAGATATGGGAGAGCCATATCGTCGACCAACAGGATGACGGTACCTGTTTACTTTATATTGACCGTCATCTGGTTCATGAGGTTACCAGCCCGCAAGCCTTCGAGAGTTTGCGTGACAGCGGACGTAAAGTGCGCCATACGGAGCAAACCCTGGCAGTGGCGGATCACAACGTACCGACAACTGGCCGGTCGGGCGGTATCGACAATGAAGAATCACGCATCCAGGTTGAATCCCTGGAAAAAAACTGCGCTGATTTCGGTATTCAGTATTACGGCATGGACGATATCCGCCAGGGCATTTGCCATGTTGTCGGACCGGAGCAGGGTTTCACTCTGCCGGGTACGACACTGGTTTGCGGTGACTCCCATACTGCCACCCACGGTGCTTTCGGATCGCTAGCCTTCGGCATCGGCACATCCGAGGTCGAGCATGTTCTGGCCACCCAGACCATGGTCCAGGTCAAGGCGAAAAATATGCTGATCCGCGTCGACGGGGAACTGCCTCTGGGGGTTACCGCCAAAGATATGATCCTGGCCATCATCGGTGAGATCGGCACGGCGGGCGGCACTGGCTGCGCTATAGAATTTGCCGGTGAAGCCATTCGTAATCTTTCCATGGAAGGCCGTATGACGGTCTGCAACATGACCATTGAAGGCGGTGCCCGGGCCGGATTGATTGCACCCGACGAAACCACCTTCGAGTTTCTTAAAGGCCGGACCATGTCGCCGAAGGGTGCCGCCTGGGAAGCCGCGGTCACTTATTGGTCGACGCTCAAAACAGATGACGGCGCGTCCTATGATAGCGAAGTTATCCTTAACGTCGCCGATATTGTGCCGCAGGTGACTTGGGGAACGAGTCCGGAAGATGTCCTGCCCATAACGGGTAATGTTCCCGATCCGGCGCAGGAAGAAGATGAAAACCGGCGGATCAAGATGATCCGCTCCCTTGAGTATATGGGCTTGGAAGCCGGGACGCCGCTTACGGAAATCAAGATCAACCGGATGTTTATTGGTTCCTGCACCAACAGCCGGCTCGAAGATTTACGGGCTGCAGCCGAGGTGGCCAAGGGCCGCAAGGTTGCAGACACCGTCAATGCCTTGGTGGTGCCGGGGTCGGGCCTGATCAAGGAATTGGCTGAACAGGAAGGTCTCGATAAAGTCTTTACCGACGCCGGGTTTGAATGGCGCGAAGCGGGCTGCTCTATGTGCCTAGCTATGAACGCTGACAAATTGGCGCCGGGCGAAAGATCGGCTTCGACGTCGAATCGGAACTTTGAAGGCCGTCAGGGTCCGGGCGGGCGCACTCATCTGGTCTCACCGGCCATGGCGGCGGCGGCGGCGATTGCCGGCCACCTTGTAGACATTAGGGATATCGACTAGGAAAGCATCATGGATAAATTCACCAAACTCACTTCTGTCGCGGCGCCGTTGCCGTTGATCAATGTTGATACGGATATGATTATTCCGGCCCGCTTCCTGAAAACCATCAAGCGCACCGGCCTCGGCAAGAGCTTGTTTTTCGTGTTGCGCTTTGATGACGACGGTAATGAACGATCCGATTTCGTGCTGAATAAACCGGCCTACAAGGGTGCTAAAATCCTGGTAACCGGAAAGAATTTCGGCTGCGGATCTTCCCGTGAACATGCCCCATGGGCTTTGGCCGATTATGGCATCCGGTGTGTCATCGCGCCCGATTTCGCGGATATTTTCTATAACAACAGTTTCAAGAACGGCATGCTGCTGATCAAGCTGCCACAGGAACAGGTCGACAAACTGATGGACGACGCTGAACGCGGCGCCAATGCCACGGTTACCGCCGATCTTGAAGCCCAGGAAATTACCGGCCCCGACGGCGGCTTGATTAAATTCGATATCGATCCTTTCAAAAAGCATTGCCTGTTAAACGGTTTGGACGATATCGGCTTGACCCTCCAGAAGGAAGACAAGATCAGCGCTTTCGAAGCGAGCCAGAAGGCCTCTCAGCCCTGGTTGTAAATTTCCAAAACTTATTTAAGGAAGATTGAACAGTGCCTGCAAACAAGAAGCTCCTTTTTTTGCCTGGTGATGGCATCGGTCCCGAAGTCATGACCGAAGTCCGCCGCGTTATCGACTGGATGGATCGACGCCGTTCGGTGACCTTTGACATCACGGAAGGTCTGATCGGCGGTACGGCCTATGATGAGACCGGCTCGCCGCTGCCTGAAGAAACCCTGGAAGCGGCGCAAAATTCGGATGCCGTGTTGATGGGGGCTGTCGGCGGTCCCAAATGGGAAACGCTGCCTTTCGACGTGCAGCCCGAACGGGGCCTGCTTGGTATCCGTAAAGAAATGGGTCTGTTCGCCAATCTGCGCCCGGCCATCGTTTTTGATGCCCTGGCCGAAGCCTCCACCCTCAAACTGGATATCGTAAAGGGCCTGGATATCATGATCCTACGGGAACTTACTGGTGGCCTCTATTTCGGTGATCCCCGCGGCGTCGAGGAACTGCCCGACGGTACCCGCAAAGGCTACAACACCATGACCTATACCACGCCAGAAGTGGAGCGCATCGGCAGGGTGGCATTCGACCTGGCCGCCAAGCGCGACAAGCGTCTTTGTTCGGTCGACAAGGCCAATGTGCTGGAAACCACTGTCATGTGGCGAGAAACCATGGAAAGTATTAAGGGTGACTACCCGGATATCGAGCTCAGCCACATGTATGTGGACAATGCCGCCATGCAACTGGTGCGTAATCCCAAACAGTTCGACGTCATGGTGACCACCAACATGTTCGGCGATATACTGTCCGATTGCGCCGCCATGCTGACCGGGTCCTTGGGTATGTTACCGTCGGCTTCATTGGGCGCGCCGGATGAGTCGGGCCGCCGTCCGGCTCTATATGAGCCGGTCCACGGTTCTGCTCCCGATATCACCGGTCAAGGCATCGCCAATCCGCTGGCTACTATCCTCAGCTATTCCATGCTGCTGCGTTACTCTTTCGATATGGCCGAGGACGCCGACCTGATCGATCAGGCGGCTCAGAACATTCTGGATGGCGGCCTCCGGACCGCTGATATTATGGAGGAGGGCAAGGCCAAGGTTTCAACCCAGGTGATGGGTGAAGCCATTGTCAACGAGTTGGACAAACTGGCGGCTTAAAAAACCGAAAGGCCTTGATCTGATCCGCGAAGGGGCGTACATCACCGCTCCTGAATTGAAGGAAATATTTTCTCGGAGAAAACCTCCGAGGAAATTCCCTCGGAGAATACAAATGAGTTACCAATATGCGGTTGTCGGTGCGACTGGCAATGTCGGTCGTGAGATTATGAAAATACTATCGGAACGGGGTGTGTCCGCCACCGATGTGACGGCTGTTGCATCTTCGCGGTCGGTCGGTATGGAAGTATCGTACGGCGAAGACGATGTGCTGAAAGTGCGCGATCTGGCCTCCTTTGATTTTGAAGGCACCGATATCGTCCTTTCCAGCCCGGGCGCCAAAGTCTCCGCCGAGTTCAGCCCCAAAGCGGCCGATGCCGGCGCCGTGGTGATCGACAATACGTCCCATTTTCGGATGGACCCGGACGTGCCCCTGGTGGTACCCGAAGTCAATGCCTATGCGTTGGCCGACTACCGCAACAAGAACATCATCGCCAATCCCAATTGTTCCACCATTCAGATGGTGGTGGCCCTGGCGCCACTGCATGAATTGGTAACCATAAACCGGGTGGTGGTTTCGACTTATCAAGCGGTGTCCGGCGCCGGTAAGTCAGGCATGGATGAACTGTTCAACCAGACCAAGGGCGTTTATATAAACGAGCCTGAGCATAAGTTTCTAGAGACTTTTACCAAGCCGATTGCCTTCAACGTTATTCCCCACATCGATGTCTTCATGGATGACGGATCCACCAAAGAAGAGTGGAAAATGGTGGTCGAAACCAAGAAAATTATCGATCCATCAATCAAGGTGTTGGCGACCTGTGTGCGCGTACCGGTCTTTGTCGGCCATGCCGAAGCCGTGACCTTGGAATTTGAGCATTCCATTTCGGCGGAGGAAGCGCGGGAAGCCCTGCGCAATGCGCCGGGCGTGACGGTAGTTGATCACCGGGCCGACGAAGGCTATGTAACGCCGAAGGAATGCGCCGGGGAAGACCTTGTTTATGTCAGCCGTATCCGCGAGGATTTCACGGTGGAAAACGGGCTGAGCCTGTGGGTGGTCGCCGATAATCTACGCAAAGGCGCGGCGCTCAACGCTGTTCAGATCTCCGAAACTCTTATCCAGAATTATTTATAATTCTGGATAAGAGTTTCTTTTTTAGTTTTCCCTCAAACGCCAGGGCACACTCTCCGAGTGCTTGGCTCACGGCGCAGGAGCGCCGGCCCGCAGTCGCGGGCTTCAAAATTTCCTATGGGAAACTTTTGGGCAAAATATCAATTCACTAAGTACCAATCCAAAGTTCATTTCTGAACTTTGGTAAGCGCGGCCGTGTGCCGCGCTTTATGGCGCGTGAGCTAAGTGAGCGGAGCGCCGGTCCGGCGCCGTCGGTCGGATCCAAAATAGGATTTGGGTTCGACAAAGGGGCGGGCTTTCGATTACGGCTTTAATCCTTGGATAGAGCGTTTTTGCCGACAACGGTTTGATGAGTAATTCGTTGATGCCGGCGTCCCTGGATTGCGTCACCTTGTTTTGTTCGGAATGTCCCGTCACCATGATCATGGGCACGTATTTATTAGGGCTGTCGTCACCGGTGTGTATCAGCTTGACAGAATCCAAGTCATCCAAAGGTTGCATTTCCTAGTCAACCGGGGTGATGTCCGGCTCAAAAGTATTCATGACGGAAAATGCCTGGGCACCATCAGCCGCCTCGGTCATTTCGACGATACCAAGATCGAGCAACAACTGTTTGAGAAGAATCTGCATGAACGGATTGTCCTCAACAATCAGAATTTTGACATTGCTTATATCTAATTCAGCCACACAGGAACCGATCTACAATTGTCACTTTATTTTTACAACGAATTTAAACCAGTGCATTGATATTAATTAGTTTTTGCCGATAAAATCAACCGAAAGGATGGCGATAAAACAAATTTTTTATAGGTGATTCTACGGATAAGGTAGTGTTATCGAGGCCTCAAAAACAGGCCAAATAGAAGGAATGTGAAGACAGAAAAAGGCGCCAGGCACGCAAGACCTGGGATCCTTACGTGACGCACCGCACCGGCGATGCTCCTGACGCCCCATAGAGCCGGCCAGGCTCCGAGTACGTAAAACCGTATCATCTGTGCTTTAGGAACGGCTGTGTACCCTTGGGAGAGGAAACACAACTTTTCCATCAGCGAACCACCAAGCCATTTCTCCGTTGCCGGTGGAATGACTCAATGGTGCCATTCGGCTAAATCACCACCGTTCAAAATGTAACGCATCTTCGGAACAGCACACCGACAATCCATTGGTCAGGCCACCAAAGCTTCGCCGTTTTGCCTTTCCTGTGATCCAGCCCACCTGGCCCGTCTCGTCAGAGCGAACCCTGACAGGACCACGGTCGGTTTAACCGGTCCACCGGAATTCCGCCAATTCGCCACATCAGGGAGACGAGGCAACCGCCGGTGATCGAAGATTCCAAATTTAGCTTCCCCTTGTTGGACCCGAAGACCCGAAAAGTGAAAACCAGACTTCCGACAATCCGACAGGAAAATTCCTAAAAGGACGTCTCCTGATGAACCATTGTCCGTCCCACCCTGTTCGGTATCCCCGAGGAGACATCAAACATTGACGGGCGGTATTCAAAAAACCTCCGACCTAGCCTTCAAAACGATTCCTGGTTCCGAAAAACCCGGCATCTTCTTGAAGCTGCTTATTCTCACCACCTGTTTCGGATTGATGAAACCCGATGCCAGCTTAGTAAGAATTTGCGTTAATGACGCTTTCACGTACAGGAAGTATATTGAGTAAAACTCGAAATCTAATCAATAAAAAAATAGTAAAAATACAAAAATTATTGTGTATAATTTAACTATATTTGCACATTTAATTCACAGATTATCCACAATTCTACTCACACGAAGTAAAAATATAACAATAAATCAATGAGTTGAAGCTATTTAATTCGGTGCCTCTACGATGATGGATTAAGCTTAATTATCAGATGCAACAATTAATTTCAGCTGCGTCCATGCGTCGCGTTGACTTGTATTTGGTGACGGGCTAAACCAAGTCCCTATTTGACATTCGCCAGCGCTTGGCGTTGTTTTTTTGTATTTGGCGCCGCTGCCTACCGGGGAAGACCCCATTTCAAATGCGCCAAAATTGGCCCATCTCAATTGAAGCGAGGCTATTTTAATGAGTACGAGAAACCGCCCGCTTTCTCCGCATTTACAAATCTACAAACCTCAGATTACGTCGGTTATGTCGATTTTGCACCGTTTCACCGGCATTGGGCTGGCGGCCGGTGCGTTGGTTTTAGCCTATTGGCTGAATGCCGCTGCCTATGGCCCCGATGCTTTTGAGCGCGCCCAGGCCTTTCTCTCATCATGGTTCGGCCGACTGTTGCTGTTTGGCTGGACAGTGGCCCTTTTCTACCATATGTGCAATGGCATCCGGCACCTGTTCTGGGACGCCACCCTGGGTCTTGAAATGGAGCAAGTGAGGACCTCAACGTGGATCGTAATATCAGCCACCCTTATTCTGACTTTTGTTAGCTGGGGCGCGGGCTACGGTTTGTTGGGTGGCGCTTAGATGAGTATGCGAAGTGATTTGGGCCGGGTCCGGGGACTCGGTGCCGCAAAAGACGGCACGACGCATTGGTGGGCCCAACGGATCACCGCTGTCGCTCTGGTGCCGCTCAGCCTATGGTTTGTTTTTTCCGCCATTGCACTGGTTGGTGTCGATGTGGTGGGCTTCAAGACTTGGTTGAATGATGCCGGTAATTTGCTGCTGATCGTGTTATTCGTCGGTGTCCTTTTTTATCATATGCAACTGGGTATTCAGGTCGTCACCGAAGACTACGTCCACGGAGAAAAAGCTAAAATAATCTGGTTGATTTTGAACAAAATAGTGGCGGTTTTCTTCACTGTATCCTGCATCATTGCCGTTCTTAAAGTAGCCTTTGGAGGCTGATAGTCGTTATGCCTAATTCATACGAAATCATCGATCACGTTCATGATGTGATCGTGGTTGGCGCCGGCGGTGCCGGATTGCGTGCTACCTTCGGTATGGTGGCGGCGGGTCTAAATACCGCCTGCATTACCAAAGTTTTTCCCACCCGAAGCCACACTGTGGCCGCTCAGGGCGGTGTCGGTGCAGCGCTCGGAAATATGCAGGCCGATAGCTGGCAATGGCACATGTACGATACGGTAAAGGGTGCAGACTGGCTTGGCGACCAGGATGCCATTGAGTATATGTGCCGCGAAGCTGTCCCGGCGGTCCATGAATTGGAACATTTCGGTGTACCCTTCTCGCGGACCGAAGAAGGCAAAATTTACCAGCGTCCGTTCGGCGGTCATATGCGCGACTATGGTGAAGCGCCGGTCGAGCGAGCCTGTGCTGCGGCCGACCGCACTGGCCATGCCATTTTGCACACGCTTTATCAGCAATGTCTTAAGCACAACGCTGAATTCTTTATTGAATATTTCGCCGTGGATTTAATCATGGACGACGACGGTTCCTGCCGCGGCGTCATGGCCTGGAATTTGTCCGACGGTACCATCCACCGTTTTCTCGCCCATCAGACGGTGCTGGCCACCGGCGGTTACGGAAGAGCCTATTTCTCCTGCACATCGGCCCATACCTGCACCGGCGACGGCAATGGCATGGTGGCGCGGGCAGGACTACCGCTTCAGGATATGGAATTCGTCCAGTTTCATCCCACCGGTATTTATGGATCAGGCTGTTTGATTACCGAGGGTGCCCGGGGCGAAGGCGGATATCTGACCAATTCAAAAGGCGAAGCCTTTATGGAACGTTACGCACCGACTGCCAAAGACTTGGCGTCCCGCGACGTCGTTAGCCGGTCGATGACCGTGGAAATTCGTGAAAGCCGCGGCGTTGGCGCCGAAAATGATCACATCTTCCTGCATCTGGAACATCTGGGCACGGATGTTTTGCATAAACGCCTGCCGGGTATTACCGAGACGGCAAAGATTTTCGCCGGCGTCGATGCCACCAAGGAACCGATTCCGGTCCTGCCGACGGTTCACTACAATATGGGCGGTATCCCGACCAACTATCATGGCGAAGTGATTAACCCGACCGCCGACGATCCCGACGCCATCTGCCCGGGTCTGATGGCCATCGGCGAAGCAGCCTGCGTTTCAGTGCATGGCGCGAACCGATTGGGAACCAATTCGCTCCTGGATATAGTTGTCTTCGGGCGCGCCGCCGCGATCCGCGCCGCCGAAACGGTAACGGCCGGCGCCATGGTGAAAGAGGCTGAGGGCTCGACCGGCGAAGGAGCCATTGCCCGGATCGACAAATTACGTCATGCCAAGGGCGGACAATCCACCGCCGGCGTCCGCCTCAATATGCAGCGGATCATGCAGAACAATGCCGCCGTCTTCCGGACCTCGGAAGTTCTCAAGGAAGGCTGTAACCTAATCGGCAAGGCCAAGGAAAATCTCAAGGACTTGAATATTGCCGACCAGTCGATGATCTGGAACTCTGACCTGGTCGAAACGCTGGAACTGGAAAATCTTATGGCTTGCGCTGTGCAGACCATGGTCTCGGCGGAAGCGCGTCACGAATCCAGAGGCGCCCATGCCCATGAAGATCATCCTGACCGCGACGATGAAGTTTGGATGAAACATACGGTATCCGTGATGGATGAAAGTATGAATATCAAGATCGACTACCGCCCGGTTCACGAATTTACCCTGACCGATGAGGTCGAGTATATCGAACCGCGGGCGCGGGTTTACTAGGTTCGGGAAGAGAAAAAATGGCTGAATTCAAACTTCCAAAAAGTTCAAAAGTTGTAAAAGGTGAGACTCACAAGGTTCCCGACGGCGCTAAGAATATTAAAAAATTCAATGTCTATCGCTATGATCCGGACAGCGACAAGAACCCGCAGCTCGATACTTACGAAGTCGACATGGACAGCTGCGGTCCGATGGTGCTGGATGCCCTGATCAAGATCAAGAACGAGATGGACTCGACTTTGACCTTCCGGCGATCCTGCCGGGAAGGTGTCTGCGGTTCCTGCGCCATGAATATTGACGGCACCAATACACTTTCCTGCACCAAGGATATCGACGAGGTGAAAGGTGATGTGAATATCTATCCGCTGCCCCATATGCCGGTGATCAAGGATCTAGTGCCGGATTTATCGACACCTTACGCCCAGTACACCTCGATCAAGCCATGGCTGCGGGCGGACACTTCCGATCCCGGTACGGAACGGCTTCAAAGCCCGGAAGAGAGAGAGTTACTGGACGGTCTTTGGGAATGCGTCTTGTGTTTCTGCTGCCAAACCAGCTGCCCCAGCTATTGGTGGAACGGTGACCGCTATCTAGGGCCGGCCATTCTGCTGCAGGCCTATCGCTGGATTGCCGATTCCAGGGACGAACGGACCGGCGAACGGCTGGACAATCTGGAAGATCCGTTCCGGCTTTACCGGTGCCACACGATTATGAATTGCACCAGCACCTGCCCCAAATCACTCAATCCCGCCAGGGCCATCGCGGAAACTAAAAAGCTGATGCTGGACCGATTGTAGCAAGTTACTACTTTCTGTTTTTATATGGCCGCCGAGGGTTCCCCGGTGGCCATTTTTCTTTGGGCTCGCATTATCCGGCTGTTTCGGACTATGATTTTTCCCAGCAAAAAATTAACGACAAAGGAAAACCTCGGGAGGCGACGTGAGCGGGTTCTTAAGTATCTTGGAGGAAGGCTACCATCACCAGATGGAGCGCCATCATAATTTACCATTTCTGAAAGCAACCATGGCGGCTTGTGCGCTGGTGGCGATGTCAGTTTCACCGAACGGGTGAGGGTGGAGAAGATTATCGAAACCTTGCAAGAGTTAAGTGTCTTTGATCCGCACGAAGCAGTCTATCTCTTCAAGGACTATTGTGAAGAAATATTCGCGGCACCCGCCGTTGGCCACCCCAAAGTCCTGGAGGAACTTGACGCCATTGCCGACAATCCGGAAACGGCGGAGTTGCTTATTCGTATCTGCCTGGTGGTGGCCGAAGCCAATGGCAAAACCAGTTTGGTTGATCAAATTGAAATCGTCACTCTGTACAAAAGCACACTGATTGATTAATTGTGCGAACGACGCTAAATATTCTATCCAAATTTCCTCGAACGACATTGTGAAAAAAACCGAGGATTGGGAAATTAATCCTTTTTGTGCCATAGCAAATAGTATCGGGAAATAAATTTGAATCTTTTAAACAGATCCGACCGGCCCATGCATCTGGGTCCCTATCCGTTGGAAAAAATAAAACGGGTTGATCATCCGACGACATTGATCATCGAAGACGAAGTGCAGCGTGTGGCCAAGCGTGCCGATGGTTTCGAACGCGCCCGTTTGGGTGACTTCGGTAAACGTCAGAAGGCTGACCGGGAAAGATCGGGCGGTGCCCGCGGTATGGGTAATATGCGCCCGGCTCCTTTAAATGGTGCCATTCGTGACACCCTTTTGCAACTTGCCAAGGAGCAGGACGGTGAAACGGCACCGGAAATAGCGCCCATTCCCAACGACCCGGAAATCCGCGCCCAAAATATAAAATCGCTCTGTTATTTTCTCAAAGCTGATCAGGTGGGTATCTGCGAGGCCAAGCAATATACTTGGTACTCCCATCAGAAGGACGGGACACCGGTGGAGCCCTATCACAAATACGCCATTGTTTTGCTCATTGATCATGGCTACGGCAATGCCGATGGGGCCGGTGGTGATGACTGGGCGCCGGGTCCCATGTTTTCCTATATGCGGGGCGCCGAAATTTGCAATATCGCCGCCGCCTATATCCGCAGTCTCGGATTCTCAACGCGCACCCACTCCTCGGTAGATAGCGATGTCATGCATGTGCCGTTGATCCTCGAGGCTGGGCTGGGAGAGTTGAGCCGGATAGGTGAGTTGGTTCTCAACCCGTTTCTCGGTCCCCGTTTTAAAAGCGCTGTGATCACGACCGATATGGAGCTGGCCACCGATAAGCCGATCGATTTCGGTCTTCAGGATTTTTGCGGGAAATGCCGCAAATGCGCGCGGGAATGCCCGGTCGGCGCCATCCCCTACGGCCCCAAGATCATGTACAACGGCTATGAGACCTGGAAGCAGGATGTTGCTAATTGTACCAGCTATCGCGTTTCCAATACCAAGGGACATGGTTGCGGCCGGTGTCTGGTTGTCTGTCCCTGGAACAAGGCGGACCAACCCGGTCACCGGTTGGCCCGATGGGCGGCGATCAATCTGCCGTGGACACGGCGCGTTTTGATTTGGCTGGACGATCTGCTTGGATTCGGCAACCGCAATCCGGTTAAGAAATGGTGGTTCGATTTGGCGATCAAAGATGGCAAAGTCGTAACCCCGGATGCGACCAACGAACGCGACATCGATCCTAAAAAGAAGCAACCTGCCAAGCACCGCGTTGCCCTCTATACCACGGATATGCTGCCGACCGCCGATGCTAAAGGTATCTGGCCCTATGATCGTTCGGAAGGGCTCGAGGCGGCGGCAAATATGGAATCACCGGAAGCTGCCCGGCGCCGGATCAATAAGCCAGTTTGAAGGTTTTATTAGACGGCTACCGCGCCGCCGCCCTGGCCATCGTCAGGCTTAACTTTGAAATACTTCACCAGACGCGGTAAAAATACGATGGCCGCCAGAAGGCAAGGGCTATCAAGCCGATTTCTATGGATTATTCGTTGCTTGCCATCGCTTCCCGGCTGGCGTAACCGATATAAACATAGGCGATGTTTCCCGGGATCATGCAGATGAAGGAGGCGATGGTAAAATGGGAACCCTCTATCCGGGTGAGGTCGAGCGCGTAATCAAGAAAGTTATAAGGGAACCAGGCGGATAAAGACGACAGACCGCCAGCCTTCCTGTTTAACCTCCCTGATATTTTTTTCCCAACCTGCCGCCCGACCGTCCTTCGACTATGAGATGCATGTTTACCCAATCCGACACCAGATACCTAGCCACTGAAAAGGCCAGAACCGCGCCAATGGTCGAGGCGAAAAAATAGTAAATTGCGCTCCAAAAAGACCGAGGAGCACGCCGACGGTAATCGCCATGCTGCTGCCGAAAAAAAACCGTGCCGACAGCCCGCGTGAAAACAAACAACGCCGGTGCCAGCATACCGAACCCGGCGATCCATGCAGTCATGTTTTCGACCTCAAACCGGTCAGCATTGAGTATACCCACACGAAAC
>PVBE013008960.1_pt1 | contig 22699 bp, 12 predicted proteins | sample 1631181 | NCBI WGS metagenome assembly PVBE01 (sample SAMN08397723, study PRJNA350692) | Marine metagenome, whole genome shotgun sequencing project. | isolation source: water | place: Pacific Ocean | collected 2012-04 | reverse complement strand
GTTTGTGTAAGGCTGACTACGAATCGCTCGATCGGCAGTATCGTCGCCATCTGTCACAGTGACAGAAAGTGCATGACGACAGCGCATAGACGTCAATTTCGGTGAAGCGTTAGACTCCTTGCGAATTTTTTTCTCAGTAAGGAGATGTCTCAATGTCAATTTCTTCAGCTACAGATCTTGACCGCCTATCGATTGATACCATTCGAACACTTTCCATGGATGCCGTTGAAGCTGCCAAAAGTGGACATCCAGGAACCCCCATGGCTTTAGCGCCTGTTGCTTTTACGATCTGGAAGGATTTTCTTCGCTACGATCCAGTACATCCCAACTGGCCAAATCGTGACCGATTTATTCTGTCATGTGGACATGCCTCAATGCTGCTGTATTCACTCATTCATCTAGCAGGCATACGAAAAACACCAGAAAGTGAACAACTTGCCGTACCACTCGATTCAATAAAGAACTTTCGTCAACTAAATAGTGTCTGCGCCGGACATCCTGAGCACCACGTGACATCCGGTATTGAAACCACGACCGGACCGCTAGGCCAAGGCTGTGGCAATTCTGTTGGCATGGCAATGGCTTCACGCTGGCTGGGAGCTCACTACAACCAGAATGATCAGACTGTATTTGATTTTGACACATATGTTCTGTGTAGTGATGGTGATCTCATGGAGGGTGTTGCAGCCGAGGCTGCTTCAATAGCAGGTCATCTAAAGCTGGCAAATCTGTGTTGGGTATACGACGACAATGCCATTACCATCGAAGGAGAAACCGACCTAGCCTTTAGTGAGAATATTGAAGAAAGATTTCACGGATTGGGCTGGAACGTAGAGCACGTTGATGATGCCAATGACATTCAGGCAATCACAAAAGCACTTCATGCCTTCAAGAATGAGCAGCACAAGCCAACAATTATTATTCTCAAAAGTGTGATCGGCTATGGCGCTCCCAAAAAAGCCGGATCCCATGCAGCGCATGGTGCACCTCTCGGATCTGAAGAAATAAAAGGAGCAAAAGATGCCTATGGCTGGCACAATGATTCTGAATTCCTCGTACCATCAGAAGTGCCGCTCCATTTTGATGCATCACTCGGTGCTCGTGGACAACGAGCTCATAGTGCATGGAGTCTCATGGTTGATCGTTACAAAGAAGATCACCCCAAAAAATGCCGCTGAGCTTCAGACATTTCTTGAAGGCAGGCTACCCGATGGTTGGGACGAGAACCTGCCCGTATTTCCCCCAGATGCAAAAGGCCTCGCAAGTCGTGTTTCCTCTGGAAAAATACTACAATCTATTAGTGAAATGGTGCCGTGGTTTCTTGGTGGCTCTGCAGATCTCGCCCCCTCAACCATGACTCGCATCGAAAGTGAAAAGAGCTTTAGCCCTCATAACCTGAGTGGCCGTAATTTTCATTTTGGTATTCGAGAGCACGGAATGGCCTCTGCTTGCAATGGATTGGCACTTTCCGGGCTCCGACCATATTGTGCTACTTTTTTTGTTTTTTTTGATTACCTGAAACCCTCGCTTCGACTTTCTGCTCTCGGGCAGCTTGGCGTACTCTACATTCTGACACATGACTCCATAGGTTTAGGTGAAGATGGGCCAACCCACCAGCCAATCGAACAGCTGGCGAGCGCTCGAGCCGTACCTGGCCTTTCAGTCTTTCGACCGGGTGACGCAAATGAAGTAACCGAGACCTACAGGACCGTGCTTTCTCGAACAGATCGGCCAACGGTCATCGTACTCTCACGACAAAACATCCCTACGCTCAATCGTTCAGAAATGGGCTCAGCGTCTCATGTTGCCAGAGGTGCCTATATTCTGAAGGATACAAGCGGTGATCCAGACTGTATTCTCATTGGAACCGGAAGTGAAGTGCAGATCTGTCTTGATGCAGCTGCACAACTCCAAGAACGTGGCATCAAAGCTCGCGTTGTAAGCATGCCAAGCTGGGACCTCTTTGAGGAACAGGATTTGGCTTACCAAGAAGAGGTGTTACCTTCAGCGATAACTGCTCGTGTTGCGTGTGAAGCAGCTTGTGGCTTTGGTTGGGAAAAGTGGATTGGCACGAAGGGTGTTTTTGTGGGCATGAGGAGTTTCGGTGCTTCTGGCCCCGCCCCTGAGCTTTACAAGCATTTTGGTATTACTGCAGATGCCGTTTCTTCAGCTGCAGAGAAACTGCTCTCTTAGCGGTATGTAGTGCAACGCATTACATACTCATGGCTGATGATGAGAGTCACCAATAACGGCATCTTCCGGATGTTCTGCAGCCGCAGTTTCACCATCATCATTCCGATACAGATGGTCACCATCGTCATGAAGTTTATCAAGAAACACTCGAGAAACATGTCCGTCTTCATACAGAATATAGTGTAAGCCACCGGGATGATTACTACTCTTTTCGCATCCCGCATCAGGAGCATCTGCCATTATTGGATGATGTTCTCTTCTCTGATTAAGGTTGGGCATCAATGAACCATCATCATTGCGATAGCCAAGGGTATAGCCAAAATCACCCCCCATAGTGTTAATCAGTTTATCGAAGTCTGGTCCCCCAATCGCTGACTGAAGTTCCTCAAGTGTAGGAATTCTAAATTCTTCTAGTTGCCCCCGTCGTGCTCCCGGGACCAACACTGTTCCGTCGTCAGCCTTCAATCGATGTTCCGAAACAAGCGTTGGTGCATACAGACCCGCCCGAGAGAGAGGACCAGAATCTGGCGGGGTCGGATAAAACCGTTTCGATTCAGCATAGCCCTGCAGAGCATCCGATATTTTTTGCAGATTCCTCTCAACACGAAGGTCTCGGGCATCGGATAGAGAATTAAGAAGGAGTGGAGCGACCAGCACGGCTGCTGCCAAGGCTGTTGCAGCAATAAATACCCGATCAATCCACACTCTTGAATTTACTACTGGCGTTGACGAGTCGGATCCTCGTGATATTTGAGCAGGTACTTCTACGGGATGTGACTGGATATACGAGAGCGTTCGATCAGCAAGCCCCTCAGGCGCAGCTTCAACGTGTTGATCTTTTTCCAATGGTGCGATAGCCCGCTTAAGAACCTCGAGGTCATGGCGAAGCTTCTCACCTTCACGTGGATTTTCAAGGGCTGCTTTGACCCTCAAGGTCTCTGGTTCATCCAAAGCCCCCATCAGAAAACCAATTAGATCCTCTCGCATGTCATCTCTCGTTACAGTTGATGGGTCCATGTTATTGAGTTGCAGCGTTGTCTGTCTGCCACGTTGAATTGAGTTTGACGAGTGCTGCGTGAAGCCGACTTTTCACTGTTCCAACAGGAATACCAAGAACATCTGCTGCTTCCCGATATTTCAATCCTTGGTGATACACCAGCAACAACGCAGAACGCAGTGTTTCTGGAAGATCTGCAACCGCTGCTTGCACCCATTGTCGAGCCTCCTCTTGCTCCATTTTTTCAACGGCAGTACCTTCACGACCAGAAAGCATTTCCACAAGTGCACCCGTGTCGTCCTGACCACCAGCACGATTGTCGAGACTTACCATACGATGCCGCTTGTTTCGACGCTGGGCATCGATCGCCTGATTGGTCGCTATTGTGTAGAGCCACGGCCGAAATCTCCTGCCTTCTTCAAACTGTTCCTTTTTCAAATGAATTTGTAGGAACGTTGCCTGAAAGACATCCTCGGCCATCTCGGCATTGCCTAAATAGCGTCGCAGGTAACTGAACAATTCACTTTCATAGCGACGCACAAGCGACTCAAACGCTGAGTTGTCATCGTGCCGACGAAAGCGGTTGATCAAATCTTCATCTGTCGATCTCGTTCCCGAACCCGCACCAATATCGACACCGATGTCAGTGTTCATTCCAGAAACGGAACTGGGTTCATGCAAATCCATCTTTGAGTACGAACCCCGGTTAGGGAAGGTTCGCCCCACCAGGGAACGGACGAAAACATTAATGATAAAATGTAAGTATAGCCGCGAAAAAGCGTACATGGCGACTATTCGGTTTTGCTGAAGTTTGCCTCTTATTTGACTTTTTCAGCCAAAACGCCCACATTTCCGGAAATTCATATGGCTACTTCCCGTCAACATTACCGCTGGGCCACTTCAGGCGACCTTAACGCTTTTTTTGGGCTTTCTCTCGATAATCTTGCTGGGCTCGTCCTAATGGTTTCCCTTCTTGGAGCAGCTTTTGGCTTCCCAGTAGACTTTGCTTTAGGGCATCTTGTTCCAGGAACCGCCATTGGAGTGGTCATTGGAGACATCATCTTCACGTGGATGGCGTTTCGACTGGCCCGGAGAACGGGTCGTTCTGATGTGACAGCGATGCCTCTTGGTCTGGATACTCCAAGTACCTTTGGAATGGTGTTTTTTGTACTGGGACCAGCGTTTCGTAGCTCCCTTGAAGGTGGCCTCGACATTCAGGCAGCTGCCCAACATGCATGGCACATCGGCATGTGTGCAATTGTCATAAGCGGCTTTTTCAAAATTGCCTGTGCTATCATTGCTGGACCAATACGTCGTATCGTGCCAAGAGCAGGACTACTCGGAAGCCTCGCTGCCATTGCACTGGCTTTGATCTCCTTTCTTCCTCTTTTGGAAATTCTTGGTACACCACTAGTCGGCCTTGTCTCTCTTGGTATTGTTCTTGCCACACTCACTGCTCGAATATCATTCCCATTTCGCATCCCCGGTGCCCTCGCTGCACTTTTAGTTGGTCTTGTGATCCAATTTATCGGAACACAAACTGGATGGATTCCTCATGCAATCAGTCATTCAACAATTGATCCCAGTGCAGCTATTTGGCCAACGGCATGGCTTTCGGCCTTCCGTTTTGAATGGATTGAAGCCTGGAGTGACTCGATCAAATATCTTCCCGTTGTCATCCCATTCGCTCTTGGGACTGTTGTTGGAGGGATAGACTGTACTGAAAGTGCTGCAGCTGCTGGAGACGAGTACAACACAGCGAGAATAATTAGTGTAGAAGGCTTTGCAACGATTGTCGCTGGTCTTTGTGGAGGAGTTATTCAAACAACACCGTACATTGGTCATCCTGCATATAAATCGATGGGAGGCCGAGCAGCCTATACTTTGGCGACAGCCACCATGATTGGTTTTGTAGGACTCACCGGCACATTTGCATATCTCTATGAATCAATACCCGGACCTGCAATTTTACCAATTCTTGTTTTTATTGGCCTCGAAATCACTGCACAAAGTTTTCACGCAACACCACAACGACACTATGCTGCAGTAGCTGTTGCTTGCATACCCGCTCTGGCTGCACTGGTTTCCCTCCAGGCAGAAAAACTCATTGCAGCAGGTGCCAACCCTACTGGATCCCTTGCACACGATGTATTTTCAATGCGTCTTCTTGCATCAGGTTTTATTCTCACAAGCCTGCTCTGGGCCGGCATGACTACCGCATTGATTGACCATAAACTTGGTGCAGCAGCGGGTTGGTGCTTGGCCGCTGCGGGACTCACTGCTTTTGGCGTCATTCATTCGCCATTTGGAGACGGCAGAATGTTCCTGCCGTGGTCCATCGGAACACTACCAGCAGAAGCCATTGGACGAGGACCTATCGAGATGTCTCTGGCCTATCTCACCCTTGGCTTTATTTTCTTTGCGTGGCGATTTGCAGCACGATCTGGAAAGACCTGATCGATCGACATTTACTTCGTCATTTTCGACGAAAAACATTCACCAGAACAACAAGCACTGCGAATAAACCAGCGGCGATCACTCCAAACCAGCGGACATTTGCCCAGATACTGAGCCCTGCACCAAGCGTTGCAACAGAAATTGCCAGAATCATCACAGTATTGACAAGTACTCGTGTGAAACCAGTCGGCATCGCATCGCCGAGCAATGACCTACTGTTCATCATGAGAAAGAACGTGATATATGCAATTGGAAGTAAGACCATGCCAAAATTACTCGTCGGCACTGCAAGCCAAAAGCGTGCTTGTTCATCTCCCCATAAAGCAAGAAAACCAAGTCCCCCGCACACGCCTGGGTATATCGCACCAAGCCGATAGACAACTACATCGTCAGAACGCCCGGTCAGCTCCGTAACACAGAAGCCATTGATTAACATCAGAATAATAATGGTAGAAATTGCCATGCCAAGAACACCAACACCAAAGATCTTCTGTGTCAGCCCTCCTTCTCCAAAAAGATTTTCCAATGCACTTGCAAGTGCAAAAGCATCTTTCTTCACAAGCATGGCTGCTAGTTGACGATCTGCTTTTGGAAAGGCATCAAGTCGTTTATTCACTTCAGCAACTGACAGCGTCGCAAATGCTTCTTCACCAATCTCATCTTTAAGACGTTTTTCCATATTTAATCGATATTCGCCGGCAGCTTGGGCGGCAGGCATGTTGATCTCTTTCTCATCAACACGACCATGAAACTGACTTGCTGCTGCAATGACTACACAACTGGTTGCTAACAGAAATGGAATGAACAATCCGGTTGAAAGATCAAAGATGGCTAAGCCACGAAATGTTCGGTCCCAGCCTTTTCTTAACATTGAGTACGGCAAAAGAAATGTCATATTAATGCCAACTGCGGTAGCTGCTGCAGCAATGAGAACGCTCCGTTGCGTGCCGAGGATCGTCGTTCTCCAGTATTCGGGGTCACTCGAAGCTGTGATATACGCCTGCAGATCATTCGCTGGACGCCATAGCAATGAGACATCTGGGATAAACCCAGACGCGATCCTTCCCCAATCAAGTTGGCCCTTGGCTGTCATGGCTACAACGACACCGAAGAAACTGACGACAACAATCCCAACCATTCCCTTAAGCAATGACTCAAAAACACGGATGCCCCACCCTTTTGAATCATAAAACCAGACCACCATCGTGGACAGTAAAAACAATAGAAGGACAGCAAGATACTTTCCTCCACTTCCAGAAAAGACCTCCGGGAGCAAGTTCTGCTGTAGGGCTGCAGTACCAAGTGAAAACTGTGGCATCGCCCATACAAGATTCGCCATCATCGCAGCAGACAGCCATCCCCACCCAAGCACAGGATTGATATGAGTATTGATTGCACGAAAAGGCCTTTCTCCAGTCGATAACGTTACATAGGAAATAGCTGCAAGCATAACGACACCAAAAACCATCATCAGTGGCTGCAGCCAGAGAAACTCATAACCTCCTATGGCTCCCATGTAGAGTGAACCCGCTAATGAACCTCCACCAAGGGTGATTGCTGACTGCAGCCACCCAGGTCCAGATAATTTGACAAATGCTCCAAGCGTAGCAATCCGGCCTTTCCCTTGAGTTGAAGCAAGTAGACTGCGATCACGGGCAACAGGATCAGTGGATGGATGACGTGACATGATTAAATCTTCACTCGGGAAAAATTATTGAGAGAATAAACCGGCACATAGTATACCGATACTACACACCTGCACCCAATGTAGCTGGTGCTTTGAATTCTCCGGAAAAAGCTACTCTAGACCGTATGCACCAGCCATTGGCACATCGAGGCCCGTGCGGCTAGCAAATTGGGTACGGGACAAAAATCGAGGTTCTAGATTGAATGTTACACCTACATTGTTTCGACTGTAGTCAACATTGAAACCAAAAGTCATGAGGAACGACTCGCCGATTCGTACCAACTGAAACTGCTGCCCAATATTTCGGCCGGTAAGATCAATCGCGGTACCGAAAGAACTCGCCCATTTTGGACTCATGCGATATGTGTATGAACCAGTCAGGACACTTGCACTAATTGGTCCTCCAAACTCGTTGAAGCCCACATAAAAACTACCTCGTGGAGTACGGTTAAGAAATGCTCCAACGGTATAAAGTTGCTGGCCTTCTGTAAAGAAATCAACATCGGCGGAAGAAAGGATCGTCGTTCGGTCACCAACATGCCATCGGAAATCATACTGCCATAAACCCAGTACCTGACCGAAGTTCTGATTCGTGTTGGGAAAGAGTTCACCATCAATATCAAGAGTGATCCAATCAATGATTCGCCGATTTCCGATAGGCCCTCGTTTGGTCTGCCAACGCTGATGTGCACCTAAGCGAAATGCTGTCAGGTCATTCACCATTTCAGTTGGTCCGGTAACCCAACTCCCAATTCCTCGGCGGATGGCATAGGAGCGAGGATCAAATTTAGCCTGAGGACCAAAAGCAACGTTTGCGGCAGGTATCGTGCCAGGAGGTAGCGAGCCAGGCGCCACTCCAAAATCCCAGTAGGGAATATTACGTCGGTATTGGTTGATTGTGTCATCATCAATCTGGTCGTACAGAGGGAACGAATCGATACTCTGTGTTGCATCAGCATATGAAAACTCTGCCTCGAAGACGACCTTATGTGCTAAGCCATGAATATTCCAAAGCTGACTTTCCACTGCATTATCAGCACGCCACATAGGCAAACTGGAACGGATCCCAACCTGACCATAGGCTCGATCGATAGGTTGTTGATTGAGATCCTGGCCCCAGTGTCCTAGTTCGCCTAGAGCATAGGGAACAATTTTGACTGCCCCCGCCTGAAAAGGAAGGTCGAGCTCATGACGAGTAGCCAATCTTTCTCCAATGACATTGTTCTCGTAAGGGAGCAGTGTCCAAAACTGGAGGCCTTGACCAGGCGTCGGCTCTGCGGGAAGTGCTTGACGTACATAAGAAATACTTGAATGCTCATACCAGGTGATAGCATCACGTATGAGTGGCTGTGCAAGCGTGTAGTGATCGAGTCGTGGCCACCATTCACTTTGCGTGAAGAACGGATCAACTCGAAGGCTCGAAAGAAGCCTGAGTTCTCGATTATCCACAGGACGTCGAAGGTCAAACCATGTTCGCTGTTCATAACCTTCTTCCCACTCGGCTTCGTAGTATTCTTCAAGGAAGTTGAAATCACTGATCCATCCTGCTGTGCCCCGAGCTTGCCAGCCACCAAAGATAGTATCTGTTGTGCCGCCTAAATCTTGGCGATGACGCCAAAAAGCTCGACCTCGGAACGTGTTACTCGGGAATCCTGGATACGTAAAATCTCGTCGAAACAGGCCAAGATTATCTCTACCGCGATCGACAACAAACCAGGCGTCACCAACACCATTGGCTGGTGTACCAAGGCCGAGGAATTGCGGCCTGTTATAGAGCAACGATGTTCCGAATCCAGGACCTCTTAGGCTAAGGTAATCAACATCAAAATCCCAATCCACGCCAGTGGGTGGTCGTCGCACACCAAATACCTGAAACACATCCCAACTGGTGAGTATTTGTGTACCAAATATCTGATCATTTTTTACTTGAGCATTGTTAATGTAAAAAGTCGGCTTCTGAGCATTTGTTGCAAGCCATGGCCACCACAATACAGGAACACCTCCCAAGGTAACTGTGTTACCTCGACTCGTGATAAATTGCTCATGAGCGACTGCTGGCTCTCCTGTTACAGGGTCGATAATAGGCTGACCGAACGGACCAGGGACTGGTACCTGCTCATCTGTAAATTGAAGTTCTCGAGAACGAAACTCCCATGTTGGAATACCAAGCCGGCTTGAAGTAAGACCTGTTCGTGACGCAACAAATCGACTCCGGTCAACCTGACGAATAACATCTGCCCGCAATCGAACCAGCCCTGAATAGTTATCTACTGGGGTCAGAACAGTGGCTCCAGTAATCACGCCACTCGAGCGTGGCACGTCATAAAACATACTGACCGCTTCAACGACACGTTGTCCCTGACGGAAAATAACGTTGCCCTCCATGTATAATTCAAGAGGGGTGTCTGACGACTGAGCAGAGTTTCCGGTCAGATCGGGTTGGGCCTGTCCATGGGTCCAAATTACAAGTCGGTCTGCTGAGATATCCAGTGGACCAGCAGGATCCACACCGTCCACAACGAGATTTACACCTGAGGTGATAACAGCAACCCACTCATCACCCCCAGATGGACTTGGAAACCAACGAATATTGAGTGGCACACTTGATCGGGGAAACGCACGAAGTCGGCGTACTGGTGTACCGGAAGCTACCTGAGGCACAGGACCTGCCCCAAATTCACTGTATTGTGTCTGCTCAATGGGCTGTTCAACTGGCTGTTGAGCACTTTCATTGCTAACCGTTGGAAGAAACTCCACATCTGCTGGGGCATCATAGACGGCAGGTTTTCCTGAAGCCGGCACAACACTGGCAAAATCGAGTTCGGGATCTTCCACAATCCAAAACCGTCCTGCCCATCGCGAACCACGCACCTGTGCATTCGCATCACCACCACACTGTAATTTCACATCTCCTGCCATTCGTACTACAACAGTACGAATAGACTGATCGTTAGCAGATGGACGACTGTCGTGCTCATGCTCTTGTTCAACCCAAAGAACGGCTTCGTAAGCTGATGCCTGAGTCTCGCCCTGAGTAACCGTTGCACCACCAGTCAGATGCCAAACATCATACGCGCCCTCGGTCCATCGTGATGCTTGAGTGGCATGAATAACCATGGTCTGATGTGGATCCGAAGTGGGCACCTCGATTCTCCCTGCTTCAGAAATGGCTGCCGCCAAACCACGCGCAGGCAATTCAGCCAGCGCGCCTGCTGTCGCAGGAGCTACGTCATTTGCGAACAACAACGCTGATGATGTGAGAATGCCTTGGACACACAGTGCAGAAACAACTGAAACGATAAACAGACAGAACTTCCACCAACTCCCATGCTGACATGGAGCGATCAGTGACCGATGATGAAATATCGGCCTGCTATTCGGCGGTGGTATGGCTAAATGCAAACGCTACATCCGAGGAATATGTCTTCCCAAACCAGCACAGGACTGGCGGGATAAAAAACATCGAGACTATAGAGGCGTAAAAACGCGCGGGTCAAGCCAACACGGGGAGTCGTTATCCTCTACGGGCGCTGGCAAATCAGCACGCATCGTCAGCCAGACAATGTGGGTACACAGCCACACGAGTACTCCCGTGAGACGCAGGTTCACGCATAAAGAATGCGAAATATAGGGAACTTGGAATGCCTCGGTCATGAGACAACGGGCAGCCTACATTAAGTTGTGGCAGTCTCGGTAAAATTCATCGGGTATTGATATCGTTTTTTTCTGTATTACATCTTTTATGTGAACTACGCCATCGAGGTAACATCTTCATTTCTTCCCGTTCTTCCAGCCTTTCGAAAGTTCTATCTATGCGTCATATTGCCAATTGTCTGGCATTATGGCTTATCAAATATCGTGGATTCCTTGCTGTCACAGGACTGATTCTGGCAGTTTTTTCGATTGAACGTTCTCGACATCTAGAGTTTTCTACGTCGATTGATTCGATGTTTGATCAATCTGATCCAGCCCTTGCGCCGTATCACCGCATGGCTCGAACATTTGGTGCAAGTGAAGTTGTACTTGCTGCCTACGATGACCCAAAACTTTTCACGATCTCTGGCATTCAACGCCTTCGTGATCTGACAAACAAGTTGTATCAACTGCCATCAGTAGAATCTGCAACAAGTATCGCAACCACGCCTCTCGGAGACCGGATTATCGATACTGATTCCAGCCCTACTGCTAAAAAACTCATACACCTCATGGAAGGATATGCTGTTGGAAAAGATCATCGGACGGCTGCTGTGGTATGCGTTCTTGCACAATCCAATGCAGACGCCGCACATGAGAATCAGGCACGCTCCCGTGCAAAAGCCATTGATGCAATCCGTTTATACATGGCGTCATATCCTTCTGGCACAGTTGCCGGTGAGCCTGTCATGCTTCGTGATGGCTTTGCGATGTTGCAACGGGACGGAAACGTATTAGGCACAACGGCTGGATTATTAGCTGGATGTGTACTGCTCATCTGTTTTCGAAGTATTCGCTGGGTCATCGTGCCCATGGCCGTTGTACTTCTTGCATTATGGAGCACGAGAGGCATCCTCGCCCTATCTGGCCTCCAATTAACCATGGTTTCAACCATGCTCTCAGCAATAGTGACTGTCGTTGCAATAGCGACAACTGTGCACATCATCATTGGTTTTCGTCGACATCGAAAAGATGGCCTTGATCCTCAATCAGCAATTATCAAAACGTTGTCATTACTGATCTGGCCAATCATTGGTGCCATCCTCACTGATATTATTGGTTTTGGTGCACTCATTTTCAGTCGTGTCGGTCCTGTCCATGACTTTGGAATCATGACTGCAATTGGTGCCTGCATGGTCTTTGTTTCTGTAGTTTTATGTGTACCGTGGCTATCACTTGTGGGTCGTGGTTCCTTTGATCCACAGCAGGCATGGGGAGAGCGCACTCTTCAGAGAACATTGGACAGACTAACGCATTGGATTGTCCGACATCCGCTACCTGTCCTTGGTACAGCACTGACAACTGTCATGCTGTGCATCGTTGGCATGCGGTGGCTTACCGTTGAGACTGACTTTACCAAAAACTTCCGTTCATCAAGCCCGATTGTAAAGTCTTATAACATGATCGAATCTCGGCTTGGTGGAGCAGGCGTGTGGGACATTCTCATACCAGTTGATGACACAATTGATGGCACCGACCTGTCTCGTCTTATACAACTCAAAAATGAACTTTTAAATACTATTACAACGATCGGTTCCGATGGTGACACAAAACAAGCGATTACGAAAGCAATGAGTATTGCCGATGTTTTAGAAGCAATCTCACCAATTTCTCTCGATCGCCTTGAAGAAACACATGTTGGAAATTGGATGGTCTCTCGTGCCGTGCAACTACTCGAAACAAAACTGCCAGAGCTTGGAAAATCTCTTATTGGCACCGATCCAATTGATGGATCACGCTGGCTACGATTAATGCTGCGATCACACGAACGGCAGCCGTCAGATGCCAAACATGCAATTATTCAACACGTCCAAACACTTGTATCACAACAATTCCCTGGTTCAGGCAATATTCCGCCAGCAGAAGTAACTGGTTTCTTCGTTCTCCTATCTCAGCTTGTTCGGCAGATGATTTTGGATCAGTGGTTCACATTTCTAATTGCTGCCTCTGGAATTTATTGCTTACTCTCAATTGGATTTCGCAGCTTCATCCTTGGCATTGTTGCACTCATACCAAATGCCCTACCAATCTTTTTTGTTCTAGGATTGCTTGGCTGGTCTGGAGTAGCTGTTAATATGGGAACTGCCATGATCGCGGCTGTGTCTATGGGGTTATCTGTCGACAGTTCTATTCACTTCATTGCTGCCTACAGGCGCCACCTCGATGATGGCTACACATGCCGTGATGCCATACAATTGGCACATCGGACGGCAGGAACGGCAATGATATTCTCAACGTTGGCTTTGGTGGTTGGCTTTATTGCGCTTACTACAAGTGATTTTATTCCAACTGTTTCATTTGGCGCCCTCTCCTGCCTCACACTTATTGGAGGACTACTGGGAAATCTTGTTGTCCTCCCTGTCCTTCTCACATTAGTCGATCCATGGCGATTGAACTACCGTCAGCACATAAAATGACTACAACAAGCAGATACCAAAAGGATTGCATAATGAAAAAAGAACCTTCGTTTCAGTATTACGCGTCGAGTGTACACACTACAACTCAGCACGATCTTAGTTCCTTCCAAACAGATGCACTTGTTGTATTTCTTTCTGAGGGTGATGTTGGGCGTGGGAAAGCGTCAGAGATCGATCAGGCAACGAATGGGCTCCTCTCAAAGCTGATAGAACAAGGCGAACTATCAGGAGAACGCTACCAGTGCACATCACTCTTTGAGCCTGCTGGGCTCACCGCTTCACACCTCCTCATTGTTGGTCTTGGAAAACGTGAACACGTTGACGCAGGCGTTCTTTTTCGAGCAGCGTCATCCGCATCCCGTCAATTAGCAACTTCTCCTCGCTCAATAGTTACATTCGTTGCGGATGCTCATTGGACTGACACACAAATGGAGCAGGCTGTCGCTGGCGCAATGTCTGGCATGATCGGGCAGGACCTTTATAGATCAAAAAAGAAACAAGTGCCTTTTGGGAAGATGATTTGGATCAGTGGAAAAAAAGATGAAGTTCATAATGGCAGCCTGCTGGGTGACGGGGTAAACCTTGCCCGTCATCTTGTAAATCTAGCACCTGATGATCTCTACCCAGAATCATTTGCTGAGCATGCACGTGCCGCTGCAAGTAAAACAGGCATGGAAATTGAAGTCTGGGATGAGAAAAAACTTGCTCAAGAAGGTTGTAGAGCAATGCTTGCAGTTGGTCGTGGAAGCTATCGGCCACCAAGACTTGTGCTTATGCATTACAACGGCCGTAACGACTCATCTCAACCGGACATCGCACTCGTTGGAAAAGGTGTCACCTTTGATTCAGGTGGACTTTCTCTCAAAACTCCTGATGGCATGCTACATATGAAGTGCGACATGGCTGGAGGAGCCACCATGTTATCCGCTGCCTCTACTATTGCAGCCATGAAGCTGCCAATTAATCTTGTCGCTGCAATTGGCCTTGTTGAAAATATGACTGGGTCAGCTGCGTACAAATTGGGGGATGTTATTACTGCTCGCAGTGGGACAACGGTTGAGATTCATAATACGGATGCAGAAGGACGGGTTGTGCTTGCCGATGTCCTCGATGTTGTTCGTAGCATGAATACAAAACGAATCATTGATGCCGCAACGCTCACTGGTGCTTGTGTTGTTGCACTGGGATTAGACGTTGCAGGACTATTCACAAACAACCAATCTCTTTGCGACCACGTAATAAAGTCCGCCCACGACATGGGTGAACCCGTATGGCAATTACCAATGTTCCCTGAATATGACAGCCAAATCAAAAGCGAAGTGGCTGACATTAAAAACGTCGGAGATGGACGCTGGGGTGGTGCAATAACGGCAGCAAAATTCTTGGAGCAGTTTGTTGGAGACACCCCATGGACTCATATCGATATTGCTGGCCCTGCCTTTGCAGAAAGACCCAGACCATGGATTGATGGAGGGGGTACAGGTGCTCTTGTACGAACACTAATCTCGCTTGCTCGCAGCTTATAAAGAAAAAACCTTTGTGTTCATTCTAAAGAAGCGTCTCTAACTCGTTGACAAGATCAGCAAATCGTGTCAATGCTGTGGCAACAGGCTGAGGTTTTTCAAGATCAACCCCTGCATCTCGCAATAATTCTAGCGGCCACTTGGAACAGCCTCCTTGAAGAAACTTCTTGTACGCTGAAAGTTCTGCTGCACCACCCTCTACAACGTTCTCTGCTAGGCTAATAGCAGCAGCCAAACCAGTAGCATATTTGTAGACATAAAACGCACTATAGAAATGTGGGATTCTGAGACACTCCAACTCGAGTTCATCATCTATTGCAAAATCGGAACCAAAATATGCATCAAGTAAGCCTCGGTATGTTTGACGGATACTGTCAAGAGTCAGTGGCTCCCCCGACTCGACCAAAGCATGACTTTGTCTTTCAAATTCAGCAAACATCGTTTGACGAACAATTGTTGATCGAATTGAATCAATCTCTCTACAAATAATCGCTGCTTTTGCTTGCGGTGATGTTGCTTTTTGGAGAAGCATTCGCGTGAGTAGCTGTTCGTTAAATGTGCTTGCTACTTCTGCCACAAATATCGTGTAGCCAGCATATTGGAATGGTTGAGCCTTACTCGACATTCGCGTATGCATAGAATGCCCAGCCTCATGCGTAAGAGTAAAAACATGCTCAATCGCTTCTTCTTGGAAATTCATCAGGATATATGGATCAGAATCATACGTGCCCGAACTAAACGCCCCTGATTGCTTGCCTTTGTTTGGATAGCGGTCACACCATCTACCCCTAAGCCCCCCCTCGAGCTCTGAGCAGTACGTGCCTCCCAATGGTTGGAGCGATTCAAGAATCACATCAACAGCTGCATCCCAGGAATGATGTTGTTCCAACTCGGGCACAAGAGGAACATAGCAGTCGTAATGATGGATAGCATCCAAACCTAGAACTCGTTTTCGAAGGCTGAAATATTGATGCACCACCGGCAAGTGCTCTCGCACCGCGGCAATGAGCTGATCGTACACCGCAAGTGGCACGTTATCTGCAAAAAGTGCTGCTTCCACCGCACTCGAATAATTACGAACTCGAGAAGCATAGACATCTCGTTCATTGGAGCCAGAAAGTGTTGCCGCAAGGGTATGTGCATGACTTTCATACTGCTCATAAAACTTTTTGAAAGCAGTGCACCGCACCTCTGCAGAACTATCGTGAAGTAATGTGATGAATGTTGCATTCGAGAGTTCAACCTGCTCTCCACTTCCATTCACTACAGTACCAAATTTCATATCTGCGTCCGTGAGCTGACGAAACACCTTGCCGGCAGTACCAGCGAATGTTCCCTGCATGGCGAGTATCTTTTCCTCACTTTCAGAAAGCACGTGTGGTCGGGTACGAGTCAATCGTTCAAGTAATAATCGGTATTCATCCAAGATCGGAAGCTCTATCCATTCACTCAGAGTCTCTGAAGGTATTGCCATGATTTCTGGCTGGATAAAACTTGCTTTTTCATTCGCTCGTGTGGCAACATGCTGAAATCGGCCTATCATTCGCTGTGCGTCTGGTGCAGCTTGATCCTCAGTAGCTCGAAGATGGGCATACGTTCCAAGCCGATCTCCTTCTCGTTCCATCTCGAGATCAAAAGCCAAGCACGCCGCAAGTCTTGCGGCATCTGTTTTGAGCGTGCCAACAAATGCATCATATTCGGGAATACGTTTTTCCCATGCTGCCAGCGACTCTTCCCACATTGAGTCCGAATGAAAAAGACTAGCAAGATCCCAAGTGTTTTCTAACTTGACATCTTCACGGGATGGCAACGATTTCACATTTGATTTATTCACGAGTATTCCTTTCCGTTCTCAACGAGGCACCGAGAACACCAATCCTCATCCACACATCCGAAGCACAGTGTCCGTATCACTACAACTTCCAAACTGCACTTCCCCAGGCCAGACCGCCACCAAAACCACAAATTACGATTGTACTGCCTGGGCCCACGCGGCCAGCACGCCACGCCTCATCAAGGGCTAAAGGAATTGAACCACTTGAAGTATTACCGTAACGATCCAAATTCATAAACATTTTGTCTTTGGGTATTGATAACGCTGATCGCACACCTTCTAGAATTCGAGCATTCGCCTGATGAAGAATAAAAAGATCCACATCTTCAAAAGATAACTCTGCACGCTCAACAACCTGCCGCACATTCTCTTCAACAAGACGAATCGCCCACTTGAAAACAGCCCGACCTTCCATTTGCATAAACTGATCGCCACGCGCAGCACCTTCAGGTGTAACTGGCTGCCGCGACCCGCTCATTGGACAAACGAGCAAGTTGGCTCCACGACCATCCGAGCCAAGAGAATGGGACAGCAACCCCTCATTTTCTTTGCCAGTTGCCTCTAGAAGCACTGCACCTGCCCCATCAACAAACAGTGGCCACGTTTTGATATCCGCCGGATTTGCGACTCGAGAATTCGTATCCACACCCACAACAAGCGCAAACCGACTCGCTCCTGATGCCAAAAACTGAGCTGCCGTAATAAGACCATAGGCAAACCCTGCGCACGCCGCCGTAACATCCATGGCTGGGGCATCGAGATCAAGGGCCTCTTGCACAATGCATGCAGTGGACGGCAGGCACGTATCTGGTGTAAACGTCCCAAGTATCAGCAGATCGATAGACTTTGAATCAACACCTGACTGAGCACAGGCTTTTTGTGCAGCTGAAATCGCAAGATCGCTGCTCGCAGTTTCTAGAGAAGCATGTCGCCGCTCATGAATGCCAGACCGCTCAACAATCCACTCTGGATCACAACCAAGGTGCATCAAATCAGCATTTGTCACGACATTATCAGGAACTTCACTGCCTATTCCCCTCAGTCGGAAACCTAGGGTTTGCCCATAACGAGACGCTCTCGGCGAAGTTAGGATGTCGGACATCTGAGCTCGCCGAGGTTACTTGGTTTCTTCTTCGTTTTCAGTAGGCTTTTTCTGAATGACTGCATTTCTCTCAAGGCGAATTTTTTCACATTCAGCGTCAGAAACAACGTAGTACCAATCTGCAAAACGCGCATTCAGTTCACGGACCTTTTTTTGTGCTGCCTCTATTTTCCCATCATACTCTTCCTGCTTAAGACGATTTTCTCGTTCCACTCGCCTCCGCTCCTCGAGAGCAGCCTGCGCATCAGCTTCTGCCTCATCAGCTTTTTTCAGCGCCTCTGCAGCTGTATCTTTCTTGGTGGAATCTTTTTCTTCAAGCTCTGATGAATCTGAATTCACCTCATTCTTCTTTTCTTTTTGATCATTTTTTTCTTGTTCAATACTCGGCTGCTCACCCTCAACCGAATCATCTGCTTTCTCAGTCTCGTCACTCGCTGGCGTTGACTTTTCTTCCAGCTCTTTGTCCTCCTCTGAGCCTTCAGCATCTTTTTCCTTTTTTTCTCCAGCCTTTTTCTCTTCTTTTTCAGAGGCAGTCATATCTGGCAATGCTTCCATTTCTGGCTTTGGAAGCAGGCTTTCATTTACACGAGCCATAACAAGTAGGTATCGGCCGCTTGTTTCACCACCATCTGCATTCGTATCGCTTTTCTCTCCAACATCAGATTGTCCTTCAACTGCTGTTGTTGGGGAACCAAATCGCAACACGTACTCAACGCCGTCTTTCATTCCCACGATCGTCTGACCATCCGTAGAGAGTATTTCTCCACTTTGAAGCGGCAGAAAACCTCGCTGCTGCATCGAAGCAACAGCTTCTGGATCGCCAGTAAACTGCTCCGCTGCCTTGAGATCCGCACTCAGACCAGAAGGCTTACGAGCGACATCAATTATTTTTAGATCTCCGAGAGCATTTCGAAGATCATTCAGTTTGGCCGAAGCAAGTTCCTCATCCTCTGCAAGAGACTCTTTTTTAGGCTTTTTATCCTCACCAAACGCCTCAAGAGAGTCGAGTGACCACTCCCCTCCCTGATCGTCATATGAAAGGCTGATGCGGCTTTTCCGCTGCTGCTCAACCATCAAACGCCCATTCGACTCCACAGCACCAAGCGTATAGTCATCGAGTTCGATTTGATGCACATCCCAAGGGGATAGTTGCAGTAAATCTTTTTCAATCCAATCCCCGAAACGACTCGAAAACTTTGAGGTATCTAGTTCCACCCGATACACCCTGTCTTGCCCTGCCTTGCGTACAAACCGAAGAGTCCGACCACCCTCCGAGCCTCCGGGGCGCTTGTCTTCTTTTCCGATAACTAGACCCGCTAGCTTTGCCCCAGACGCATCGCGGATTTCAATCAGTTGCCCAATGCCTGTCATCCCTGGCTGAATCTTGTCAGCGTCTGGCTCGATAACCCCATAGGTTTCATGATCACCTGGCGAGTCACTCACTACTTCTAAAATCGGTCGATCGATAAGTTCCGTCGCTGCCACCGCAAGTTGATCCTTCGCGTCAGCAGGATAATTTTGCTGTGATGGCAGCACCCATACACCGCCAGCCTTGACAACCTTGAACGGCTGAAGCGTCGCCAGTTCATCATCGTATGTAAGAATTTCCAAACTCGATGCTTTTCCAGCATCCGAAAACTGAGGAAAAAGAAGCCGCTCTGCTTCCGGCTCCACTTCCTTGTTCTTAAATCGTGGTTGCGCAATAGCCCCCAAAAGAAGCATGCCAATGCCCACACAAACGAAAACAAATGTTTTTCGCATGACTGGAGACGTTGGGTCCGTTGCACTGTGCTCATCCATCAAAAAATCTCCCAGAATTTTTCAAAATATTTTTGCATGAAATTATCGCAAACGTGTTTTGGCTACACCTTCGCGCTCTTTAGCTCGACGTCGAAAGAAAACCATAAAAGCAACCACTAACGGTGGAATCGGCGGCAAAAGAACAGCCAGCCACTTCTGCCGATCCTGCTCCTGACGAATCTTACTCTCAAGTTTTCGCTCGACATCATCAATATCTGAATCACGTTTTCGCCTCAATTGCTCTAATTTTGTATCAAGACGGCGCTGAGCAAGCCGCTGACGACTTGCCAGTTGCTGAACAGCCTGCATAGCAGCTTGCGGATCAGCATCTCCTTGCGTTTCCATGTCCTTGATTTTCTTTTCGAACTCACCCACTTCCTTCTGCATCTCAGCATTAGCATCTTGTTCAGCCTTATCAAAATCTGCCAGAGATGCTGCTCGCAGAAGGTCCGCCTGCTCTCGAGATTCGGCAACGGCATCTTCTATTCGCTCTAACGTACGATGCTTTGGCTTCCTCTTACGAATTTCGATAAAACGATCATCATCAGCCAAAAAATCAAGCACATTCAGCACAAAGGAAACGTTATCAAAATCAAGACCAAAAACCTCATCTGGACGATTTCGAAGTCCAAAAATACGCCCTTCCATCAAATCAATATCAGTAACTACGACAGCACGAATTGGTTTGGGCAACTCCGTGAGTTCAGCTTCGTCAACACTCTCCTCTGTAATTTCATTTGTAGCAGCAGGCTGTCTCTCAACAAATGCAGCGAGCACCATTGCCTGCTTGCCTGGCTGCTCGAAATTACGAAGCATTCTCATGTCACCAGGGTTCGCCATAATCTGGTTAACATCGATCGTTCCTGAACGACTTGACGTTTGCGCAAGAGGCACCCATTCAATATTGGCTGCGTCATCTTTTGAGAGAGCACCCGGAAAAGGAAATAACACCTCCTGCAAACCGGAGGTAATGGGCTGCTCTTCATTGAAACCTGCGACAGATTTTCCTTTTTCAAGATCTCTTAGATTTGCATCAATGAAGACAAACTCACTCGGCAACTCAAGTTTGATATGCGGATTGTAATCCTGCCAAATAACAAAAGGGCTGGAGCCCATTTGCCCCATTGCTGGCCGTCCTCCGGAGGCTAACTTCACACCCAATGTCTGCCACAATTGATTGATATCACCTTTTGGCTGTCCTTGCTGACCCCCAAACATAGCCATTGGCCCACCTGGACTTCGGCGCGGCTGAGATGTGCCCGGCACCCCCATCATGAGCACCGGAAGAGGATCCTCGAACACCGCTGTTGGCTGCCCACCTGCAACAGCCGCAACAAAGTGTCCCATCTGCTCAGGCCCCAGCGAAGACGGCTGCACTGCCAAAAGAACATCATAACTTTCAGTGATCGGTGCTGATGCATCAACTTGCACCACATCATATTGCTTCTCCAACTCCTCAAGAACTGGCTGCCGTGGACTCTGCTGACCAGAGGCCATGTCGAATCCTCCAAACAGATTTGCATCCGTTGACAGAACACCCAACCGCTTTCGCTTTTGCTGCGCCACAGTAGAGATAGAGCGAATCAACTCATATTCAACAGGAGTCCCTGTGTCAAAAAATGGAACAATAACTTTCTCCAGGCCACATTGAAAAGCACATCCAAGAAAAATCTGCTCCTCCCGATAGGCACCTCGAACTCTGGACATTACAGTCACAGGCTCAATCCCGAACTGCTGACTTGCTAAAGAGGCCGCTTCAGTTTTTGGCTCGGTATCAATAACTTGAACTTGAACTTTACCTCGCCCGAGACGCTCAAACTGTCTTAACATGTTCAGTAGAGTAAGTCTTGTCTGAGCATAATCCTCTGGAACCGTAGGACTCACATACGCAGTAATCTTTATCGGCCGAGGTGCTTCAAGCGTCGCAAGCAACTTTCGAGTATCCGTCGCAAGTGAACTGATTTGCTCAGCCGACAGATCAGCCCTCACGTCAAGGCTTCGAAAAAGAAGTACTGCTCCCATCGCGGCTGTTGCAACGCCAAAGGTACGAACCAGGTAGTGCACTCCCATCTGACTACCATCACGGCGACCAGTCCAGTGCCTCCTCCCAATCAAGACCATGGCGACATAAAAACAATAGACGCAATACCAACAAAATAAGAGATGCTACTGAGACTAACGATACCTCTACCAAAATCTGAAAAGTGTTCTGACAGGCTCCAGCTACGAACACGCTCTGCCCACTGAGGACCCATCACTGAGCTGGCCTGATCAGCTACGACAAGAGGAGCATTGAACAGCAGGCCAAGAATGAAAGCGACTGTTAGGTTGCTTGTCAAAAAACTGGCGACCATTCCAATCGCCAACATTGCTAAACCAGTAAACCAGTAACCGAGGTAATTTGAGAGAAAAAGGCCTCCATCCGGTGTACCCCATCGCAGCAGAATAACAAGGTTACAAACACAGGAAAAAAGGAGGGCGACTGTAAAAATTCCAACAGCGGCCAAATACTTCCCAAAGACAACCTCAAGGTCACTCGCTGGAATTGTGAGCAACAGTTCATCTGTTCCTTGCCTTCTCTCATCAGCCCACACACTCATTGTGATTGCTGGCACGAAGACGAGCAGAATATACGGCAGATATCTATTAAGTTGATCGAGGTTCGCTAGATTTGAGTTAAAGAATTCAGGTGGCCAGAAGGCAGCCAATGAACCGAGCAAGACAAACACACAGATAAAGACATAGCCTGTGGGATTTGAAAAATAGGAAACAAAGTTTCTCTTAAATACAGCATCCAGTACGTACCATTTCATTGATGAGAATCCTTTACCCGTATACTTTTATTAGGCAGCGCCACTCCGCGTCAGTTCACGAAACCGTTCATCGAGACTTTGACCATTCGGTCTTAAGTCAGCTGGTGTACCATCAAAACGCAGTCGACCATCAGCAATGAGAATAACTCGATCAGACATTGCCTCAACCTCTTGAAGAATATG
>PVBE011406761.1_pt1 | contig 22699 bp, 19 predicted proteins | sample 1631181 | NCBI WGS metagenome assembly PVBE01 (sample SAMN08397723, study PRJNA350692) | Marine metagenome, whole genome shotgun sequencing project. | isolation source: water | place: Pacific Ocean | collected 2012-04 | reverse complement strand
TCCCCCGGCCACGGGCATGGCGGTCGCGAGCTCGGCTTTGCTCAACACGGCAGGCATCGCGAAGAGGCCAGCGAGGAGGTAGGCCAGATAGAGTCTCGGTCCGGTGATTCCTGCGGCGAGACCGGGCAAGACGAAGATGCCCGAACCCATCATCGCACCCATGGAGATGCAGAAGACGGAGAGGAATCCAAGTTTTCTGTCGAGTTGCTTGCTCGGTGTCGCCATGCGCTTGGTGGAGGCTAACCGGTCCACCGAGAACGTCATCGGGGTATAGGGCTGCGCTACGACGAGGGAGCACATGGACATCGCCCAACAGGTGGCGGAGTTGAGCCGCGGCTGCTCAGAGCTCATCCGGGCCGAGGACCTGACTCAGAAGCTGGCCAAGGGCAGGCCGCTTCGGGTGAAGGCGGGCTTCGACCCCACCGCGCCCGACCTGCACCTGGGCCACACGGTGCTGCTGCAACGCATGAGGCGCTTCCAACAGCTGGGCCACACGGTCATCTTCCTGATCGGCGACTTCACCGGGATGATCGGTGACCCCACCGGACGCAACAAGTCCCGGCCACCGCTGTCGAGAGAGGACGTGCTCGCCAACGCCGAGACCTACCGCCAGCAGGTCTTCAAGGTGCTCGACCCGGAGCTGACCGAGGTGCGCTTCAACAGCGAGTGGTTCCAGGACATGAGCTTCGCCCAGGCCATCTCGAACCTGGCGGCTCGCTACACCGTCGCCCGCATGCTCGAGCGGGACGACTTCGAGGGGCGCTACAAGGCCGGAAAGCCCATCGCCATGCACGAGTTCCTCTACCCGCTGGTTCAGGGCTACGACTCGGTCGCGCTCCAGGCGGACGTGGAGCTGGGGGGTACGGACCAGAAGTTCAACCTGCTGGTGGGACGGGACCTGCAGCGCGGCTTCGACCAGGAGCCCCAGGTGGTCATGACCATGCCTCTTCTCGAGGGCACCGACGGCGTGGAGAAGATGTCCAAGAGCATGGGCAACACCATCGGCATCATCGAGTCGCCGAAGGAGCAGTTCGGCAAGGTGATGAGCATCTCGGACGAGCTGATGTGGCGCTACTACGAGCTGCTCAGCGACCTGAGCAACGCGGAGCTCGCCCAGCGGAAGGCCGACACCCAGGCCCGCCGCCTGAACCCCCGCAAGGCCAAGGCCATGCTGGGGGTGGAGATCGTCACCCGCTACCACAGCGCCGAGGCGGCCGAGCAGGCCCGCCGGGAGTTCGACCGCGTCCACGGGGGCGGCGGCGTGCCCGCGGACCTGCAGGTGGAGACCCTGAGCTGTCCGGAGGGCATCGCCCTGCTGGACCTGCTCCACCAGCTGGAGCTGATCCCGAGCCGAGGCCAGGGCCGCCGACTGGTGAAGCAGGGCGGTCTGCGGGTCGACGACGTCAAGGTCGCGGACCCCCTGATGGTGCTCCAGGCCCCGGGCGAGTATCTGGTGCGGGTAGGCAAGCGCACCTATAGGAAGGTCGTACTCGAGGCTTGAGAGCCTCTGAACCCTGACCCAGGCTGGGCTATGCTGTCTCTACTGCTGGCGTGTACGGATGCGGTTCCCCAGGACTCCGCGGTTGAAGAAGAGCTGGAGTTTCTCTTCTCCTTTGCCGTCGTCGCAGACCCCCACCTGAGCACCACCGTCGAGCACGACGAGCGCCTGGCGGGTGCGGTGGCGTGGATCAACGACAACGCGGCGGCCGAGAACATCGAGCTGGTCTGGGTGGTGGGGGACATCGGGTGGGGCGAGGGCCTGCTCCGGGCTCCCGGCCTGCTGGGCGAGCTGACGCCTCCCTACGTGCCCATCATCGGCGACAACGAGGTTCACTTCGGCGACGAGGAGAACTTCGACCAGGTCTTCGAGCCCACCTACTCGGAGCTCGGCTCCACCTTCGACGACTTCCAGAGGGGCCAGATCGAGGTCTACAACCCCCAGTTCGACCAGACCAGCTGGCTCCAGAACTTCTCCTTCAGCCACCGGGGGCTTCGCTGGATCGGCCTGGACTGGTGCTCCCGAGACACGGGCCTGCAGGGGGAGTTCGCCGAGCTCCACGACTTCGACGGCGGAACGCTCCCCTTCTTCCAGAACGAGCTGGCCCCGCTGGAGGCCACGGAGTCGGAGGACGTGCTGCTCTTCTCGCACCACCCCATGCACATCGGCCTCTTCGATCTGGCCGAGATGGAGACGCTCACCGCCACCACGGGCCCCATCGCCGGCCGAGTCGCTGGAGCCTGGGCGGGCCACCTGCACCTGGACGGCGCCGTGGAGGTGCCCGACGCGGGCTACACCGCCTTTGTCACCGACGCCACCTGGGATGACGAGAACACCGTGCGGCTGGTGCAGGTCCACGGCAACGGGCAGCGCTTCGAGTACACCCAGGAACTGGTGCTGGTCCCCTGGTAGGGGTGTAGTCTACGGACCCATTCGGAGGTCCTTGTGCTGCTCTTCCTGTTCTCCTGCGCCAGTGGCGAGTGCCCCAGCGGCTACATCTGGGACAACTCGGCGGGACAGTGCTTCCAGCGCGACGACGACGGTGACGGGTGGGGGAGCATCTACGACTGTGACGACGCCAACGCGGCGGTGAACCCCGCCGCAACCGAGAGCTGCGATGGGGTCGACAACGACTGCAACGGCCTGATCGATGACGATGACGGCAACGTCCGGGCGGACCAGGTCTTCTACGCCGACGTGGACGGGGACGGCTTCGGAGGGAGCGCCTTCACCGTGCAGGCCTGTGTGCAGCCGGAGGGCTACTACGCGAGCGCGGACGACTGCAACGACGTGGACGCCAGCGTGTACCCCGACGCCATCGAACTCTGCGATGACGCGGACAACGACTGCGACGGCGAGATCGACAACGACGCCATCTGCACCGAAGACTTCTACGGCGACATCACCATCACCAGCGCGCAGGGAGCGGCGGCCTTCTGCGAGAACTACTCCGGCACGGTCTACGGGACGGTCACGATCGCGGGCTCCTCGATGGAGGACCTGTCCCACGTCGCCTGCATCCAGCAGGTCTACGGCAGCCTGGTCATCGACCTGCCGCTTGCGGTGGAGCTGGCGCTCGACGACCTCACCCTGGTGGATGGTGACGTCTGGGTCTACCTGACCGAGGACGGGACCAGCGTACGCTTCCCGGCCCTGGCTCATGCGGGCGTGATCGGTCTCTGGGGAGGGGACAACCTGACCGAGATCGACCTCTCCTCACTGGAGACGGCGCTGGGCCTGACCCTCTACTACATGCCGCTGCTGGAGAGCGTGTCCCTGCCCGCGCTCACGAGCCTGAGCGATTTCTACAGCGCCTACAACGACTCCTTGAGCCAGATCGACTGGCCCCTGTTGGAGACCCTGGGCGACGCGGAGTTCTACTACCTGCCCATGCTGGAGAGCGTCGATCTGAGTTCGGCCACCTCCATCGGGGACCTGACCTTCAGGCAGAACGAACTGCTGAGCAGCATCGATGTGTCCTCCGCCCTGGAGATCGGTCAGATCACCCTCTACCAGAACGACGAGATCCAAAGCCTGGACCTGGACTCCGCCACCTCGCTGGGTGGCCTGGTGCTGGAATACAACGACAGCCTGGAGACCGTGACCTGGGCAGGGATCGACCGGGTGGGGGGAGATGTCATCTTCAGGGGCAACTCCCAACTGGAGCTGCCCGACCACAGCAACATCGTGCAGGTCGATGGTGACTGGGGGCTGTACAACAGCAACGTCCAGACACTGGATGACCTGGGCAACCTGGAAGCGCTGCTCGGCGACCTGATCCTGGTCGACAACGGGCTGCAGACTGTGGACCTGTCCAGCCTGACCCAGCTGGGGGGCGTCTACATCTCCTCCGAGGACATCGGCAGCCTCGACCTGAGTGGTCTGGAGGCTCCGCTCACCGGCAGCTTCTACCTGGCCTACAACTACGATCTGATGGACTTCGGCTGGCCCGAGTTCGGGGACCTCGATGGCGACTTCGTGTGGGAGTACAACGGGCCGACCTCCGCCATCGAAGCGAGCTCGCTCACCAGCGTCAGCGGGCGCCTGACCATCAACGATGCGAGCTGGGGGAGCATCGAGGAAGTCGAACTGGACAACCTGGAGAGCGTGGGCAGCACCCTCTACATCTCCTACCTGGATGCGGTGGACCGCCTGGATCTGGGCCGGCTGGAGGAGGTGGGAAGCAGCCTGCAGATCTACTACAGCGACTATGTCGAGGAACTGGACCTGGGCGCGCTGATCAGCGTTGGAGGGTCCCTCTACCTGTACGACGTCGGGCGCTACGCGGACGACTTCGATCTGGACCTGGAGCGGTTGGAGGAGGTCGGGAGCAGCATGACCATCACCTACCTGTCCTACTACGGCGACAGCAGCCAGGTGGACATTCACCTGGACAGCCTGGAGAAGGTGGGGAACAGCTTCAACATCGAGCAGGTCAACGGCCAGAACGGTGGGGCCGTGGACATCCAGGCGCCCAGCCTGAAGACCATCGGTGGCAGCATGGGGATCTACTACAACGGTCGAGCCACCCAGCAAGGCTACCTGGCCGGCGACGTGAGCATCGAGATGCCCGCCCTGGAGACCGTCGGAGGTGGGGTCACCGTCTATTACAACGGCTACGGGCAATACACCGAGAACAACGCCTCGGGGGATGTGGACGTGGACCTGAGCTCTCTGAGGAGCGCGAACGGCACCCTGAACATTCGATACAACGGCTACTGCTACTCGGGGTCCAGCAGCTGGCACTGCCGGGCCGGAGATGTGGAGGTGGACCTGTCGAGGCTGGAGTCCGTGGGCAACGGCAGCGTCTACCTCGAGGCCAATGGCTACGCGAGCTACGGTGAGGGCGGGGACCTGAGCGCGGATCTCAGCAGCCTCACCGGGATCAACGGGAACCTGTACGTCCAGGAAAACGGCCAGGCCCGCAACTACTACAACTACACCGGGGAGTACCCGACCCCCGGGAACATCGATGTCCGCTTCACGGACCTGGAGACCGTCACCGGGTACCTGTACCTCTCCCGAAACAGCTACGGCTACGATTACTACTACGGGAACCGCTATTACAGCGACTGGGAGGTGGACTTCACTTCGCTGCGCGAGGTGTACTACCTGTACCTCTACGAGAACGGCATCCCGAACTTCGATGACTGGGGTTCGCTGGAGACCATCAGCAGCCAGCTGTACCTGCAGTACAACTACCGGTTGACGAACGTGGATGGCCTCAAAGGCGGGGACTACGCGGACTACATGTACATCTATGGGAACTCCAGCCTGGGCAACAGCGCGGCCTACGACCTGATCGACAGCTGGTCCACCGTCAACGGCTACAACGTCAGCAACAACTGAGACTCTGCCGGTGTTGCCGGTACATTCTTGACTGTGCTGCTGCTGCTGCTTGCCTGTACCGGTGATCCAGAGGACTCCGGTCCAACGGAGACGGCGGATCCGGACACCGGAGAGCGTCCACCGCCGCCCTCGCCGCATCGGCTGCTGCTGCTGGACGTCGGCGGGCGCCTGACCTGGGAGGATGGCTGGTCGCTGAGCTCGCCGGGCGGGTCCACCGGAATCCTCTACACCGACACGGAAGCCCTGGGCGTGAGCGAGCACTGCCGGCTCTCCAACCGCGCGGATCCGCTGACCGCGGGGGTCAGCCCCATCCGGCTCAGCACCTCCATCGAGCGCATCGCGGGGCACTGGAACGGCGAGGCCTACGACATGCTGGGCTTCGAGGGGCAGGAGGTCTTCGCCGAAGAGGACACCCTCCGGGCCTACAACGAGGAGGAGGGCCTGGACCTGAGCATCCCCACACCCGCCAGCGTCGATCCGGCGGAGGCCTTCGGGCCTCCGGATGGCTTCGACACCGCCATTCTGGTCGAGACCGAGCTGGTGTGGACGGGCATCTGGGGTGGAGACGTGGCGCTCATGTGTGCGGTGCCTTCCGGAGACCGCCTCCTGCCGGAAGAGGGCCAGGAGCTGCTGGGAGACACCGAGCCGGAGTTCATCAAGGTCGTGCTGGCGAGCGCGGCCCATGCCGAGGGCTTCTTCGCCGAGCCGGCCTGGCTCATCGCGGGCCGCAGCTTCGATGTCGGCCCTGGGGAGATCTAGGAGTCTAGTGGTAGCCTCCCGACAACCCGGAGGCCGTATGGTTGTGGAGCGGAGTGTCCTCGTCCCGTCCCTGTTTGTGGCGGTCTTCAGCCTTGGGGCTTGTGGCGATCGAGACACAGGCGTCCACTGCGACGGGATGTGTGTGGGCGAGTTGAGCCTCAGCTTCTCCGATGGGCGGGAGACCTTTCAGGTGACGGTCGAAGGCGAAGGCTTCGAGGCGATCAGCGTCACCTGCCCGGAGGGCAACGTCCTGGGTGGGCCGATTCAGGTCTCCGCGGTGTGCACGGGCGCGGGCATCGAACTCACGGCCGACGGCTACGAGTTCCCCGAATCGCTGACCGTGACAGCGGACAACGGTGACTCCTTCGAGATCAGTCCCAGCTACGAGGAGAGCACGGTCTGCGGTTCTCGCTGCAATAGCGCAGACGTCTCTCTCTGATTCCCCCGCTCTCCGCGATGGCCTCCAGGACGGTGGCCACCGCAGCGGCCGCGGCAGCCCCAGCCGCGACCACGGCCACTCCCGCCGCGTCGCCGGAGGCCGCCGGACCTGCGATGACGTCCATGGCGATCGCGGCGGTGGCGACGATTGCGGCGCCGGCCGCGAAGACGGCGAGGACCGCGGAGGCGATCACCCCGCGGCCCGCTGCTTCAGCGGAAGGACGCATCGCCGTAGGCCTCGACGCGGTCTTCGTAGATGCCGATGCGGATCTCTTCACCGGCCTCGACGTAGATCCGGCCCTTGACCAGGATCTCGTTGTTCATGAAGTCCCAGACCTCCACGCTGTGGTAGCCGGGGCTGAGCTCGACGCGTTGGCTCTTGTCGGCGAAGTTCCGGAGCTCAGCGACCTCTTCGCCGTCGATCCAGACGTTCACCCACTCACCATCGCGGCTGACGATCTGCACGGCGCCGGGGCTGTCGCTGCGCTCGTAGTGGTAGCTGCCCTGCCCATGGCCGCTGGAGTTGCCGTGCCAGGAGCTGCCGTCGTAGCTGTGGTGCTCGTTGTCGGGCCGCTGGTGGTGCCAGCCCTTGTTCCGGCGGCGCTTGAAGCGGACCGGCTGGCTGTTCTCCAGGCGTCCGTTGAAGTACCAGATGCGGGCCTCCTCACCGTCCTCGATGTAGACGCGGGTGCGGTCGTCACCGATCCGGACGCGGTGCATGCCTTCGTCCACCGGCAGCCAGGCCGTGGTGTCGGTGTCGATGTACTCGCCATCGACGAAGATGTCCTCGACGCGGTCGGACACGATCAGCAGGCGCCCGTCGGCCAGAGCGGCGGGGGTGAGCAGTAGAGCAAGCAACATTGTCGTACCTCCATCTGCTGGCATCGACGCTGTCACGCGCTACCTCTTCGTCAGCTTTCGTCACCAAAGGTCTGTTGAATGTCCGTCTTCGATCGATTGTCATCGGTGCTCAAGGGTGCCGTGTCCCTGAAGCTCACCGAGCTGGAGACCCGAAACCCGGAGGCGGTCTACGCCGCAGCGATCGAGGCGGGGACCGAGCGTCTGGGGGAGTTGAAGGAGCAGCTCGCAGGGCTCATCGCCCGGCGAAACGGGCTGGAGGAACAGACCGCAGAAGCGGAGCGCGAGCTCCAGCAGGCCCGGGCGGCGGTGTCGGTAGCGCAATCCGAGGGCGAGGAAGACACCCTGGTGGTCCTGATGTTTCAGTGCGGTGAGCTGCAGCGCAAGCTGGAGACGGCGATGACCGAGGTGCTGAGCCTGGAAGCCAAGATCGAGGAGGGCAAGTCCAGTCTTGTGGCCTTCCGGGGCGATCTGGAGGCTCTGAAGCGCGAGCGCGAGACCATGATCGCGCAGAAGGAACTGGCCGCTGCCCGCATCGTGGCCCACGACACCGAGGCGGGGCTGAGTGGGGACGCGGACGTGGTGGCGCTGGGGAAGGTTCGTGAGGCGGTAGAGGCCCTGGAGGCGAGGGCTCACGACGGGATGCGGGACCAGGAGGGCAACCCCATCCACGCGAAGGTCGAGGACATCGTGCAGAAGAGCGCCGAGGAGCGGGCCCGGGAAGAGCTGGAGCGGCTGAAGTCACAGCTGCGGGATGAGGACGACGAGGACTGAGCTGGAGGGTGCGGCCCGCTGTGGATAGGAACGGGCGATGACCTTTGCCCTCTTCCTCGGCCTGGCCCACGGTGCCGACACCGTCACGCTGCTTCACACCAACGACTGGCAGTCTCGGCTGTTGGGGGTGCCGAACCGGGACTACAGCCCGGAGACCCCGGGAGACGACCAGAGCCTGGGTGGGGTCGCGCGCCTGGCCACGCTGGCCCGGCAGCTCCGCGAAGAGGCCGAGCATCCGTCCTTCCTGCTGGATGCCGGGGACATCACCATGGGCAGCCTCTTTCACCTGGTGTCCCGGGAGTCCGCCGGAGAGCTTCGGCTGATGCACCTGATCGGCTACGACGGCGTGGCCCTGGGCAACCACGACTTCGACTTCCGGCCCCAGGGTCTTGCGGACATGGTGCGGGCCGCCGAGGCGCTCGCTGCGGTGCCGCCGCTGTTGGCCTCCAACCTGGTGCTGGATCCCTCCGACCCGCGGGACGACGGCCTCGAGGCTCTCGTCGCCGAGGGCTTGCTGCTGGAGTCGCTGCTGGTGGAGCGCGATGGAATCACCATCGGCCTCATCGGGCTGCTCGGCCGAGACGCAACCGAGGTGATGGGGCAGGCGGACCCCGTCACCACGGAGGATGCCATCGAGGTGAGCACCCGCCTGGCTGCAGAGCTGAGGGAGGCCGGCGCGGATCTGGTCGTGGCTCTGTCCCACTCCGGGGTGAGCACCCTGGAGGACGGCAGCTGGGGTGACGAGGACGTGGACCTGATGCGCGCGGTTCCGGGGCTCGACGTGGTCATCAGCGGCCACAGCCACACGGTGCTGGAGGAGCCCATCCTGGTGGACGGGCGCCCGGTCGTCCAGGCGGGGGCGAACACCCAGTATCTGGGCGAGCTGGTGCTGCAGCGCGACGGCGAGCGCTGGAGCATGCTCGAGTACGTTCTTCACCCTCTGGACGACAGCATCCCTGGAGATCCCGAGGCCATGGCTCTGGTGGATGAGCTCAAGCGCCAGGTCGGTCTGGACCTCTTCTCCGGGCAGGTGGCCACGGTGGCGCGCAGGATGACCCGTGACCAGGACGACCACGCCCTGGGCAACCTGGTCACCGACGCCTTCCGGGAGGCGGCGGGCGCCCACGTGGGGGTCACCGGGAACGGCACCCTTCGCGCGGACCTGCACCCCGGGGCCCTGGTGACCTCGGACCTCTTCCTGGTGACGCCCCTGGGCATCGGGTCCGTCGACGACAGCCCCGGCTATGCCCTGGTGAAGGCCTGGGTGACCGGAGAGGACCTGAAGTCGGTGCTCGAGTTCCTGCTCGTCGGCTACGTGCTCAAGGGCGACGACTACTACCCCCGCCTGAGCGGCGCCGAGGTGGTCTACAACCCTCGCCGCATCGTGATGGACCAGATCGTCAGCGCCACCTTCCCCGACGGAGAGGAGGCACAGTTCGACGACGATCACCTCTACTCGGTCGCGATGACCACCTACGTCGCCAGCTTCCTGCCCATGGTCGCGGACACGACCTTCGGCCTGCTGGACGCGACCCTGCGCGATGCGGAGGGACTGCCCGCGGCGGTGGAGGACCTGGTCCTCGACGGCGACCCCAGCGCGCCAGGCGTGCAGGAGGTCAAGGCCTGGCAGGCCCTGCACGAGCACGTCCTGCGCAACCCTCAGCTGCCCACCGACGAGTCTCCCCGCCTGATCTCCGAGCCCTCTCTGAAGATGCTGAAGAACAGCACCTGGAAGCAGCGTGTGTTCGTGGGCCTGCCCACGGGCTTCGTGCTGGTCCTGGTCGCTGGCTTCGCAGCGTGGAGGCGACGCCGAGCCTAGTGCTCGTGGTCCCCGTGATCGTGCTCGGCCTCGTGCGGTATGGCCACCCAGCTGTACTCGTCGCTGCCGTCGAGCTCGAACTCCCAGATGCCTTCCTCGGCGTGCAGGCTGAAGCTGGTGGTGAGCTCCTCGGCGCACTCGGGGTTGGCCTGGGTCGCGCCGACGTCCACTGACTCGCCGTCGTGGGAGGCGGAGACGAGCTCGGCGTCTGTGTAGAAGCTCACTTCGCTCCCGTCGCCCTCGCCCCAGATGAAGGCGGGGCCGTCCAGCTCGATGAGGTGCCAGTGAGGCTCCATGTGGAAGCCGGCGCCGGCTTCCTCGAGTCCTGGATCCGTGCTCCCCAGCAAGGCGTGTAGGGAGTCGCTTCCAAGGACCTCGCAGGCCTGGGCGTCCACGCTGTCCGAGCAGGCAAAGAGCGTCAGGATGAGCATCGTTCCTCCGGTGACCGATCGCTAACCGGTCCAGGGAACAGTCTGTCCGGGAGATCAGCCGGTCTGCTTGGCCTCTCCGAAGCGCAGCTCAATGATCGGCTCGTTCTCCTCGATCAGCTGGTCGTCGTCGTCCAGCATCAGCGGCTTCAAGGCCTCTCCCTTTCGCACCCAGGTGCCCACGCCCTGGGCACGCAAGGCCTCGCGGTGTGCTCCCCGCCCGCCGTTGGCCAGGGCCTGGTGGAGGGCAGCGAGCTCTTCGAGGGTCAGATCGTCCAGCTTCATGCGCTGAGCTTGCGACGGAACTCTTGTGCTGTCAAGACAAGAGCTGAGGAGAGGCCTGAGAGGTTCTCAGTTCACGATGACGCCGTCTCGGGCCAGCACCAGGTTGTTCAGGTAGCGGTTGGAGGCGCTGTCATCGACCAGGATGACCACGATGCTGTTGACCTGACCGGCCACCACGAACTGCTCGAGGTTCCAGCTGCCGCTCTGTCCGAGCTTCACACGGCCCACGATCTCGTCGTTCACCATCACCTGGATGCCGTCGTCCACCGAGCCGGTGGTCAGGCTGTAGAGGGCGGGATCGTCGCTGCCCGGAACCCAGAAGTCGCAGAGGACGTAGGTGTAGGTGGCGAAGGCGAAGGTGGAGAGGGTGCTGTAGCTGTTCCACGAGAGCGGGCCGGTGACCTCGGTCGGTCCGCCGGAGCCGTTGATGACGTAGCTCCTCAGGGTCTGGAAGTCGGTGGCCGGGTCGCTGCTGTCGATGAGGCCGTGGGCCCCGCTCGGCTCGTACCAGTAGAGGTCGGGGTCTCCGTGGTGGTCCACCACATAGGCGCCGTTGCTGGTGGTCTCGTAGGCCACACCGTCGTCGAAGATGTACCAGGTGGTCTCGCCGTTGGTCCCGTTTCCGGCCTGGCTGGCGGTCTCGCTGGGGGTCTCGGGATCGCTGCCGGTGACGGTCACGAAGCCTTCGTCGGGGCTGTCATCGACCGGGTAGTAGTACACCTGCACGCTGGTGGAGTCCTCGGGGGCCAGGGTCCACGGCAGCCCGCTCACGCTGCCCAACACCAGCTCGGAGCTGTTGGCGCTGTACTCGACGGAGTCCACGACCAGGTCCGCGTTGCCCTCGTTCCGGATGACCACGTCGACCACGTCGTTCTGCTCGGGGTCCAGGGTGCCGAAGTCGTGGAAGGCGGGGTCCAGCACCATCTGGGGAGCGGCGCCCTCGCCGGACAGCACCACCTCGACGACTCCGCTGTCCGGATCGTCGCTCTGAATCAGGACTTCGCCGGTCTGGACCTCGGCGCTGGTGGGGGTGTAGGTCACCACCACGTCCACCGATTGCTCGGGCTCCAGGACGGGGACCTGCGTCCAGGTCAGGTCGAAGGGTCCGCTGCCGATCAGGACGTCCTGGACCTGCAGGTCGGCGTCGCCCACGTTGCTGATGCTGAGCACCAGGCCCTCGGTCTGGGAGTTCCCGTCGTTCACGGGGTGCAGTCCAAAGTCCAGCGCGGGTGGCTCCACCAGGATGTCCGGGGCGCTCACGTTCGGGTTTTCGCCATCGGGCGGGTCGTTGTCGATCTCGACGATGTTGTTCTCAGAACAGGCCAGAGCAAGCAGCAGCATCCGGCAAGGCTAACCCTGGGGCCCCCTCACGAGGAAGCGGATTCACTCGGGGTGCAGGTGTGCCGCGGTTCCCACTCCGGTGCCGTCCACGCTCATGCGAACCACGCGCTCGATCTCGATGGGAGCGGTGCCCTCCACGCCGGAGAAGGCGAAGGGGGGCAGGGCCTGGTTGGACTTGACCAGGCCGTAGCGATCCACCAGCACGACCACGACAGCCAACTCCAGGGCCTGGGGACCACCAAAGAGGTCCTGCCATGGCACCAGCATCTCCCAGCCATGCTCGGTCTGGCCCGGATCCCCCATGTCCCGGGCGACCTCGTGGTCGCGGGCCACGTTGCCGTCGTCCCAGTTCATGGTGGCGTGCAGCCAGAACAGGTCGTTGGGGTTCATCCAGGGGCTGCCGATGCCCCGCGCACCCCAGCCGGGTTGAAGCTCGGTAGCGCGCAGCGGTCGGGTCTCGTAGCCTCCGACGGCCACGTCGAAGCCCAGGCCGCTGACCTGGATGTCCAGCCCCATGCTGGACAGGACGATGTCCAGGTCGCCGGTGCTGTCGCCCAGGTCGTTGGTGTTGCCCAGGCCGGTGCCCTGCCCGAAGTCCAGGTCCAGGAGCACCAGCGGGACGTTGTTGCGGTCCTCGAAGATGCCGTCGACGCCTATACGGATGCCCTCGCCGTCGCTGCTCAGACGCAGTCCGTCGAGCTGGTTGTGGCCGTGGCCGAAGTCGGAGTAGTGCTCCTGGATGACGATTCGCTCACCCAGATCGTCCAGAGAGCCATCGACCACGGGTCCCGGGTCCGGGTCCTTCACCGGAGAGTCCGTGATCGCGGCGGAGAGCACAGCGTGGACCCAGGAGTTGTCCAGGCGCTGTTCATCCAGCTTCACCGTGCGAGGGCCACGGGCGTAGACCGGCACGTCCTCGTTGGTGTGGTCGCTGCTCCGCCAGGCCACACCGGGCAGGTCGTTCTCCTGCTCTCCTGTGAGGGACAGTCCACCGCACTCGTGATCGGCGGTGACCAGCAGCGTGACCTCCTCGCGGTCGGTGGCCCAGTCCAGGACGGCGCCGACCGCCTCGTCGAAGGCGGCCACCTCCTGAAGCACCTTGTCGGACATGCGGGCGTGGCTGGCGTGGTCGATGCGGGCGGACTCCACCACCAGGAAGAAGCCCTCCTCGTCCTGCTCCAGGATCTGCAGGGCCGCCGTGGTCATCTCGGCCAGGGTGGGGTCGAACTCGGTGTAGCCGTCCGCCACGAAGTCGAAGGTGTGGTCGCTGAACAGACCGACGATGGGGCGGCCGTCGCCTTCCAGCGCGAGCAGTTCCTCTCGCGTCCCCAGGCGCAGGGCATCCACGGCCTCCAGCGCAGGGCCGAGCAGGCTGGCCCCTCCGCCCAGCAGGATGTCGGGGAGGCCCGCAGCGATCTGTTCGGAGATGACAGGCCCGTCGTTTCGGCTGGGCACGTGCGCCAGGAAGGCGGCCGGGGTGGCTCCCCACAGGTTGTCCGTGCTCGCCACGCCCGTGGCCAGCCCCTGCCCGCGCGCGAGCTCCACCAGGTTCTGGAGGTCGTTTTCCTCTCGGTCCTGGCCGATGCGGCCGTTGACGGTCTTGTGGCCGGTCGCCATGGTCGTGGCCGACGCGGCGCTGTCGGTCAGTCCGGTGAGCGAGGCCGTGCGGATCCTGCCCTGGACGGGCAGGGTCTCCATGCGCAGGCTGCCCACGGTCTCGTTGGCGTAGAGGCCGCCGCCCGCGACGTGCTGAAAGCCCATGCCGTCGCCGATCATCAGGATCACCCGGGGTGGGCTGGCGAACTCCGGGTCGGTGTCCGGAGGATCGGTCTCTTCGCTGTGGCCCGTGTGCTTGGAGCTGTCGGTGGTGTCCACGATGGGCGTCGAGTCGGAGTCGTTGGGGAGATCCGTGGGGACCACCTCTCCCACACAGGTGCATGCTGCGAGCAACCACATGGTTCAACTATACGGCCGGTCGGGAGCGGTAGCGACTCAGTCCGGGCAACGGGATAGGCTTGGAGCGGTGATCCTGCTGCTCTCGATCGCCTTCTCCGCTGACGAGGAGGCCCTGTTCATCGGCAACAGCTACACCAGCGCGAACCAGTTGGACCTCCTCTGGCGGGACCTGGCGGAGGAGGGGAACGAGCACTGGGACGCGGTGGAGACCAGGACCCTGGCCGCGGGGGGGAGGACCCTGGCGGATCACTGGGCGGTGGCTCAAGACGAGAGCACAGACTGGTACGCGAGCCTGCACCGGCCCTGGCATCACGTGCTCCTACAGGACCAATCGCAGGTGCCCAGTTTTTCGGAGAACAGCTCCTACGTGATCGCCAGCACCGAGGGCGCCATCGGCCTGAACGGGCTCATCCAGGAGCAGGGCGCAGAGACCCTCTTCCTGCTCACCTGGGGACGTCGGGACGGCGACTCCCAGAACCCTGGTCTCAACCCCGACTACGAGACGATGCAGGCCAACCTGCTCGAGGGCTACCTGCGCTACGTCGACGCGACCTCCACCGACGAGCGCCCAAGCTGGCTCGCACCCGCCGGCCTGGCCTTTGGAGAGGTCAAGGAGGCTGACGGTCAGGAGGCCTTCGAAGCGCTCTATTCCCCCGACGGGAGTCACCCCTCCGCGCTGGGCACCTACCTCGTCGCTTGTGTGGTGTACACGACCGTGACCGGCCGCAGCGCGGTGGGCCTGCCGATGGACGAGGACTGGAGCCACCTCCAGGAGGCGGCGAACCACACCGTCCTGGACGAGCCCTTCTCCGAGTGGAGCTATCCCTGGGTCTGGGACGAGCTGCCGGAGGACGGGGTGGTCGGCGGCGGGTGGATGCGTCCTCTGGTCGCGCTGGCCTCGCCTGCGGAGCGGGACGTGGAGCTGATCGACGCGCGCCTCTGGATCCAGGAGGGCGGAGCGCTGAGCGGTGACGTGAGCATCGATGAGCTGTCCGAGCTGGTGGTTCGGGGTTCGCTCGTCGGGGACGTCGACGGACCCGTTCTCCTGATGGACGGGGTGCTGGAGAGCTCCAGCCTGGGGGCGCTGGTGCAGACCGGTGGGCTGCTCCGCACCGATGGGCTGAGCATCGACGGCAGCGCGACCTTGGGTGAGGTGGACATCGAGGAAGGGGACCACATCGTCATCACCGCGGCGAGCTTCGATCTGACCGGCCTGGTGGTCCCGGAGCAGGTGCTCGTCGAGGAGGACGGGAGCACGCTGACCCTGAGCTGGCCCGCCGAGGGCGCCGATACCGGTGCGCCGGGATCCGAGGGCTGCGGCTGCGGTGGTGGCCTGAGCGGGAGCTGGTTGTTGGGCGGGCTGCTGCTCTGGAGGCGGCGTTGGCTGGGCTGATCGCCCTGTGGGGACTCTCGAAGATGGTGGGCTGTGGGGAGGAGACGCCTCCGGTGGAGGTGGCGCCTCCGGTGGAGGAGGAGCCCTTCGCCGGTGAGCAGGCTGTGCCCTGCCCACCCGAGGACCGGTGGCCGACCGGGATGGTCTGCGTCCAGGGGGGCGTCCTGCCGGGCTGCGAGGCTGAGGGCCCCGGCTCCGAGCCGATCTGGGTAGACAGCGTCTTCATCGATGCGGACCCGGTCGGCACCGGGGCCTGGGAGGCCTGCTTGGGGTCCTGCGCGTGTTCGGAGCAGGAGGCCCCGGTCCAGTCCGTCTGCGAGTCCCTGGGCAAGCGCCTGACGACCGAGACGGAGTGGCGCGCTGCGCAGCTGGGACCGCTGGGTGGACTCGAGCCCGGAGAGCTGTGCGCACCCTCCGAGCCCGGGCGGGGGCTGGACGAGCCCGGCTCCCGCTGCGCGGTCTCGCTGGATGGGGCGGAGGGCATCGGCACGCGCTTCGTGGCTGCGCTCGAGGAGGAGCACTTCGGAGCGGACTCCTGGTATGCGCTGGACCCCGAGTTCCGGACCTGGCGGACCCGCCAACTCGGCATCGAGGATGTGGGGGCCAGCTACAAGGACCCGGACATGGCCGAAGGGCTGCTTCGGGCCTACCACGCCGCCTTTCCGGAGATCACCCGGCTGCACGAGCTGGGCACGAGCTGGCAGGGTCGGCCCATCCTGGCCCTTCAGGTCAGCGACTTTGGCATCCCCGAACGGGACAAGCCGGCGGTGCTCCTGAACGGGGCCCATCACGGCCACGAGTTGCTCTCGGTGGAGTACACCTTCGACGCCCTCGACCAGATCCTCCGGGGCTACCGGCTGAAGGACGAGCGCGTGCTGGGGTGGGTCCAGGGGCTGGACATCTGGGTCATCCCGGTGGTGAACCCCGACGGTCTCCAGCTCACCATGTACCTGCACCACGGCTTCTGGAAGGAGGACCTGGGTGGTCGCAAGAACGGGCGGGACTTTCCGGCGGCCTGCGCCCTGACCGAGGAGCGGCGCGGGGTGGACCTGAACCGCAACTACCCCTACGGGTGGGGCGAGCCGGGAAGCAGCGGCGAGGTGCCCCACCGCACCTACCGGGGGGAGTCCCCGGGCTCCGAGCCCGAGACCCAGGTCGTGATGGAGCTGGCACAGCGGCACCACTTCCTGGCTTCGCTGACCTACCACACGGCCTACCCGGCGGTGATCACGCCCTACACCGTGGGCGGCCGCAAGAACCCCGAGCCCGACCTGGCACGGCATGTCGCGGGCCTCATCGCCCCCGAGGGCTTTCCGGTTCTGGCGAACCTGTACCCGGTGGCGGGCACCGACCAGGACTGGCTCTTCCACAGCTTCGGCACGCTGGCCTTCATCATCGAGGGTGACGCCCACAACCCGGTCGCCCCCGCAAAGCGCGCGGCTTCGGTCGAGCGGGTGAGTCCCGTCGTGGGCACGCTGCTGGACCTGCTGTTGGAGGGTCCCCGGCTCTACGGTTGGGTGCAGGATGCCGAGGGCAATCCCGTCGAGGCCGTGGTGCGCGTGGCGGAGCTAAAGAGCTTCGAGGACGAAGCGTGGAGCACGCGAGCGGACGGGCGCTTCGACCGGCTGGTCATCGACGAAGGCGTCTACACCGTCACCGCGGAGAGCCCAGACGGCCGGAAGGCCTCCGCCACCATCGACCTGGCGGAGCCGGGCACTCTGCCTCTGACCCTGGTGCTGCGCTAGAGGCCCGGCCGGGTCGCTAGCGGCTCGTCGACCCGGCTTCGATGCTCGTCGTGGGGGCCTCTGGGCTGTGCGCGAGCGCCCGCGTCGTGGAGTAGCCGATGGCGAATCCCATGAGCAGACCGCCGAGGAACATGACCGTCATGCCCACCAGGGTGCGCACCTTCTCCTCGTCCTCGGGTGCAAAGCGACCCTCCAGGAGCGCGGCCCGCTGAAGCTTGCCCATCAACTCGGCAGAGAAATCGCTCAGGCGCCTGTCCACCCTTCAAGCCTACGACATCTGCGGTGTCCTGGCGTGATGCAGGCCTCCGAGGCCTTCGATCAGGGCAGGACGAGCAGCACCGGCAGCTCGTCCAGGCGCACGGTGGCCTGAGCCCGGCCGCCGTCGGGAGCTTCGGCCACCACGGTGAAGGGGCCGTCGCCGATGACCAGGCGGTCGAAGCGCCCGTCGGGGCGAGCGGTCCAGCGCTCGCCTTCGAAGGTCTGGTAGCCCTCGATGCGGATCTCGACCTTCTCGGGGCTCTCGTGTTCGACGAAGCCGTAGACCCGCGGTCCGTCCACGACGCGATTCAGCAGGCCGTCCAGCGCGGGCCGTGCGCTGTCGACGGAGGCCAGCCGATCCGTGCTGGGAACGGGGTTGTGGTCGTCGCCTTCCAGCAGAAAGGCCAGTGTTCCGTGCTCGTGGTACAGCCAGTCCTGGTCGGTTCCGGAGACGGCGTACATCGCGGTCTTCACGGTGAAGGTGGGCGGTCTCATCAGCTCGGCCACCTCCCGAGCCACGTCGGGCTCGGGGTTCCGCGTGTCGGGAATGGTGTAGGGCCGCAGGATCGACGAGCCGAAGGTGTGCCAGGTGATGCTCGCGACGAAGCGCTGGGCGTCGGCCAGGTCCATCATGGTCTGGACCTCGGGCTCTGAGGCGGGCCCGGGGCCGCCGTACTTCCAGGAATACTCGTCGTCGCTGCTGCCGGCCTCCATCCACTTGTAGGGGTAGTTCCGGTTCAGGTCCACACCGCGTTGCCGCTGCTCACCGCACATCGTGGTGCCGATCCGGGCGTTCTTCCGGCCGCCGTCTCGGATGCGGGTCCCGTGGTCGACGAACATGGTGTGCCAGACCCCATCGGGGTTCACCACGGGGACGACCCAGATGTCCAGCGTGCGCAGCCACTCGGGGGTGGCCAGGATGCGCTCGATGGCGTCGAAGGCGTAGTCGATGGTGAGCAGCTCGTCGCCGTGGTGGGCCCCGTTCAGCAGCACGGTGGGCTTGTCCCGGGCCGGAACCGTCGGATCGGTGATGCGCAGGGCCAGCAGGGGACGGTTCTGGTGGCTTCGGCCCAGCTCGTGCAGCTCGGTGAGCCCCGGCTCTTCCTCGTGGATTCGCCGGAGCAGGGCAGCCGAGTGGTCCGCATCCTTGACGCTGGCCCGCCAGTTCGGGAGCTCCTGGCCTTGGTAGCGGCGGTACACGGGGTCCTCGGCGTACCAGGACAGGGGACTGTGCGGAGGGGTCTCGGGCCTCCAACCGGGCCAGGCCCCGGTCAGCGCCGACAGGGCCTCGGCGTCCGCGGCGTCCGCGGCGCAGTGGGCTTCGGTCGTGCCGATGGCGCCGAGCTCCTCTGGGGTCGCCAGGCGCAGTCCTCGGGCGGCGCAGAATTGTTCTGGCATGCTGAGCCCGTCCTCGCCCGCCGCGCACGCACAGGCCTCCGCGCAGGCCTGGAGGTCCGGCATCGCTATCGGAGCGGTGGCCACCAGCCAGGGCTTCGAGGTGGAGCTTCCCTCCACACAGCGCAGGCCCGGGATCTCCATCTGGGGGCAGTCCGGCGGCTGAGGCGCGCGCTGCACACCAGCTGTCGGTTCGGGGGGGAGGAGTGCCCTGCTGAGGGGCTGCCACAGGGCGATGAGCCCCACGGCCACCACCGCGGCGGGCCACAGCCTGAATCGTCGACCTGTCACTGGCTGCTCAGCATGAGTCTGCGATGGTAGCGCCCCCCTGTCGGGAAGACCCCGTTGCGTACTTACAACAGTGCCGCAACACTTCTCGCCGGATGCTGACCAGGTCAGTCTGATTCAACGGCTGACTTGGAGGTTTCCCATGCGTTCGATCATCCAACTCACCGCCCTCGCCCTCGTCGGTGGGACCCTTGCCGCCTGTGCCGCCGTGGATGCACAGGGAGACTCGAGCGAGTGGGCCCTCGACGAGGTCGTCTGGGTCGACGATGGGCTCGAGTGTCCGATGACGATGACCACGCAAATGAACGATCTGGCGCTTGCGATTGACCAGTCCAGGGACTTCGAGATCCTGGAGATCCTGGACGAGGGCATGGTCGAGCTGTCCGGCAGCCAGCTGTCTTCCGCGTCGCTGCTCGGGACATCGGCCGTCGCCCCGGGCAAGACGATCCGGTACCACATCAGCTGCGAGGCTTCGTGCGAGCCAACGAATGACTACCAGTGCAATCTCCTCCCTGGCAGTTGTGCGCCGACCTTTCCCAAAGACAAAGATGACCCGCCGTCGTGCAGCGCGGTCCAGTGCGACGACGCGAACAACTGCATCGGCTCCTGCATCCAGAAGGTGACCGCCACCTCGCCGTGGTCGAACACGCACTGAAGCCGCTCGGCGTTCTGAGGCGGACGCGCGGGAGAGACCGGGGGCCTGAAGGACGAACTTAGTAGACTCGTCCCGATGGTCAGCACCAGCCTACTGAGGCTCCGAGACTGCATCGTGGATCTCGATGGCTTTGAGGTGCGGCGGGGGTCGGAGAGGCTGCCGCTCACTGTGCAGGAGGTCGACATCCTGCGGGTGCTGCTCGCCGCCGAGGAGCACCCGGTCAGCCACGAGACCCTGTACCGCGAGGTCTGGGGTTATCGGGGCACCCCCCAAGGGCGGGCCTCGACCTTTGCGGTCTTCCGGCTGCGGAAGAAGATCGAGACGGATCCCACGGAGCCCGTACACCTCCTGACCGTGCGCTCCCGTGGCTTTCGCCTGGTGAGTGTGCTTTCGGAGACCGACACCGAATCCGCACCGACCCCCATGTCTCCGAGCCACCGGACCAACGTGGCTCGAGGCTGGGATCCCTTCATCGGACGCAGCCAGGAGCTGGCTGGGCTGAAGCAGCTGCTGCAGGAGGGGAACCGGCTCATCTCCGTGGTGGGGACCGGTGGTGTTGGCAAGACCAGGCTGTGTCGCCGGCTCGCTCATCACGAGTTGGAGCGCTTCCCGGGTGGCGTCTGGATGGTCTCGTTGGCCAGTGCCACGAATGCCACGGAGATCCTCGAGGCCACCGCTTCGGCAGTCCAGGTGGCTCTCGGCGAGCTGCGCGGGGATGCGGTGCTCGCTGCGCACATCGGCCAGGCGCTTCAGGCTCGAGGCCACATGCTGCTGGTGCTCGACAACTGCGAACAGGTCGCTGCGCTGGTCGCTTCACTGGTGTCCACCTGGAGACACGCGGCGCAGGAGACCGTCTTCCTGGTCACCAGTCGCCTGCCGCTGGGCCTGGACGGAGAGCGGCTCTTCTCCCTGGAGCCTCTGCCGACCGCCGACGCGGTCCGCCTGTTCGAGAGCCGAGCGAAGGCCCTGGACCCGGACTTCGCGCCCGGGGATGCGCAGGTCCTCGAAGCCGTCGTCGAGCAGCTGGATCGTCTGCCTCTGGCGGTGGAGCTCGCGGCGGGCCGAGCCCGGCTGCTCAGCCCGCAGGATCTGCTCGATCGGTTGGGGGACCGCTTCCAGCTGTTGCGCTCGCCCAATCGGCGTACCTTGCGCGACACCATTGACGGGTCCTGGGCACTGCTCGAGCCCTGGGAGCAGTCGACCCTGGCCCAGCTCTCCGTCTTTCGGGGGGGCTTCCTCATCGAGTCGGCGGAGGCCGTGGTCTCTACGGAGCCCTGGCCGCAAGCCCCCTGGGTTCTGGACCTGGTCGAAGCGCTGCTCGACCAGTCGCTCGTGCACCGGTCCGAGGGGGACGGAGCTCCGCGCTTCGACCTGTACGAGAGCATCCGTGCCTACGCCTCGGAGCGCCTGGACGCTTCGGGCCAGACCCTGGAGGCTCGGGTGCGTCTGGCTCGCCACATGGCGGCTCACGGAGACATCGAGCGCTTCAGAGAACGAGACGGTCCGGGTGGCGCCGGGCATTTCCGACGACTCGTCCGTGAGCGGGAGAACCTGGTGGCCTCGGTGGACGCAGCGCTCGAAGCCGACCACCCCGACATCGCGGCGGCCTGTGCCCTGGCGGCGAACGCTGTTTTCGCTCGCCTTGGTCCCTTTGCTCGGGGTGCTGAGCTGATGGAGCGGGTGCTGGCGGTGTCAGGAGAGCTACCGGCCGATCTCCGGGGGCGCCTGCTTCGGCGCCTGGGCTTCTTCGTGCAGTCGCAGGGGGGGGCCACCGAGGCCGAGGAGCACTTCAAGGAGTCTCTGGATCTTCACCGCTCCACAGGCAGCGGGTGGCTCGAGGGAACCGCGCTGCTGAGCCTGGCGGGCCTGTACAAGCAACAGGGGCATCTGCCCGAGGCCCGCAGCCTCTACGAGCAGGCTCTGGACCTCCAGCGGAAGTGCGGTGACGAGCGTTCCACGGGGATCGTCCTGGGCAACCTGGGCAATCTGTTGAAGCAGCAAGGAGACCAGCAGGCCGCCCAGGACTGTTTTGAACAGGCCCTGGCGATTCACCGAGGCCAGGGAAACCGCCGCTCGGAGGCTGTGGTCCTGGGCAACCTGGCGAACCTCCTCCGGCAACGGGGACAGACCGAGCGGGCGGGCGTGCTGCTGTCCGAAGCCCTGACCATTCATCGTGAGCAGGGCAACCGCCGGCACGAGGGGAGCGTCCAGGGGAACCTGGGGTTGATGTTGATCGAGGAGGGTGAGCTGGACCGGGCCGAGCACCTCTTGGAGCAGGGCATTGTGATCTGCGACGAGTTGCTTCCCTACGCTGCCGGCGCCTTCCGTGCAGGTCTGGCCAGACTGCGGGCGCTGAAGGGTGACGAGGATGGAGCCCGCGCGCTCCTGATGCGGGGGGAGGCCCAGCTGCGGGACACCCACGCGGCGGAGCTGGGCAAGCTGCTGTGCGTTCGGGGCACGCTGGAGCACGGGGCCGGAAACCAAGAACTCGCGAGCCACGCCCTGGAGGAGGCGAGCGCCATCGTGGGGGATCTCGGGTTGGGCAGCAACTCGGAGCTCGCGGTCGCAGTCGCGGCTCTGCGTGAACTCCTGGACCCGCCCGGGCTGCCCTAGAAAGGGCTGGCCCCGAAGCGGGTGTTCGACACGGCGATCGTGGTAGAACCGAGCTTCACCCGCGGCTTGGGCCTGCACAGTCCCGCTGGGAGCCATCCATGGCGCGACGCTTCACCGGCGGTCTGTCCCTCGCGCTCGGAGCCCTCCTCGCTGCGCAGCTGGTGGCCTGCAGAAAGGACGGCAGCGACACGGCCGTTTCGGAAACCCCCGTGGTCGAGCTCACGGCGCCGACGGCCGAGGGCGTGTACTACAGCGACCAGCTGACAACCCTCGAGGGGGTGGTCTCGGACGCCGAGGAGGATCCTGGGGAGTTGACGGTGCGCTGGGAGAGCAGCCTGGATGGGCCG
>PVBE010023763.1_pt1 | contig 22699 bp, 27 predicted proteins | sample 1631181 | NCBI WGS metagenome assembly PVBE01 (sample SAMN08397723, study PRJNA350692) | Marine metagenome, whole genome shotgun sequencing project. | isolation source: water | place: Pacific Ocean | collected 2012-04 | reverse complement strand
GGGTGGGCGACGCAACAGTAGCGACATCTGGCGATATGCCTGAGCCTGCTTTGTGAGGTCGTCGTAGATCACCAAAGTAGCCTTGCCTTTATACATAAAGGATTCAGCAATAGCCGCTCCGGTATATGGAGCTAAGTACTGCAGAGCTGCAGCGTCGGAAGCACTAGCCGCAACAATTACGGTGTAATCAAGAGCGCCCTTCTCGCGAAGCACTTCAACCACGTTGGCAACTGAAGCTGCCTTCTGGCCGACAGCCACATAAACGCAAACGACATCCTCATCCTTCTGGTTGATGATCGTGTCGATGGCGATAGCAGTCTTGCCAGTTTGACGGTCACCAATGATCAGCTCACGCTGACCACGACCGATAGGGATCATCGCGTCAATGGATGTAATCCCTGTCTGCATCGGCTCATGGACCGACTTACGCTTAATAATGCCTGGAGCCATCGACTCAATCAGGCGATTCTCAGTAGTAGGGATTTCACCCTTGCCATCCATTGGCTGTCCCAATGGGGTCACAACTCGACCCAACATTGCTTCGCCTACAGGCACTGAGGCGATCTTGCCTGTGGCTTTGACCGTACTGCCTTCCTGAATTCCAACGCCCCCACCCATCAACACAGCACCAACATTGTCGTCTTCAAGGTTGAGCGCGATGCCTTCAGTGCCGTCCTCAAATTCAACCAGTTCTCCAGCCATGACCTGCTCAAGGCCATAAACACGGGCGATGCCGTCACCAATCTGCAGGACAGTACCGACGTTGCTGACGGAAACCGACTTGTCATAGTCGGAGATCTGCTGCTTGAGAATCGCGCTGATCTCGTCGGGGCGGATGGAAACCATGGGAGGCGTTGGTGTTTAGGGAGAGGGTGAGAAGAGAGAGGGTAGGGAGCTAGCTCACCTTGGCCAGAGCCAGACCGAGGCGTCGCACCTGACCTGCAAGGCTGGCGTCGATCACCTTGGATCCGACGTTGACGACGAAGCCGCCGATTAAATCGGGATCAATCTTAAGGTTGATCTCTAACTTATCGGTCTCAGCTACAGCCTGAACTTTCTTTTGCAGCGCAGCCTGTTGCTCCTCACTTAGTTCAGAAGCAGAGGTAACTGTGGCCAGAGCAATGTTGCGCTGCTCGCGGTAGAGCTCAATAAGACGCTCAAGCACCGCATCTAAAACTCCAATTCGCTGACGATCTGCAAGCAGCTTCAGCAAGTTAAGGAAAGAAGGTGTGACCTGACCAGCAAAAAGCTTTTCTAGAACAGCCTTTTTGGAATCAACTTCCAAAACTGGTGATGACATTGCTCCACTTAAATCAGGGCAATCGTTCCATAAAGCCAAAACGGCTTTGGCCTGATCAACTACCTGATCAACTTCCTTGCGGCTTTCTGCCACCTGTAGGAAGGCTTCGGCATAAGGGGTGGTAATGGTATTTAGTAGTGGCATCAGGCTTTCCCAAGGTTTTTGATGGATTGACTCACTAACTTGGTTTGAGCCTCGGCATTGAGCTTCCCAGGCAGAGCTGATAAAGCATTCTCAATCGCCATACGCGCAGCTTCTCTACGCAGCTGAGCACTGGCTCGACTGGCTTCAGCATTTAAATCAGCTGTAGCGCCCTGTTTAACGCGTGCCATCTCCTCAACGGTGCGCTTTTCACTTTCAAGGCGGATGGCCTCAGCTCGAACCTTGCAATCCTTGCGAATCTGCTCGGCTTTCTGATGGGCTGCAGCTAAATCATTCTTGGCATGAGCCAAGGCATCGGTGGCCTTGGCGAGTCGCTCCTCAGCATCCTCAAGATCAGCGAGGATGGTGGCACGTCGGCGCTCAAGGATCCCACCCACAAAAGGAGGTAGGAATTTGTAGAGAGCAAAAATAACAATCGCCAGATTGACGATGTTTGCGTCAAACAGGTCTAAGTTCAGTCCGAACCCACCTTGATTGGCAAAAAACAAAGGGCTAATCATTGAGCTGCCAGCAGACGGTTGACGATGAGATCACCAAGCTGCTTGGCATCACCTTCTAATTGACTAAGGGCAGAATCCCTTTGAGCATCAATCTCTTGCCGAGCCTTATCTCTGGCAGCATTGGCATCAGCAGTTGCGACCGCCAGAGCCTCGCGGTAAAGCTGATCAGAGTCCTGTTCCGCCTCTTGAATCAACTTCTGGGCAGCCAAACGGGCATCCTTGAGCTGTTCCTTGAGATCTGACTCAAGCTTCTCTGCCTCAGCAAGCTTTTGCTTTGCCTCAGCGCGACTGGTCTTTACATAGCCCTCTCTTTCCTCAACAACCCGACCGACGGGTTTGAAGAAAAGAGCATTGAGAACAAAGGTGAGGAGCACCACCTGCAACGCCATAAGCGGCAGGGTGGCATCGAAGTCAAATAGACCTCCAGCACCGAACAGGAGCAAGCTGGTCATGAGGCGAGGGTGATAGCAGAAGAAGCAGGCCTCAGAGCGAAGTAAATGCTGACCGGCGAAGATCGCCGCAAAGAGTATTTCTGATCACCTGACGAACATTGCCGTGAGGTGATGAAAATACAATCAGCAACTCCGATCTGGATCAACCAGCGAAGGGATTGGCGAACAGCAGCACCAAGGCGACCACAAGGCCATAGATGGTGAGAGATTCCATGAATGCAAAGGAGAGCAGCAGGGTGCCGCGAATCTTGCCTTCAGCTTCTGGCTGGCGGGCAATGCCCTCAACAGCGCCGCCTGCAGCGGTGCCCTGACCGATACCGGGGCCGATGGCACCGAGGCCAACAGCCAGGCCAGCGGCAACAACAGACGCAGCGGTGGTAATGGAATCCATGGTTGAACTAAAGATGGTGGGCGCTAAAACAGCGCGGAGGGGACCGAGAGGTTAATACCAGCGCTGGGACATCTCGGAGATCCTGAGATGGGCCCGATAGAAAACGGACCTGCGCGCATGGAGTTTGCCAGATCGACGGTTTCGATCTGGCTTGACCAGAATTTGATCAGTGGTGCTCTTCTACCGCTTCACCGATGTAATAGGCGGCGAGAGTGGCGAAGATTAGAGCCTGAATGGCACTGGTGAACAGGCCAAGTAACATTACTGGGACTGGCAGGAATAGAGGTACTAGAAAAACTAGAACCGCAACTACCAATTCATCAGCAAGGATGTTTCCAAACAGACGAAAGGAGAGTGACAAGGGCTTGGTGAAGTCCTCCACGATCTTGAAAGGAATCATGATCGGGGTGGGATGGACGTAGTACTCGAAGTACCTCAAGCCCTTACGACTCAAACCCGCATAGAAGTAAGAGAGTGACACAAGCAAAGCAAGTGCCACGGTGGTGTTGATATCAGCTGTGGGAGCACCTAATTCACCACTAGGGAGGTGGATCAATTTCCATGGGACCAACGACCCCCCCCAGTTGCTCACAAAGATGAACAAGAAAAGGGTGCCAATAAAAGGCATCCAATCGCGATAAGCCTTCTCACCAATCTGCGTACGAGCTAAATCTCGGATGTAATCCCAGAGGAACTCAAGAAGGTTTTGAACACCGCGAGGATCGCGTTCCATCTTGCGTGTGCCCACAACAACAAGGGCAAGAATGGCGCCAATCACTATCCAGGAGGTCATAAAAACCTGACCGTGGAGCTGGAGATTCCCTAGCCGCCAGTAAAGGTGTTGGCCCACCTCCAGTTCGGCAAAGGGAAGAGCAAATGGCAAGAAACCCATCAGGCTGGAAAAGTCGGTGTCGCGTTAACGACGGTTTGAGAAGACGCCGGCAAGCCGGCAATTCAGTTGATCGAGTTCACGCTCAAGTTCGTGACTCGAGCAGAACCTGCAGGATCATGGCGGGCTTGTAGAGCAGGAAACCGAACAATGCCGGCAAAAGCTCAAGCTCAGGCAAACGTGAAACCGCTAGGACAAGCAAGACTGGAACTAGAAGCTGAATCTTGCTTACAGACTTCGAAGCTTTACCGAGCTTTCCAACACTGCGAGCTAAAAGTCGCAGGTAGAGAACTCCGCAAACAGCACCAACTAGCAAACTGCTAGCGATGTGGAGGTCGAAGACAAGCGCGGTAACCGACACCGCAAAAGCGGAAACGGCCAACGTTGCCAGGATGAAGCGCCGCTGAAGCTGCGCATATTCGTCGTCTGAAGTCGTAGAAACTTCAGTAGACGAATCAGGATCCATAGAGAGCTCAGTGTTTTGGCTGGACTCCACAGCTGTTTCCAGTCCACCCTGTCCCCCCTTAGGAGGGTCAATTTCAGGCTGGAGCAGCGGGGATGCCAGCAAGGGCGCCGAGGCTCTTTGGATAAAGGCCCGCGGAATCTATCATGTAGTTGGGGATTTACCTCTCGAGAGCAAAAGCACCTGTTGCCGCTGCAAATCTCTTGCCAAAGAAGTGATCCGAGTCGAATCCCAACCAAGCGGCAAGCATCCAAGGGGTGTACCAGGTGCCAATTCGACTGCCTTGAGCAACTCAACTTGATCGATGCTCAGCTCTAAAGCAGTCATCTCAAAATCAAGCAGATAATTGCCAGGCCAACCTTTTAAGCACCTAGAAAGCTGACCTGTAGCAGCAAGTAGTTCACTGTCATCAATCCAATCCTGACGAAAGTGCTTTCCCTTGGAGAGGAAGAACTCAAAATGACTGATATCTGGATCAAGATCTTCTACTAACTGCCACTGCTGACGCTGCGGTAATGCCAGAGCTCTCTCGAGCAATTCACCCTGCAACAACCTTGCTGGATCCCAAATTTTGCAATTAGAGAAACCGGCAAACTCCAAATCAGCTGAAGCTATAAATGCAAAAAGGCGATCAAGGTTGTAACTGGTCTCTTGGGGATGAAGGTACATATCGGCAAAGTTCACATCAGCTGAACAATCGATTGCCCAGCGCTGCTCATGATTACGCCTGAGACGGTTGTCCTTAGGCAGAGTTTCAAACAACTGCCGGGCCAATTTCAGCCCCTGCTCATCAGTTTCAACTCCCATTGCCATAAGCACACGCTGGGTGCGGTGAATTTCCCAACGGCCGCCATCGGCATAAAGGAACAAATGCAGCAAAGCTCCTGGCTTGAGAAGGGAGGCCAAAGCTTTAAGACCAGACTCCGGCTCTCTCAAGTGATGAAGCACACCGACGGAGTTGATGTAGTCAAATGGCCCCTCCCCCTCAAGCTCGAGCAAGCTGCGGTTCTCGATGCGAACCTGAACCTGGTCACTACCTCCAGAACGCTGCAACCGATCTCGAGCTACCTCAAGCGCACCTGAAGAAATATCCACAGCCAGAATCTCCGCGCCGGGATTTAGGTGTGCCAAGTAATCGGTACTAACCCCCGTACCGCATCCAGCATCAAGAATTTTCAACGGCTCGCCGTCAGCACACCTTGAAGGGACCGCGCCAGTAGAGGCGGCGTAGGCAGTTTCTACGCACCATCGCCAGTTATATCCAGGTGGTGGGCCATCCTGCGAAGGATCTCCTGGATAAGGGAATCGGTCATAAAAAGCGCTAACAATCTGAGTCGCCGCATCACATGATTGAAGAGCTGAAGACATCGACACGTAGGGGCAACTAATTGAGCATTTCATGGCTGCCTCCGAGGTGATTAATGATCTCTACCTCCTGCAAAACTTCTATGCCCCTGGGAATTGCTCCCTCAAGCTGAGCTACAAAACACCCAACTTTTTAATCAATTGGCGGCCTTATAAAAGCTGGTTTGATGATCAGCAGTGAATTAAAACAGGGATGGATGCATCCTCAAAGTCGAACTCTGCAGCCAAACGAAGTTTATGAATGCCGGAAACTAAACCACAAAGGTCTCCTAGACACCCTTAACTTCTACTGTCCAGCCTGGCCTCTGACCAATTTTTTTTGTTGTCAGTAAGACTTGGCAAAATGCCTTCAAGACGGCTGAATAGGGAAACTTGACTAGAACGCCTCCCCTTGAGCAGCACCTCCGTCCTATCTCGCCGGAGTCGCAAACAACGGCAAGAGACATTGCGGCATAGCCGCAATGACGGAATCGAGCAGCTGCCGTTCTGGCAACAGCGTCTTCCTCTCCCCTGGGCCCTCTGGCCTGCAGAAGGCCGACTACTGCTTAGCCTTTTCGCTTTCTGGTGCCTTGCAGGCCTATTGGTGCTGGGCTCAGCCAGCTGGTGGGTTGCTGCACGGGAAATGGGAGAAGGCGCCTATTACCTCAAACGCCAACTGATATGGATGGCCGCCAGCTGGAGCCTGCTTGGACTAGCTGTTTCTACAAATCTGCGGCGGTGGTTGAAGTTGGCGGGCCCAGCCCTATGGATAGGTTGCCTACTAGTAGCTGCCACTCTGGTAATCGGGAGCACCGTAAATGGCGCTAGTCGCTGGCTAGTCATCGGTCCCATCCAAATCCAACCTTCGGAGCTAATCAAACCCTTTGTGGTGCTCCAAGCTGCCAACCTCTTTGCCCATTGGCATCGCATTAGGACCGATGAAAAATTGCTATGGCTGACTAGCTTCGGGGCTCTACTTCTACTAATTCTCAAACAACCAAACCTCAGCACCGCCGCTCTGACGGGAATGTTGCTCTGGCTGATGGCGCTAGCAGCCGGCCTTAGGTTGCGCAGCCTGCTAGCTACTGCCTTAGCAGGCGGCCTGCTTGGAACCGCCAGCATCCTGATCAATGAGTATCAGCGACTACGGGTGGTCTCTTTCCTCGACCCCTGGCAGGATCCACAAGGCAGTGGCTACCAGCTAGTGCAAAGCCTTCTTGCTATTGGCTCCGGGGGATGGTTCGGCGAAGGCTTCGGCCTTTCAACCCAAAAACTTCAATACCTACCAATTCAGAGCACCGACTTCATTTATGCAGTTTTTGCCGAGGAATTTGGCTTCGTGGGTTCGGTGATGATGTTGATCTTCCTGATGCTGGTGGCCTTCCTTGGATTACGAGTGGCTCTGAGTTGCAGAAACAACCAATCACGGCTTGTTGCCATCGGTTGCACAACGATCCTTGTAGGCCAGGCCGTGATCAATGTTGCTGTTGCTTCCGGCGTCATGCCCACGACGGGCTTGCCCTTACCAATGGTGAGCTATGGAGGCAATTCCCTTATCTCGAGCGTGTTAATTGCTGGTCTACTTATCCGCTGTTCCCTCGAATCCACAGGTCTAGTCGGTGGACGCACCGGCCATAAGCGACGTAAGTCGATAGGGTGACTACCTTCAGTTGATCCGGCAGAGCCGGCTCTGCCCATCCCTGCCCTGAACCTGGCGCTATCCGATCTAGCCCGCAACAGCGAGCAGCTGCTCAGCAACGGACTCAGCCATCAAAGTCCGCTCACACTGGTTCTTGTCTTCGCTGCTGGTCTACTCACCAGCCTGGGACCTTGCTCCCTTTCGCTTCTGCCCGTCACGCTGGCCTATCTGGCAGGTTTTGACAGCCAGCAAGCCCCATGGCAGCGGAGCATGGCCTTCTGCGCAGGCATTGTGGGTGCCCTTGTCCTACTAGGCAGTCTCAGTGGCCTAATCGGACGGATCTACGGTCAGGTGCCTGGAATAGTGCCCACTTTCGTGGCACTGCTAGCCGTCGTAATGGGTCTAAATCTCTTAGGCCTACTAAAGCTACCCCTACCAACAGGACCAGATCCCAACCTTTGGCGGCAACGCGTACCAGCACCACTGGCCCCGATAGCAGCAGGCCTGGCCTTTGGTCTAGCTGCCTCACCCTGCACCACACCTGTATTGGCTGTTCTGCTGGGGTGGATCGCTCAAAGTGGCCAACCTTTGGCCGGAATCGTGCTGCTCACCTGCTTTGGACTAGGGCAGGTTCTTCCGCTGCTACTGGCAGGAGGCGCCGCCGCCAGTGTCCCCAAGCTACTAGCGCTGCGACCACTAGGTCGCTGGATCCCACCTATCAGCGGAGCAATTCTACTGACAACAGGCGTGCTGAGCCTTTTGTCCCGCTGGAGCTGACCTATGGCCACCTTTCAGCGTTTCCTTGCTTGGATCTCCGACCTGCGAGTAGCCATAGGCCTACTACTAATGATCGCAATTGCAAGCGCCATAGGCACTGCAATACCTCAAGGAGAACTCAACAGCAGCTACCTGGAGCGTTATGACGCCAATCCCTGGCTAGGAGTGATAAACGGTTCAACGCTGCTGCGACTGCAGTTGGATCATGTGTACAGCAGCAGCTGGTTCCTAGCGATGCTGGCCTGGCTTGGACTTGCTCTGATCCTCTGCAGTTGGCGGAGGCAGTGGCCTGCCCTAAAAGCGGCTCTTCAATGGATCGACTACAAGGAGCCACGTCAATTAAGCAAACTTGCCATCGCCGAAACCATCCCGAGCCCCGACAAAGGGAAAGGCGTCGAAACCCTGGCCGCCCATCTCAATCAGCAGGGCTGGCAAGTACAACAACAGCCAGGAAGATTGGCAGCCCGTCGGGGAATCATCGGGCGTGCGGGGCCTTTGCTGGTACATGTTGGGCTGGTATTGCTGATGATCGGTGCAGCTTGGGGGGCGCTTGCTGGACACCAGCTAGAGCGCTTCCTTGCCCCAGGGAATTCCCTTGAACTGTTGAACCGCGATGACAGCAGCCATCTCACTGTCACGTTGACGAACTTTGGGATTGATCGCGATCCCGCAGGTCGACCCGAGCAGTTCCGCTCACAACTTGAACTACAAGAACCTGGTCAGGAAACGGGCAAAATACGCGAAATAAGTGTTAATCATCCGCTGCGGTTCCATGGCTTAACTATCTATCAAGCAGACTGGTCGCTAGCGGCAATAACCTTGCAAATTGGTCGCAGCCCTCAACTGCAGCTACCCCTTCGAAGTTTTCCCGAGCTGGGAGAACAAATCTGGGGATTAGTCCTGCCTACTCAGCCTGATGGCAGCGAGCCTGTACTGCTGAGCCTTGCCAACGAAACTGGACCGGTGCAAGTTTTCGATGCTAACGGCGAACGATTGGCCAGCCTGCGCCCCGGAGGACCAACGGCAGAGGTAAAAGGTTTACCAGTACGAGTGAACTCGATTCTTCCCGCTAGCGGCCTTCTACTCAAGCGTGATCCGGGAGTACCTCTGGTCTATCTCAGCTTCTTGATTACCCTGCTTGGAGGTGGACTAAGCATGATCGCTACACGTCAGCTATGGGCTGTTGCCGATCCTGAAAATGATTGCCTACATGTTGGAGGTCTCTGCAACCGCAACCTGAGCGGCTTCGCTAATGAGCTGCCCAACCTGCTTACAGCAATAGGCTCCTAGCCTCTTTAAATTTATGGGAGCTTATAGAAAAGTTAGGGCCGTGAATATTCTTACCGAAGGAAACCAGTTCCTGTTTCATACAGCTTCGTCAGCCAAATACTCATCTGCTCTTTAGTAAGACAATTAAACATCTTACCTTCATCTTTACCTTTCAACTTCATACCCAACTCAACACATTCAGCTTCTGATGCAGTACTAATAGCTTCTATTTTGAAGGAAGTATTCTCTCCTCCAACAATCAATAGGACAAGATAAAAAGCTTTGATAATTGCCATGGGCAACAAAAGCCAATCCTATAGTGAATGAATCTTTTTCGCCTAAAGTCACTATCAAGCATTCAACTCAAGCAAGCCAATGACTAACCATATTCACTACAAAACCCCAGCCATAACTCAACAAGCCTGGCGAATGCCATGGCTAACCCGCACCACAGTATGAACATTGCCGCGGGGATTGAAGTCTGCTTCCAGCTGCATCCAGACTGGATCACAGGCAATGACCAGATCATCCAAGATCTTGTTTGCGACCTCCTCATGTGAAATAGAACAATTCCGGTAACTGTTCACATAGAGCTTGAGCGCCTTTAACTCAATCACCCTTGGGCCTGGCTGATAAAGCAGACGAAGCAACGCAAAATCGGGATAGCCAGAGAAAGGGCATTGACAGGTGAACTCGGGCAGCTCGATTGAAATCTCGTAGGCCCTGCCAAGCCTGGGATTTTCAAAGCAAATCAACTCGGCATTAGCAATCACCCGCTCGCCATAGAGAGGCGAAGAAGTATGTGCCTCAGCGCTGCTCACAGGGGAAAACCGATGCCTGAAATCGACCATAGACCTCGACTCATCCTGCGGCCTTGCTGAAAATCGTCCAAAGACCCAACAAACCACAAAATCACCCACCTAAAGAAAACTTAAGATTTTCTCTAGGCAATAAAGCTAAAAGTGTTCACCATGAACAGCGTAATCAGCGTAGAAAGGTATTGAAGGACAAAACGTTGAGCTGGGTCGTCGCATCGTCGTTGATCCCTTAGCTGGAAGTAGCCCACCGCAAGGCGAAGCAACGCTCCTTCCCGCGAAGCGGCTCCTCTGCCATCGGGGCAGAAAAAGACATCCCTTCGAGGTTTATCCCAAATGACCACTCAAGAACGTACCTATCGCGGCATTGCCTACAAAGCCGCAGACCACGAGCAGCTCAGCAGCAGCAACGTAGAACACATCTACCGCGGCCATCGTTATGAGGCACCCCTTAAACACGAAGCTGTGCCCGCTGACACCAAAGTTGAACTCAACTATCGCGGCAAGGTTTACCAACACCGCAAAAACGACGCCACCAACTGCTGCAACAATTGATTTTGTAGCAACAGCCACAACTAAGGCCCGTCAAAAAAGCCCTAATGGGTGCACAAACGGGCCTGTTTCATGGACATCTGCTTGATCGGTACTGGCGACAGCATCCAGATCCGCCCTGCCAGTATCCATGGAATGCTCTGGCTGCAGACTCATTTCGAAGATGCCCACTGGGAAGCTATTGCTAAAAGCCTGGTCAAGCTTCCGCAATCAGATGCAGAAGATCTTTCCCGTGATGCAAAGAATGCTGGCTTAAGCATCGCTCATCTCTCTGCACTATCCGTTCCAGGCCGTTTCTGACAAAATTGCTATATATCTGAACGCGCATCACCAGGACGTCATGAAAAAAGTCGAAGCTATTGTCCGGCCCTTCAAGCTTGAGGACGTCAAGCTTGCCTTAGTGAATGCCGAAATCGTCGGCATGACTGTTAGCGAAGTGCGCGGCTTCGGACGACAAAAAGGTCAAGTAGAGCGCTACAGGGGCTCAGAATTCACCGTTGAATTCCTGCAGAAGCTAAAAGTCGAGGTCGTCGTCGACGACGACAGGGTAGAAGCTGTGGTGAAAGCCATTGCCGAAGCTGCCAAAACAGGCGAAATCGGCGACGGCAAGATTTTTATCTCACCAGTCGACTCCGTTGTACGTATCCGTACCGGTGATCGGGACAGCAAGGCCCTCTAGGCCAAAGTCTGCGCCACAAGCATCTCAAGATCTGGTAACTCTATGAGCGTCTGGTTGCCTAGCCAGAGCAGATATTCATGATTGCCTGCAGGACCTGTAAGCGGGGAAGCAACAAGCCCCTTTGGCTTCCAACCCAGAACGCTTGAGGCGTCAATCACACTGCTCAAAGCATCTACATGGGCCAAAGCATCCCTGACCACACCCCCTTTGCCCACTCGCTCACGCCCCACCTCAAATTGGGGCTTCACTAAAACCACCGCCTCTGGTTCTTGAGGCTTAAGCAGCGCTTTTATAGCGGGCAACACAAGACGCAAAGAGATAAAAGAAACATCAGCAACTGCCAAGCTCGGCCAAGGATCCTCAGGGCCGTAGAGCTGATCAGGATGCAGGATGCGCAGATTGGTGCGCTCTTTCAACACCACACGAGGATCGTTGCGCAGGTTCCAGGCCGTCTGGCCATAGCCCACGTCGATGCCATAAACACGAGCAGCACCATGCTGCAGCAAACAATCTGTAAAACCTCCTGTGGAGATGCCGCCATCTAGGCACACTCGGCCATCAACTCTGATGGAAAACTCCCTAATAGCTTCCAGCAATTTCTCGCCGCCACGGGAGACGAATCTCGGTGGCTGCTCAACATGGATCTCAAGCTCCTCCGGCACCTCATGGCCAGGCTTATCGAGCAACTGGCCACGGCTATCTCGTACCTTGCCAGCGCGAATCAGCTGCTGTGCCTGATGACGAGAAGCAGCCAGGCCCTTCATCAGCAGATGCAGATCAAGACGCTGTTTACGGGACATTTCTTCATAAAAGCAGAGCTGAAAACGGAACAAAACCTTTTAACCAGGGCTAAAAGCCAAAGCTTCCGAGAAAATCACCGCAACTCGCCCGCAAGGACGTGTCTCAACAACAACCTCCACAGCCAAGTTCTAGCAATCGGCACCCAAGCCGCAGACATCTGCATGTTGTTCCTCAAGCAGAACTGCTAGCCACAGTGCTCGAACTGATCCCTCCAGGCAGCTTTGTGACCCTTGAAGATCAACCTAATGACTTGCCACCATTCCAACTGATCCAATGCAAAGGTGGCCGCTGCTGGGTGCGTCAGCAGGCCTGGGGACAGCATGTTCATTGGGAGGTGGAGCACTGCCGTCTTAAGTCGGCCTGATCCAAAGAACTAAGTTCAAGATATCCACCGCCCATCTAAGAGCACTTGATCGAGCGCTACACACTGCCCGAAATGGGCGAGATCTGGACCGACCGGGCCAAATATCAAAGCTGGCTAGATGTAGAAGTGGCTGCTTGTCAAGCCAACTGCCAGCTAGGAAGGATCCCAGCAGCTGAAATGCAGCAGATCCATCAGCGGGCAGCCTTCGAGCCGGAGCGGATCTTGGAGATCGAGGCTGAAGTGCGCCATGACGTAATCGCCTTCCTAACCAACGTGAATGAACACGTTGGAGATGCGGGCCGCTATATCCATGTCGGCATGACCAGCAGCGACGTACTAGATACAGGCCTAGCCCTGCAACTAAAAAGCTCGGCAGCCCTGCTGAGGCAAGAACTCAGCGCGCTTCAAGAAGCGATCCGCAACCTGGCAAAAGAACATAAAGGCACGGTAATGATTGGCCGCTCCCATGCCATCCATGGCGAACCAATCACCTTTGGCTTCAAACTGGCTGGTTGGCTGGCGGAAACAAACCGCAATGCCGAGCGACTCGAGCGACTCGAGCAGGATGTGGCTATTGGTCAGATCAGCGGGGCCATGGGCACCTACGCAAATACAGATCCAGAGGTTGAGCGACTCACCTGCGACCTCCTCCAGCTGATGCCCGACACCGCCAGCACCCAGGTAATCTCTCGCGATCGTCATGCCGATTATGTGCAGACCCTTGCGCTAGTAGGAGCTTCTCTAGATCGCTTCGCTACAGAGATCCGCAACCTACAGCGAACTGATGTACTCGAAGTGGAAGAAAGCTTCGCAAAGGGCCAAAAGGGAAGTTCGGCAATGCCCCACAAGCGAAACCCGATTCGAGCTGAACGAATCAGTGGTCTGGCACGGGTACTGCGTAGCTATGTAGTCGCAGCACTTGAGAACGTAGCTCTTTGGCACGAGCGTGATATCAGTCACAGCTCCACTGAGCGAATGATGCTGCCTGATTGTTCTGTCACACTCCACTTCATGTTGAGAGAGATGACCGAGGTAATCAGAGGCCTTGGCATCTACCCAGAAAACATGCTTCGCAACATGAATATCTATGGCGGAGTGGTCTTCAGCCAGCGCGTGCTTCTAACACTTGTAGAAAACGGCATGAGTAGAGAAGACGCCTACAAAGTTGTACAGCGCAATGCTCATTCTGCCTGGAATAGCGAAGGCGGTGACTTCCGCGCCAATCTTGAAGCCGATCCAGAAGTCAATAGCCGTCTTAATGCCTCAGCACTAGCTGAATGCTTCAGCACCGAACTGCATCAAGCCAACCTGCACGTGATCTGGCAACGACTAGGTCTATGAACTCCCAGTTCGCATGAAAATAAAAGCGCCAATGTGATTTTCCTCTACCACTTGCCAAGGACGTGATGACTGACCTGGTGCGTATCGAACACGACAGCATGGGAACTGTTGAGGTACCTGCCGATGTTCTCTGGGGCGCCCAAACCCAGCGATCGCTACTGAACTTCGCTATCAGCGATGACCGTATGCCAGCTGAACTCATCCATGCTTTGGCATTAATCAAACAGGCTGCCGCCAGCGTGAACTTTCGCCTAGGTGTACTCGATGAAACCCAGCGCGATCTAATCATCAACGCAGCATCAGCTATTGCTGCCGGTCTCCATGACGACCAGTTTCCATTGAGAGTCTGGCAAACCGGTAGCGGCACCCACACGAACATGAACGTCAACGAGGTGATTAGCAACCTGTCATCTCAGGCGAGCGGCGAGCCCCTAGGCAGCCATAGGCCGGTGCATCCAAACGATCATGTCAATCGATCCCAGTCCACCAATGATGCATTCCCTAGCGCTATTCACATCGCCGCAGCAGAGGGGATCACTAAACAATTGCTGCCTGAACTGGAGCGATTAATCGAAGCCTTTAACAATAAAAGTAATGCCTGGAGCGAAATCATCAAAATCGGCCGAACTCATCTACAAGACGCCGTACCTATCACCCTTGGACAGGAGGCCTCAGCCTGGCGAGATCAAATCGTCACAGCCCGTGGCCGTATTCAGGCAAGCCTTGTAGAGCTCTATCCCCTGCCGCTTGGAGGCACGGCCGTAGGGACTGGCCTCAATGCCTCAGCTCGCTTCGCTGAAGAAACAGCTGCAGAGCTTGCCCTGCTCACAGGCCTGCCCCTTAGCTCCGCTGTGAACAAGTTCGCCGTGATGGCGAGCCATGACGGATTGGTAAATGCAATGGCCCAACTGCGCATGTTGGCGGTCACCCTTTTAAAGATCTCCAATGATCTGCGTTTACTGGCCTGTGGTCCAAGAGCCGGCCTTGCCGAACTGCATCTACCTGAGAATGAACCCGGCAGCTCGATCATGCCAGGCAAAGTAAACCCCTCTCAATGCGAGGCCATGGCCATGGTCTGCACACAGGTTCTCGGGCTGGATTCAGCCGTAGCCATAGCAGGTAGTGGCGGCAATCTGCAGATGAACGTCTACAAACCCCTAATTGGTTTCAACCTGCTGCATAGCATTTCATTGCTTCACGACGCCTGCTACAACTACAGGGTTGCCATGGTGCAAGGCATCGAACCAAACAAGAACAAGATCAAGCGGGATCTTGAACAGTCGCTAATGCTGGTGACGGTATTAACCCCAGAAATCGGTTACGACAAGGCCAGTGAGATTGCCCACCTAGCGCATAATCAGGAGGTAAGCCTGCGTGAAGCCGCCCTAGAACTCGGCTATGTAAGTGCAGCGGAGTTCGATCGCATTGTCGACCCGGCATCAATGACTAGTCCTCGACCATAAGCCGCGTATAAAATAAAAGCGAAGCGGATCAATATTCCAGGAAGACACCCAGAAACAAATCATTAGCCATCACCATCGAGCACGTCGACACTGGCGAACCTGGAGCCTTTTCTTATTTACCTACCTTTTCTATTTCTACGAGTTCTTCGCACAAGTAGCACCTGGCGTACTTCAACCCAAGTTAATTCAAGATACCAGTACTAGCCAAGGAGAATTTAGTCTTAGCCTGGGAATATATTTTCTCGCCTACTCTCTCTGGTAGCTCCTTATCGGCCGCATCTTCGATCACTTTCGTGGTAGGTGCCGTTATTGCCTCAGCGGCAGTTGTCGTAGCGTTGGGTTATCTACTTTTTGCCATCATTAACAATTTTGCGATGATGAAACTAGGCAGATTTTGCAAGGGTTAGGCAATTCCGTCGCTTATCTCGACGGCGTCTATCTTGCCTTAACCTGGTTTCCACCACGACGTCACGAGATAATCCCTGACTTAGATGAGCTCGTCATGTCCCATTAAATACAGAAGCAATGCAACATCACAAAGGGGATTGTTCGTATAACTCATGAGGGCAGAGCTTGACTATCCCAGGCGACTGACTGAGCCAGCCAGCCCCTTGATCAAGCCGCCCGTTCTGTAGCGGGATTCAGTCCTCCATCTTCAATTGCAGCTGCTTTCAATAGATCCTCTGCCTCACAGACGGGGAAACGATTGATCGCTTTCAGCGCCAAGCGTGCATTACTACGCAATTGCTCACTAATCGCCTCGCAGTAAGGCACCTGTGCAAGCAGATCCACTGTGCGACGGAGTATCCGCACGACATCTCCCTCATCCAATGACGTATTTGCAATCAGATCACTCCAAGCTATTCCTCGCGCCCAGGCATCTACCAAGCCCATTAACTCTGGTTCCCACCATGCAGGGACAACGACTTGCCTGCGCTCCTGCGCTCGCATTAATTCTCGGCGGATACCAGCTAAATCATGCAAAGCCTCCTCCGCAGTAGCAGTAGGAGGAAAACCACTCCAAAGATCAGGACGATTCACCTCCGTGCTAATCGCCTCGAATACTGCCGCTAGATCAGGCGGGCACAGTTCATCCAAATGGCCACTCATTAACGCCAGGCCTAGCCAGAGTTCGTTATCACCCCGCAGAGCCGCCACAGTGCGACCGATCTCCGTGGGATCTAGATCATCAAGACAACCAAAATGCTGAAGTATCTTGATCAGGCTCAAAAATGTCTCCCAGTGACGGTTGGCACGCTGGTGAAGCAACTGCTGTCGTTCACGGATCTCAAGCTCAAGTTCTTCCATGCGTCGACGGTGTTTCTTGAGTTGTTTGCGATCCCCCCAACGGTGAGCAGGTTGCTGCTCTAACTCTTCCTCAAGACCACGAACCAGCTGCGCCTGGGTTAGCACCTCACCCGCCAGGTCGTACTGAGGAGTAGTCATGTCGTGGCGCTTAGCGATATGGGCTATAGCCAGAGCAAAACCTCCACTCTGCTGATCACCATGGCGAAGTTCACCAGCACGTTGCAGACTCGGCTCAACCAAACCACTCACTTGTAAGCAACTCAATTCCGCATGCAGACTTACCACCGCCTGACAGGGGAGCAGTAACCAAACATTCTCGTCGGTTAGGCAAAGCAGCAGTGGAAACTGACCTGGACCCTCAAGCTTGTCGACGATCACCGCCGGGGTGACACGTCCACGCAACTGGGGTGCCTTTAGGCTTACCAGCGTGCCCACACTGGCAAATTGCAAGGCAAGGGTGAGCTCATTGGCAAGCGTCTCCTCCGCCTGTTGCTGCAGTATCCGCAGCAAACGCCTCTCCTCTCGCAAACGACTACGTCGCTTCTCATAGTCTTCAAAGTCTTCCCAGGGGACATCGCCAGCCACCCCCTTCAACTGCCCTAGCTGGAGCCGTAATTGCTCAAGCAACTCCTCATCATCAACCAAATCCAGACTGGCTAAATAGCGTCCAAAGCTGCGTTCTACAAGTTCCCTTGCCTTCTTGAGGTCATGGCGTTGCAACAAGTTCAACACCATGCCGTAGCCAGGAGTGAACTGACTCACAAGCGGATCAGCTGGGCTAGTAGCCAGCTGACCTGCCTCGCGCACACCCTCGAAACGGCTCTGCACTGTGACTACATAGCCCTCAGAATCCAACCCACGCCGGCCTGCTCGTCCAGCCATCTGCAGAAATTCACTGCCCATCAATGGTCGGTGGCCACGCTCAGTGCGCTTGGATAACGCTGAAATCACCGTGCTACGGGCAGGCATGTTGATCCCTGCCGCCAAGGTTTCGGTGGCAAATACCGCCTTGACAAGCCCCTGCTGAAATAACTCCTCGATCAATTCCTTCCAAGCAGGCAGCACCCCGGCGTGGTGCGCTGCGATACCCCGCAACAGGGCATCAGCATGTATGCCATCACGGACCGCCTCCGGGTTGGCCTGGCTATAGGCCCGCAAACGCTCGCGAATCTGATCTTGCTGCGTCGGCGAGACCAAACACTGGGAACCAAGATCCCTAACGGCCCTGTCACAACCACGGCGGCTAAAGATGAAATAAATCGCCGGCAACATCTCGCGCTCGGCCATTTGCGCAATCACAAAGCTGATCGGCGGTGGTTCTGGCTGAGGAGGCTTAGGCGAACGCCCCTTGCGCTTATAGCCCTTAGGAGCACGCCAAACCTTGCTGTTGGGATGCAGCCCTGTACCCGCATCGTTGAGCAGGGGATGCAACCCCTTGGCACTGCAAAAGCTGAAATGCAGTGGCACCGGCCGAAAGTCACTAAGCACAAGCTGTGTAGGGCCATGCACCCGCTCAATCCAGTCGGTGAGCTGCCCCGCATTAGCCACCGTCGCAGAAAGTGCCACCAACTGCACAGACGCTGGGCAATGAATGATTGACTCCTCCCACACCGTGCCGCGCTGAGAGTCATTCATGTAATGGCACTCGTCGAGCACCACCGCTTCCACATCAGCCAACGGATCATCATCTTGATCGGCTTGCGCGTAAAGCATGTTGCGGAAGATCTCCGTAGTCATCACTACGATCGAGGCCTCACGATTAACGCTTAAATCACCGGTCATCAGCCCCACGTTCTGCGAGCCAAACTGCTCGCGGAAATCTCTCAGCTTCTGATTTGATAAAGCCTTCAAAGGCGTGGTGTAAAAGACCTTCTGCCCATGTGCAATCGCCCGATGAATGGCATATTCGCCCACCAATGTCTTGCCGGATCCCGTAGGAGCACTCACAACCACAGAATGGCCATGGTTAAGTGCCTGAATAGCCTCAAGCTGAAATTCATCCAGCGGGAAAGGAAAGATCGCTAATGGATCCAGCTCAAGCTTGGCTACGTCGGAAACAGTCGTGACGTGCGCCACTGAATTCATCTCCTCAATCCTAAAGAGCCTTTCAATCCACTTCTTACTCCGCTGGCGCCGATGCGATACCAACGCAGCAAGACCAAGTCAAAGCAATCATCCTGAACTGCGTCTGGCTTCAAACTGAACCGATGCAGAGCCAGCCCCCTGCCCGCCGTCGCCAACTACGCACCTGGTATCCAGGTCCGGGGCCGGCTGAGTTAAAAGCAGTTACTGCACAAGGCAAATCAGAACCCCTTCTAGACCTAGCCAGCAACGATTATCTCGGCCTATGTCGGCATCCTGAATTAATAAAAGCCGCACAGGCGGCCTTGTATTCAGAAGGTGTTGGAGCAGGTGGATCCCGTCTAATAACAGGCAGCCGGCCTGTACACAAAGCGCTGGAAGAGGCTCTTGCTAAATGGCTAGGCCGCGAGCGGGTATTGCTTTTCCCAAGTGGATTCCAAGCGAACCTGGCCGCCGTCATTGCTCTAGCTAAGCGCAATAGCCCGGTAATAGCCGATCGCCTGGTTCACCATTCTCTATTGGTAGGTGTCAAGGCTAGTGGCGCCAGGCTGCAGCGCTACGCCCACAATGATCTAGCTGATCTAAAGCGACAGCTAGAACGCTGCCGGCATCATCAACCAGATCAGCCACCGCTTGTGCTTACCGAAAGCCTATTCAGCATGGAGGGCACCAGCCCACCGCTAAAGGCAATGGCTGAGCTCTGTGAGCTGCATGGTGCCAGGCTGCTAGTAGATGAAGCCCATGCCCTAGGCGTAATTGGTCCTGAAGGGAGAGGCCTTTGCTATGGGCTCTCTGCACCAGTGACGATGATCAGCGGCACCTTCGGCAAAGCATTCGGTAGCGGTGGGGCCTTCCTGGCTGGCGATTACGCCATCGGCGAGCACCTCCTGCAAAACAGTGGCGCCTTTCGTTACACCACAGCACTGGCTCCGCCCCTGGCAGCGGCAGCACTAAGCGCCCTAAACCTAATTGAGTCCCATCCGCACTGGGGCGAGCAACTACAACATCGGGCTGAGCGATGGCGCTCTCAATTAGCAGCCAAAGGATGGGCTCGCCCTCCTGGGCATGGGCCAATCCTCTCGTTGATAGTCGGTTCCGACCAACAAGCTCTTGATCGCCAAAGTCAACTCGAAAAAGTAGGACTACTAAGCGTTGCAATCCGTCCCCCTACGGTTCCGGAAGGAACAGCACGGCTTCGACTTGTACTGCGCAGAGATCTACCCAATGAGACATTGGAACGACTGTTAAGCGCCCTGGAAGCTCAATGAAGCAAGTAATCGCCATGCACGGCTGGTGTGGCGATAGCAACACCTGGCAGCTCTGGGCCCACCACTTTCAAGCACAGAACTGGTTGTGGCAAAGCAACGAACAGGGCTACGGAGCACTGCCTCCGCTACGAGCCGAATGGCACAAAGAACCTGAACCACAACCAGAGCAGCGGCGGGTGGTAATTGGCCATTCTTTAGGTCCACACCTACTGGCCAGCGAGGTGCTTGCACAGGCCACCGATCTGGTTCTACTGGCAAGCTTTGGGTGTTTCTTACCCAGAGGGCCAGCAAACCGTGCACTACGCACAGGCCTACGAGGTATGCAAGAGCGTCTCGGCTCAAAAGATGAAAGCACCATGCTCCATGCTTTCCTCGCTCGGGCCGCCCAACCAAGTCCCGCCAGCGCCATGGCCGCCGGACCAATCCATCAAGGCCTCTGCGTAAACGGCCGTAAGCAAGTGCAAGCTGATCTCGAATTACTAATCAAAACCGATGGTTTACCGGCAGGGCTTCCAACCAAGGCAAGGGTGCTGGTAGTGGAAGCTGAGCAAGACGCGATCGTGGTTCCCGCCGCCCGAACCTGCTTAATTGAAGACCTGCTCAAACACCTGAACAATCCCCCATGCCATTGGAAACTGCCCAAGGCAGGGCATGCATTACTGGTGCCAGGGCTAATCGAGCGCGTTCATGATTGGTTGGAGTCAGCCCCATGAGCAGTGGCTGGTCAAGCCTGGTGCTGAAAAACTTTGACGAGGCTGCAAGCACTTACAACGGCCAAGCACGATTACAGCGTGCCGTGGCCTGGCGACTCGCCAAGCACTGCGCCAAACAGCAGATTCCAGAAGGTCTCTGGGTGGACCTCGGATCTGGTACTGGCCTGATGGCCAATGCTCTAGAGGCCTGCATCCCTCAGCGAACAGTGTTCAGGGTGGATGGCTGCAGCGAGATGCTGAAGCTCCATCATCGCCACAGGCCTTCACAGCTATGGGATCTCAATCTTGGTCTTCCGCCTTTACCAGGACTCCCCACCTTGCTGGTCTCAAGTTTTGCACTGCACTGGCTTAGCAATCCTCAAGACCAACTCAAGGAATGGTTGGCAGCTTTAGCGCCTGGAGGCTTGCTGGCATTGGCTTTACCAGTACATGGAAGTTTCCCCCAGTGGCACCATGCTGCTGCGGCCGCAGGTGTGGCATGCAGTGCCATGCCATTACCCTCCCAATCGTCATTACTGGATGCACTGCCACGCCATTGCATCCGCTATCAACAGCTACACCACTTCACCCAACAAAGCGCTGAAGTGTTTTCGCTGTTAAGACCAATGCGCCAAATGGGCGCCCAATCAAGCCCTTACCCCGCGCTGGGGGTTGCCAACTGGCGTCGTCTAGCACAAGCCTGGCCTAGTCACCAGAAGGATGGTGTCGCAGAGCTCACCTGGCTAATCCAACTACTACTAATCCAGCGATGACGCCTGCAATACCCCGCCTAATCGTCTGCGGTACTGACACCAACGTAGGCAAAACTGTAGTCAGCGCTTTACTAGTGCAAGGCCTAGGCGCCACTTACTGGAAACCAGTGCAGAGCGGCCTAGAGGGAGGTGGTGACCGTGAGCGGCTTTGTCGACTCCTAAACCTTCCCGACGAACGTTGGCTGCCAGAGGCCTATAGGTTCCAGGCACCTGTATCACCCCACTGGGCCGCAGAGCAGGAAAACTGCTGCATCCACCCCAACCAACTTGTGTTGCCCGCTATACCAGGCCCTCTGGTAGTAGAAGCTGCAGGCGGGCTCATGGTTCCACTCAACCGCCAATGGCTACAAATCGATCAACTACAGCACTGGCGACTACCGCTGATCCTTGTTGCACGTAGTGGACTGGGTACGATCAACCACACCCTGCTCAGTCTTGAAGCCCTGCGCTTGCGCAAGCTGCCGATATTAGGCTTGGTGCTCAACGGTCCATCCCATCCCGATAATCCAAAAACCCTGGAACAATTTGGTGGGGTTCCAGTGATCGCCGAGTTGCCTCCCATGCCCAATCTCACGGCAGCAGCACTCGCAGAGCAATGGCATCTACAAGATCTGAGTATTACCTTCAAACGACTACTTAAACCCTGGAGTGAACCCCAATGAGCAAGCGTCAATCATGGGCCACCGTTGCAGTTGCCCTTCTATGCGGAGGGATCCTTGTGCTGTTCACCGACGTTGAGGTCGACATGGTGCGCTGGTTCAACTGCGGCCCCCTAGCCACTGAGGCTGAACAGCGAAGTGAAGTCTGCCGTTAAATCAATCCCCTCGCCTGACTTCAAGAAATCTGAGCAATCCAGAGAGTGGGATTACTTAGCTGCATAAATAACCAATGAACTCACAACCTCTCCCAGGTCAAAAACTGCTTAAAAGGCATATGAAGAAACAACGATCTAGCCGCGCACTTTGGCCACAGAGGTAAACAACACCTCAAACCAAGACCTTGTGATCGATTCAGACGCATCGTCAAGATCCAATATGACAAGACAAGTCAACCGGGCCATGGATTGCTTCGAGCCAGTATCTGCCTATGGCTCCAGCAGTTGGCATCCCCATCTCTGGCCTCCATTCACCCAAATCGCTTCAGCAACACCACCGCAACGTGTAATAGCTGGTGAGGGAGCGCTGTTGATGTTGGATGGTGCACCTCCCCTCATTGATGCAATCAGTAGCTGGTGGGTCACCCTTCACGGCCATGCCAATCCAAGCATCGCCGCGGCCATCGCAAGCCAGGCCCAACAGCTCGAGCAGGTGATCTTTGCTGACTTCATTCACCCCCAAGCTGAGCAACTGGCGACGCGCCTCAGCTCCCTTACCGG
>PVBE012050477.1_pt1 | contig 22718 bp, 20 predicted proteins | sample 1631181 | NCBI WGS metagenome assembly PVBE01 (sample SAMN08397723, study PRJNA350692) | Marine metagenome, whole genome shotgun sequencing project. | isolation source: water | place: Pacific Ocean | collected 2012-04 | reverse complement strand
CCTGGAACTTCTTCAGCTTCTGATTGGCGCTGAAGCCCATGACGCAGTTCCAGTCGCTTTCCTGGACAGTGATCTTGTCGCCCAGCGCTTTCTTCAGATCGTCGCGGGCCTTCGGCGGGAAGGCGCGGAATTCGATCTGCGCACGGTCGCCGCGGATCGCCTGCAGACGAATCGCCATCTTCGGCGCCGAAATCGCCTTGTAGCCATCGAGGTAGGGCCGTCCCTTGACGTGGAAATCCTTGTTGCGCACCCCCTCGACGAAGGCGCCCGGCTGATGCTCCTTGAAGCGGTAAGCGCCGGTGCCGTTGACGTTCTTCTTGTGCCAGGAATAGCCGTTCGTATCCAGGTCCTTCTTCGAATAGACGAAGTTGAAGGGCGAGGCCAAGGCCGGAATGAAGGCGCCAGAGGGATACTTCAGCTTGAAGACGACCGTGGTGGCGTCCGGCGCCGTCACCGAGTCGACCATCGTATAAAAAGTCTTGCGCACGCTCGGCACGCCGTCCGGCGGGAAGATGATTTTGTCGTAGGTCGCCTTGATGTCGGCCGAGGTCATCGGCGTGCCATCATGGAATTTGACGCCGGTCTTGATCTTGAAGGTGTACTTGGTGCTGCCCTCGGTCGGTGCCGGAACATCGCCCACGCAGAGATCGCAGATGAAGTCCGTCGCCGAGGACGGATTGTCCGGGTTGATCCGGATCAGCAGGCTGTAGAACGGCCGGATCGGGTGAACCATGCCGAAGGTGCTTTCCTGATGGCCGTCATAGGACGGAATCTTCGAGGCGACCACGAATTCCAGAACACCACCTTTCTTCGGTGTCTCGGCCACGGCACCGAAAGCGATGCCGGTACCGAGCGCGACGCTCATACCGAGCGTCATCACTCTTCCAAAGCTAAATTTCATCTTGGACTCTCCTTCTCCCTGTTTCGGGAACCTTGTCGTTCCCCTCTCTCACGAACACGGGGCCGCGCCATCGCGGGCGGCGCGGCGCGACGATCAAACCTCCGGACAGGCGACCCAATGCCCCGGCCGGAGCTCGCGAAGCTCGGGCAGCCGGCTGCTGCAGGCCGGCGTCGCCAGCGAACACCGGGGATGGAAGACGCAACCCGACGGCGGATTGATCGGGCTCGGCACCTCCCCCTTCACCACCGCATGCTCGCGCCCCGCCTCGACCTCCGGGTCGGGCACCGGAATAGCGGCCAGCAGCGCCCGGGTATAGGGGTGCAGCGGGTTATCGAAAAGCTCGTCCGATTCCGCCAGCTCGACGATCTTGCCGAGATACATCACCGCGACCCGGTGGCAGAGATGGCGTACCACGCTGAGATCATGGGCGATGAAGAGATAGGTCAGGTTGAACTGCTCGCGCAGGTCCTCCAGCAGATTGATCACCTGGGCCTGGATCGAGACGTCGAGGGCCGAGACCGCCTCGTCGCAGACGATGAACTCGGGCCGCATCGACAAGGCCCGGGCGATCCCGACGCGTTGGCGTTGGCCGCCGCTCATCTCGTGTGGGTAGCGATCCGCCATCATCGGGTTGAGGCCGCAGACGTGCAGCAATTCGGCGACCCGGTCGCGTCGCTTCTGCTTGTCGGGCTCGATGCCGTGCACCCGCATCGGCTCGCCGATGATGTCGCCCACCTTCATGCGTGGGTTGAGCGAGGAATAAGGGTCCTGGAAGATCACCTGGATGCGCTCGCGCAGCTTGTTGAGCGTGGCCGCGTCGAGTTTCGCCAGATCCATGCCGTCGTACACGATCTCGCCCGCGGTCGGCGGATCGAGCTGCAGGATGCAGCGCCCGGTGGTCGACTTGCCGCAACCGGACTCGCCCACCAACCCCAGAGTCTCGCCGCGCCTGACCTCGAAGCTGATGCCGTCGACCGCTTTCACTTGCGCCACCACGCGATGCACCAAAACGCCCTCGGTGACGGGGAAGTGCTTGACCAAGCTATCGACGCGCAGCAGCACCTCCGCCTCGTCGGTGGCGGCTCGCGGCTCCGAGGCGGTCGATTGCACGCTCATGAGGCCTTCTTCATCGACAATTTCACGTTGGCCCGCTCCCAGCAGGCGGCCAGATGGCCCGGCTCGACCTCCTCCAAGGCTGGGATCGCCTCGGCACAGCGGTCCACCGCGAAGGTGCAGCGCGGGCGAAAGGCGCAACCTTGGTCGAGCCTGGTGAGGTCGGGTGGCTGTCCTACGATCGGGATCAGGCGTTCGCCCCTCGCTTGGTCCAGCCGCGGCACCGAGCGCAACAGGCCCAGCGTGTAGGGATGGTGCGGGTTGTGATAGATCTCCATCGCAGCACCGCGCTCGATGATCTTGCCGGCATACATGACGTTGACCCGGTTGGCGTAGCGGGCGACGACGCCCAAATTGTGCGTGATGACGATCAGCGCCACGCCCAAGCGATGGGTCAGCTCCTTCATCAGCTCCAGGATCTGGGCCTGGATGGTGACGTCGAGCGCCGTGGTCGGCTCGTCGGCGATGATCAGCTTCGGCTCGCAGGCGAGCGCCATGGCGATCATCACCCGCTGGCGCATGCCACCCGAGAGGTGATGGGGGTACTGCGCCAAGCGGCGGTCGGCGTCGGCGATCCCGACCAGGCCGAGCAGCTCGCGCGCCCGTACCATCGCCGCTTCCCGCGTGGTGTCGAGATGGTGCTCCAGGGTCTCGGTCAGCTGACGGCCGATGGTCAACACCGGATTGAGCGAGGTCATCGGCTCCTGGAAGACCATGCCGATATCCCGGCCCCTGACCTGGCGGATCTCGACATCGCTCATCGCCAAGAGATCCTTGCCCATGAAGTGGATGTTGCCGCCGACGATACGCCCCGGCGGGTCGGGGATCAGGCGCAGTATGGATAGCGCGCTGACCGATTTGCCACAGCCGGACTCGCCGACGATGGCGACCGTCTCGCCCTCGTCCACATTATACGTGATCCCGTCGACAGCCTGCACGACGCCGGCCGACGTGAAGAACTGCGTTCGCAGATCCTCGATTTCGAGTAGGTGGTCCACCTACGCTCCCTGCCCGTCCCTGTACGGGATCGAGACAATTCCGATCCCTTGTTATTATTGCATCGAAGTTAGAGTCAGGATCGAGGGATGTCAATTATATGAAAGCCGGCCTTTCGGAGCCGATCGGAGGGGGCCTCGACGAAACGCCGGACGGTCGGAGGAAGAGATCGCCCCGATATCCGACCCCGCCAGTCGCATGCCCGCGATTTCACGCACCAGTTTGGCCCGAATGGCCCGGGCGAAATCCTTGAAATCGTCCGTCGAGAGGACGAAAGCCTGGGCGCCGCCGATCACGTTGAGCTGATAGTAGAGATCGAGCGCCGGTTCTTCGTTGAGGATCGCCAGGCCGTTGATGGTGATTCCGCGGGCGACGGCGGCGTCGCGGGCGGAACCGGCGACGAGGCCCTGGTTGGCACGACCGTCGCCCGAGACGTCGACGACCCGGCGCTGGCCGGCGTAGCCGTTCTCGTCGAAGAGCCGGCTCGCCAGTTGGATCGCCTCGCCGATCGCGGTGCCTCCCCGCGCCTGCAATCGAAGCGCCACGTCTACCCGTGCGGCCATCGCCTCGGCGTCGGCCGTGTCGCGAACGAACCGCCAAGGCACCACCAGCTTATGCTCGCCGGTACCGGCCCACTGCAGCAAGGCGACGGCGATGCCTCCGGGCGCCGCGCCGGTGATCGCCTCGATCACCTGCCGGCTGCGAAAGGCCTCGGCGAGGCCTCGCATTTGCAAGGCGTATTCACGTCGATCGATGCTGGTCGAGACATCGACCGCCAAGACCAGCTCGAGCGCGACCGGCGTCTCCGGCAAGGCCGGCGTCAGGGGCAGCGAAAACGCAGCCGAGAGCGCTACCGCGCCGGCCGAAGCGCGACAGCGCCACACGCGCGCGCCGGATCGAAATTCCCGCCGCTTCAGACCCGCTCGACGATCATCGCGATGCCCTGGCCGACGCCGATGCACATGGTACAGAGCGCCCGCTTGCCGCCGGTCTCCTCCAGCGCGTTCAAGGCCGTGGTGACCAGGCGGACGCCGCTCATCCCCAAGGGATGACCGAGGGCGATGGCGCCGCCATTCGGGTTGACGTGCGCGGCATCGTCGGCGAGGCCCAGCTGGCGCATCACCGCCAGCGCCTGCGACGCGAAGGCCTCGTTCAGCTCGACCACGTCGATCTCGCCAATCCCGAGGCCGGTCCGCTCCAGCACCTTCTGGCTCGCCGGCGCCGGGCCCATGCCCATGATCCGGGGTGGCACCCCGGCCGTCGCCATCGCGACGACGCGGGCGCGCGGCTCCAGGCCGTGCTTCTCGACGCCCTTCTCGCTCGCCAAGAGGATGGCGCAGGCACCGTCGTTAACGCCCGACGCGTTGCCGGCCGTCACCGTGCCACCCTCGCGGAAGGGCGTCGGCAACTTGGCCAGACCCTCCAGCGTGGTCTCGGGGCGCGGATGCTCGTCGCGGTCGAAGATCACCGGCTCGCCGCGACGCTGCGGGATCTCGACCGAAATCAGCTCCTTGTCGAAGAAACCCCGCTCTTGCGCCGCCTTGGTCCGCATCTGGCTGCGATAGGCGAAGCCGTCCTGGTCGACGCGGCTGACCTGGAACTCCTCGGCGACGTTTTCGCCGGTCTCGGGCATCGATTCGACGCCGTATTGCTTTTTCAGGATCGGGTTGACGAAGCGCCAGCCGATGGTGCTGTCGTAAATCTCGCTGTTGCGCGAGAAGGCGCTCTCCGCCTTCGGCATCACGAAGGGCGCCCGCGACATCCCCTCGACGCCGCCGGCGATCGCGAGATCGGCCTCGCCGGTCTTGATCGCGCGGGCGATGTAGCCGGTGGCGTCCAGCCCGGAGCCGCAGAGCCGATTTACCGTCGCACCCGGCACCGATGACGGCAGGCCGGCGATCAGCAGGGCCATCCGGGCGACGTTGCGATTGTCCTCGCCGGCCTGGTTGACGTTGCCGAAGACGACCTCGTCGACCTGCTCCCAATCGACACCGGTGTTACGCTCCATCAACGCCCGCAAGGGCTTGGTGGCCAGGTCGTCGGTCCGGACCTTGGAAAGGGTGCCGCCGTAACGGCCGATCGGGGTGCGGATGGCGTCGCAGATATAGGCTTCGGTCATTGGGGGCGTTCCTCCTGCTGCTCGGGCTTGGCCGTCGCGGTTTCGCTTTCCCCGTTTCTAGCACGCCACGGCGGGCATCGCGCAAGCCTCGGGTGGCCAGCGGGGCTCTTTCGCTCGTCCCGGCTTCGACCGATAATCCGGGCGAGGAAACGAGGCAAGGAGATGGCATGATGTCGAACCGCTACGTCTGGGAGCCGAGCGAGGCGATCGTCAGGGACAGCAACCTGATGGCCTTCATGACGGCGCACGGCATCGGGACCTATGAAGCACTCGTCAGACGCGCCGACGAGGATCCGGAATGGTACTGGAACGCCCTCATCGAGGCCCTGGAGATTCCCTTCACCAAGCCCTACGACAAGGTCTTCGACCTGGCCGACGGCATGCCTTGGATAAAGTGGTGCGTCGGAGGCGAGATGAACGCGGCGGCCAGTTGTCTCGGCCGCCATCGCGGCACCGAGACGGCGGCGCGCCTGGCCGTCAGCTGGGAGTCGGAGGAAGGCGAGGTCAAGCAATGGAGTTATGCGGAACTCGATGCCGAGACTTGCCGTCTCGCCGAGGGTCTGCGCGCGCTCGGTCTCGGGCCCGGCGACGCGATCGGGATCTACTTGCCGATGTCGCGCGAGGTGCTGGCCGCCTTTTTCGCCATCCTGCATATCGGTGCGGTCGTGGTACCGCTTTTTTCCGGTTTCGGGCCGGGGGCGATCGTCGCCCGGCTGAACGATTCCGAGGCCAAGGCGGTGATCACCGCGGACGGCAGCCGGCGCCGCGGCGCCATCGTCGAGATGAAGGCTATCCTGGACCAAGCGGCGGGCCAGGTGGAGACGCTGGCGCATGTCGTCGTGCTCGATTATCTGGGCAACGAAGTGGCGATGACCGAGGGCCGCGACGTCGCTTGGGGCGAACTCACCCGGGGGATGCCGGCGACCAGTGAGGCGACGGCGATGCCGGCTGACGACCCGGCGTTGCTGATCTACACCTCCGGCACCAGCGGGGCGCCGAAGGGCACGATCATCACCCAGTGCGGCCTGGCGGTGAAGCCGGCCTGCGATTTCCACTACAACGTCGACATCAAGCCCGAGGATCGGCTGATCTGGCTGACCGATTTCGGCTGGGCGGTGGGGCCGATCATCGCCGCCGCCTCGGCCACCGTCGGCTCGGCCCTGGTGCTGGCCGAGGGCGGCCCCGACTACCCCGATCCCGGGCGGATGTGGCGGCTCGCCCAGGACCACGAGGCCACCGTGCTCGGCACCGCGCCGACCGCGATACGGGCCCTGATGCGCCACGGCACCGAGGAGATCGAGAAATACGACCTCTCGAAACTCAGGCTGGTGGCTTCGACCGGCGAGCCCTGGACCGACGAGGCCTGGTGGTGGACCTTCGATCACGTCGCCAAGCGCCGTTTCCCGATCATCAACTGGTGCGGCGGCACCGAGATCGGCGGCGGCATTCTCTGCGGCAACGTGCTGACGGCGATGAAACCCTGCGCTTTTTCCGGCGCCATTCCCGGCATGGCCGTCGACATCGTCGACGAGGCCGGCGAGACGGTGGCGCCGGGCGAAGTGGGCGAGTTGGTCTTGCGCCACCCCTCGATCGGCCTCAGCCGGAGCCTCTGGAAGGACCCGGAGCGCTATCTCGAGACCTATTGGAGCATGTACGGAAACCTCTGGCGCCAGGGCGACTGGGCTTCCAGGGACGAGGATGGCATGTGGTACGTGCACGGCCGCTCGGACGACACCATCAAGGTTTCCGGCAAACGCACCGGCCCGGCCGAGATCGAAGGCCTATTGATGGCCAGCGGCAAGGTCTCGGAAGCGGCGGTGATCGGCTTGCCCGACACCGTCAAGGGGCAGAGCGTCGGCTGCGTCTGCGTGCCGGCGCCCGGCATTGCCGGCGATGAGGCACTCGCCGCCGACCTGACGGCGGCCGTGGTCGACGGCATGGGCCGTTCCTTCCGACCGGCCCGGATCCTCTTCGTCGACGACCTGCCGAAGACCCGGTCGATGAAGATCATGCGCCGCGTCGTCCGCGCCGTCGTCGTCGGCGACCCACCGGGCGATCTCTCCTCGCTGGTCAACCCTGAATCGATCGAGGGCCTGAAGGCGGTCGCGGCCGCTTGAGGGCACCATCAGCCGCCGCCCTTCCCCCTCAGGCGCGCCAGAAGGGCTTGCCGGCCTCGTTGGCGGCGACGGCGCGGCCGAGGCCGATGTCGGCCAGCATGCGATCGTCCATCTCGGCCAGCCGATAGCGCTGTTGGGCGCGATCCTGCCATCCCAGAAGGGTGTCGACGAGCCGCATCGGCAGGGTCGAAAGATCAATGGATTTAACCGTAACCGGGATTGTTCTGTACATGGCTCGTCCTCCTTATTCGCTGTCACGCAGGATATTTAGGTGCTATATCGGTGTTTCTCAAACGATCCTTTTTCATGGCTTGAATAAGTTTTTCTCATGGGTTTGCCACCGCTTCGCCGACGCCTGCCGCCCTTGAACGCGCTGCGCGCCTTCGAGGCCGCGGCCCGGCATCTGAGCTTCACCCGGGCGGCGGACGAGCTGGCCGTGACCCAGGCCGCGGTCAGCCATCAGGTCAAGGCGCTGGAGGAATGGCTCGGCCTCAAACTCTTCGACCGACAGAACCGCACGATCTATCTCACCCGTGGCGGCCAAGCCTATCTGCCGGCGGTGCGCGAGGCCCTCGACGGCCTGGCCGAAGCGACCCGGCGGCTGACCCAACAGGACTCCCGGGGCGCGCTGACGGTGAGCGCGGTGCCGTCGTTCGCCGCCAAATGGCTGGTTCCGCACCTGACCGACTTTCGCCGCCGGCAGCCCGAGATCGATGTCCGCATCAGCGCCAACGATCGCCTGATCGACTTCGCCCGCGAGGACGTCGACCTCGCGATCCGAATGGGCGGCGGCGACTGGCCCGGCCTGACCGCGATCTGGTTCATGGACGAGGACCTGTTTCCGGTCTGCAGCCCGGCCCTCTTGCAGGGCCCGTATCCCCTGGAGCGGCCGGAGGATCTGGCACATCAAACGCTTCTGCACGACGACATGCGCCAGGACTGGACGATGTGGCTGCGGGCGGCGGGGGTCGAGGGCGTCGATCCCGAGCCCGGCCCCGGCTATACCGATTCCTCGATGGTGATCCAGGCCGCGGTCGAGGGCCAGGGGGTCGCGCTCGGGCGTTCGGCACTGGCCGCCGGCGATCTCGCCGCCGGCCGTCTCGTGAAGCCTTTCGAGGTCCGGCTGCCGGCCAGCTTCGCCTACTACGTCGTCTTTCCTCCGGCCCAGGCCGAGCAGCCCAAGGTCAAGGCCTTCACCGACTGGTTGTTGGAAACCGCGGCGACGGAGGCGGCGGAGACGGCTCAGGCCTGAAGCTCGGGGAGCGCGCGGTAGAGCGCCAGCGCCTCCGGATTGGCCAAGGCTTCCTTGTTCTTGACCGGCCGGCCATGCACCACGTCGGCAACCGCCAGCTCGGTGATCTTGCCGTTGACGGTGCGCGGGATATCGGAGACCTGCAACACGATGGCGGGCACATGGCGGGGCGAGGCGTTGTCGCGAATGCGCCGGCGGATCCGTTCCGTGAGCGCCTCGTCGAGGACCAGGCCGTCGCGCAGGATCACGAACAGGATGACGCGAACGTCCCCCTGCCACTGCTGGCCTATCACCAGGCCTTCCATGACCTCGTCCAATCCCTCCACCTGGCGGTAGATCTCGGCGGTACCGATTCGGACTCCGCCCGGGTTCAACGTCGCGTCGGAGCGGCCGTAGATCACCATGCCGCCATGTTCGGTGATCTCGACCCAGTCGCCGTGGCGCCAGACGCCTGGATAGACGTCGAAATAGGCCTCCCGGTAGCGCTTGCCGTCGGCGTCGTCCCAAAAGCCGATCGGCATCGAAGGGAAGGCGTTGAGGCAAACCAGCTCGCCTTGTTCGCCGACCACGGAATTTCCCGCCTCGTCGAAGACCCGGACGTCCATGCCGAGCCCCTTGGCCTGGATCTCGCCCCGCCAGACCGGCCCGATCGGATTGCCGCCGACGAAGCAGGAGACGATGTCGGTGCCGCCGGCGATCGAGGCCAGGTGCAGATCCCGCTTGATCGAGCCATAGACGTAGTCGAAACCCTGCGGCGACAGGGGCGAGCCGGTCGAGGTCATCACCCGAAGGCTCGACAGCGCATGCGTCTCCACCGGTCGGACATCGGCCTTGGCCAGGGCGTCGATGTATTTGGCGCTGGTTCCGAAATGGGTCATGCCCGTGGCATCGGCGAAATCGAACAGGACCTCGGCCCCCGGGTACACAGGCGCCCCGTCGTAAAGCAGCAACGTCGCCTCCGAGGCCAGCCCAGAGACCAGCCAGTTCCACATTATCCAGCCGCAGGTGGTGAAGTAGAACAGTCGGTCGCCCGGCCGTACGTCGGCGTGCAGTCGATGCTCTTTCAGGTGCTGCAACAGGGTGCCGCCGGCACCGTGGACGATACACTTCGGCTGGCCCGTGGTGCCGGAGGAATAGAGAATATAGAGCGGCGCGTTGAACGCCATGCTCTCGTATTCGATTTCGCCGGCCTGGTGCGGCTCGATGAAATCGGCCAACCGGCAAGCCTGGCCCAGGCCGTCGAGCGACGCCCGTTCTTCCGTGTAGGGCACCAGCACCACCTGCGCCACGGTCGGCAGCGCGGCGATGATCTCGGCCGCCTTGGGCAGCGTCTCGAAGCGCCTGCCGTTATAGAAATAGCCATCCGAGACGAAGAGCAGCTTGGGCCCGATCTGGCCGAACCGGTCGAGCACGCCGGCGACCCCGAAATCGGGCGAACAGGAGGACCAGACGGCGCCGATACTGGCGGTCGCCAGCATCGCCATCAAGGTCTCCGGCAGGTTCGGCAGGAAGGCCGCGACCCGGTCGCCCGGGCCGACGCCGGCGGCGCGCATCGCCTTGGCCAGCCGGGAGACGGTGTCGTGGAGTTCGCGGTGGCTGAACTCGCGGCGGACCTCCGCCTCACCCCAAAAGATCATCGCCAAGCCGTCGTCGCGCCGGCGCAAGAGGTTCCGGGCGAAGTTGAGGCGGGCGTCCGGGAACCAGCGCGCCCCCGGCATCATCCCCGCGTTCTCGACGATCCGCTCGCCGCGGCTCTCGGCGACGACGCCGAACTCCTCCCAAACGCTGAGCCAGAAGTCTTCCGAGCGTGCCACCGACCAGCGGTGCAGGCTCTCGAAATCGTTGACCTCGACGCCCCAGCGCTCGGCTACGCGGGCCATGAAGCGGGCAAGGTTGGTGCCGGCGGCACGGTCCGCCGAGGGTTGCCAGAGCGGCATTTCGGTCAACGTTTCACTCCCTCGCCTCGAGCGCGCAGTATCGCCGCATCGACCGGCCAAGCCAAGCCGGCCGGCCGCCGGGGCTGGCGCGGGCCTGTCCGAGCGCCTAAAGTCGCCCCCTTCATGCCCAGCCGCATTGCCGCCCGCTTCGCCCGCCTCGCCCCCAACCTGCAAGGCGCGCTCTGGACTTTGGCGGCGGCCGGGACCTTCACCACCATGGGCACGATCGTCAAGATCCTGGGCCGTGACTTCGATTCCTTCCAACTCGCCTTCTTTCGCGCACTCTTCGGTCTGATGGCGGTGCTGCCGTTCGTCGCCCGGACCGGCGCGGCGGCGGTTCGCACACAACGTCTACCGCTGCATCTGATGCGGGCGTTTGGCGGTGCCGGGGCGATGTTCTGCGGCTATTACACGCTGACCCACCTGCCCTTCGCCGACGCGGTCTCGATCAGCTATGTCCGAACGCTGTTTCTGATTCCACTGGCCGTGCTGTTCCTGGGCGAGGTGGTCCGGGCCCGGCGCTGGACGGCGACGGCGATCGGTTTCCTCGGCGTCCTGATCATGATGCGGCCGGGCGGCGAGATCGCGCCCGCCACCTTCGTCGCCATCTTCGGCGCCTTCCTGGTCGCCGGGGTGACGGTGATGTTGAAGAAGCTGAGCCAGACCGAACGGCCGGAGACGCTGATCCTCTATTTCGGCTGCATCTCGACGACGCTGGCGCTGATCCCGGCGCTGCTGGTCTGGCGGCAGCCGACGCTTCTCGAGCTGGCACTGCTGATGGTGATGGGGGCGGCGGGCGCCGGCGGGCAATACTGCATGATCCGGGGCTACCGGGTCGGGGAGGCCACCGCGATCATCCCCTTCGACTACGCCCGATTGTTGCTGGCCGGCACCGTCGGCTTTCTGGTCTTCGCCGAAACCCCGGATCGCTGGACGGTGCTGGGCGCCCTCGTCATCGTCGCCTCGACCCTCTACATCGCGCTCCGCGAGGCCCGGCTTTCGCGGCCGGCCGGCGGCCAGCGCTGATTTGGCTACGACTCGGTCACCTTGGGCGTGAAGACATAGCCGACGCCACGTACCGTTTTGATCAGCTCCGGACTCGCGGGGTCGCGTTCGATCTTGGTCCGCAGCCGGCGTACTTGGCTATCCATGGCGCGGTCGTAGGGCGACCAATCGCGGCTCTTCACCTGGTCCATCAACTGGTCGCGGTCGAGCACGTGGCCGGCGTTTCGAACCAACGTCAGCAGCAGATTGAACTCGCCCGTGGTCAGCGCCACCTGCTTTCGGTCGAGGTCGACCAACTCGCGCTTGGTGGCGTCGAGCCGCCAGCCGGCGAAATCGTAGATCGACCCCTCGACCGCCGCCTCGGTCTCGGCGACGGCATCCCGAGGCGTTTCGCCCCGGCGGCGCAGCACGCTCCGAATCCGGGCCAGAACCTCGCGCAAATGGAAGGGCTTGGAGATGTAGTCGTCGGCGCCGACTTCGAGGCCGATGACGCGATCCAGCATCTTGCCCTTGCCGCTCAAGATGATGATGGGAAGGTCCGAGTCCTGTCGCAATTCGCGGGCCAGCGTCAAACCGTCCTCGCCCGGCAGCACCAGGTCCAAGAGCACCAGCGAAACCGGGCCTTGTTCCAAGGCGGCACGCATTTCGGCGCCGCTCTCGGCCTGCAACACCTGGTAGCCTTCGCGGCTCAGATAGCGGTCGAGAAGACGACGCACCCGGGGGTCGTCGTCGACTACCAGAATTCGGACCCTCTAGGTCATATCGGAGCGCGTTGTCCTCGACATCCGGGTTCGGTCACAAGGCGTCACCTTCTGTCACACAATGATACAAGAAGCTAGCTGCCCTGCCATCCGGCGGTGACACCGCAGGCTTACGATTTCCCTCGAAAGTCAGGCGCAAACTTCGCGCGAATGTCGGATGGAGGGAAAAAAATGCTCGGGACCGTCGATACCAGACACGAAGTCGCTCCGGAGACGTCGACCCAGACACCGGTCATTTGCGACGGTTTGGATTTAGGCGAAACCAAGCGACTGGTCTCGCTGTCCAGAAAGCGCGAGCTTCGCGCCAAGACGACGCTGTTCTTCGAGATGGATCCGGCCAGATACGTCTACGAAGTCCAAGAGGGGATCCTGAAGCTCTACCGCTTGACCTCGGACGGGCGGCGCCAGATCACCGGCTTCGTTTATCCGGGCCAGTTCCTGGGCCTGACCCAGGCCGGCTGTCATGTCGCGACCGCGGAGGCGATCACCCCGGTCACCGTCTGGTGCTATCCGAGGGAGCGGCTGGAGGGCCTGATCGACGAGATGCCGAGCCTGGCGCGGCGCCTATTGAGCCTGGCCAACGACGAATTGTTGAGCGCCCAGAACCAGATTCTCTGGCTCGGCCGCAAGAACACGATGGAACGGGTCGGCGCCTTCCTGCTGCAGCTGGCCGAGCGGGTCCGCGGCGGTGGCGGCGATCCGAGCGAGCTGCACCTGCCGATGTCGCGAACCGACATCGCCGACTATCTGGGCCTGACCGTCGAGACCGTGAGCCGGACCTTCACCCGGCTTCGGAAGATGGGCGCGATCCGGCTCGGCGAAAGCGGCCGGCACGTCAGGTGCGATCTCGACTGGCTGCGCCGCCTGACCGACGCCGAGGACGGCCCGACCGTGCACTAGACCGCTGTCGGACCACGCCTTCCTCTCCGCTCGAAGGCGGCGTCGGGCCGAATAATCGGAACCGAGACGTCGCCGTTGCGGAACCCGTTCGCTAGGCTTTCGTCCTCCCTTACCCGCAAGGTGATCGCGACGCCGGATCGCCACCCTTGCTCAACCATTCGTCGTCCCCCGGCCGGCTCGGTGAACCCGTATCGCGTCGCCGCTTGCAATACAAAATCCCAGCCGATCGGTTTTGACCTACTGTCTTGTAGGCCGTCGCCAAATTGGCCCATAAGAAAAACAGGTTGTAGTCTGATAGAAGCATATCTATTTACAGTCCATAACCTGTTTTTCGTTTCATGATATCAGGCTGTGGCCTATGTTTGATCGTAGACGAACTGTTGCTCGGCAGCGCCTTGACGAACGCCTGTCGGTCTTCAAGCCCGAAAGCCGCCTCGCCGTTCCACCCAAGGGCTGGATAAGGGCGATCCGGGACGCGTTGGGCATGTCGGCGCTGCAGCTGGGCGCGCGGCTCGGCGTAAAGCCGCAGAGCGTGGCCGACCTGGAGAAGTCGGAGGCGTACGGTACGGCCCAACTCAAGACCCTGCGTAAGGCGGCCGAGGCGCTCGACTGTACCCTGGTTTACGCGCTGGTGCCGAACTCCTCGCTCGAAGGCGTCGTCGAGGCGCGCGCGAGAAAGATCGCCGAAAAGGAGTTGGCGCGCATCGGGCATACCATGGATCTGGAGGCTCAAGGTCTTTCCAAAGCCGAGCGAGAAGCTCAGATCGATGCCTATGTTCGCGAGCACCTCAGAGAGCGCGATCTTTGGCAGCGGCCGTGAGCGACCTGTTCGACGAGCCCGACGACGCCACGCCGCTCGAACCGGAGGAACGGGACGGCCTACTCCAGACTTGGATCACCTATCGCAGCGAGCTGAACGAAGCCGAACAAGCCAATATCGCCGCCGGCGCCACATGGGCATACCGCCAGCGCCGCCGGGAAATCCTGGCGGAAGCATTCATCAAGCAGCTCCACCGCCGGCTTTTGGGCGATGTTTGGGCCTGGGCCGGTGATTTCCGTCGAACCGGGCGCAACATCGGGATCGATCCGGCTCGAATTCCAGTCGAACTTCGGTTGGCCCTGGACGATGCCCGCTACTGGGTCGCGAACAAGAGCTATCCGCCGGACGAAATCGCGGTACGGCTCCATCACCGTCTCGTCGTGATCCATCCGTTTCCGAACGGCAACGGACGCACAACCCGGCTCATGGCGGATCTCCTGGCGACCCGGCTCGGAGAAGAGCCTTTCACCTGGGGGCGGCTCAACCTGATCGATGTCAGCGAGACACGGACGCAGTATATCACGGCCCTGAGAGCGGCCAACAACCACGACATCGGACCCCTGCTCGAATTCGCCCGATCCTAGCGATCGTCTCGGCACTAGGATTTCTTAGGTACCCTGAGACACGCACTCCCAACGCGCCTGAGCCCGACGGCGTTGCCTGGTGGAGGGGGACGTGGCAACGTCCCTTTTCTGTTTTCGTGAGGGGCGTCTCCATACGGGACGCGACGGAGGTGCCGGGTGTTCGACGTCGGACGCGGTTTTCTGGCCGCGGTGGAGCGCGATGGCGCCGCGCTGGCGATCGTCGACGGCGAACGCCGGCAGAGCTATGGCGACTGGCTCGACGAGATCCGCCGCCTGGTCGCCGGCCTGGACGGGCTAGGCCTCCGGCGGGGCGACCATCTGCTGCTGGCGTTGCAGAACACCTGGGAGATGGCCAGCCTGCATTGGGCCTGCCAACTGGCCGGCCTGGTCGCGACCCCGGTGAACTGGCGCCTCGGCGCCGAGGAAATGGACTATTTCCTGGGCGATTCAGGCGCCGGGGCAATTGTCTTCCAGGCCGAGACCGAGGCCGCGACGCGCGGCTCGGCGCAGGCGGCGGCGCTGACCCGGATCGCCGTCGGCGGTGCCGCCGGCGGCAGCCATGCCTTCGAGGATCTGCTCGGCCACGACCCCGCCTCGGACTTGCCTCGGGCCGGGCCCGAGGACCTCTCCTTGATGCTCTACACCTCCGGCACCACGGGGCCGGGCAAGGGAGTGCCGCGCCGGCACCGGGCGGAGCGGGCGGCGGGCCTGGCGCACGTGGCGCAAAACCTCTACGGCTTCGGCGAGGTGACGCTCGGCGTGATGCCGCTCTACCACACCATGGGGGTACGTTCGCTGCTGGCGATGGCGGCGATCAACGGCGTCTTCGTCTGTCTGCCGCGCTTCGACGCGGCCCGGGCCCTGGCGCTGATCGAGGCGGAGCGGATCACCAACCTCTACCTGGTGCCGACCCTCTATCACGATCTGCTGAGCCACGAGAGTTTCGAGCGGGCCGACATTTCCTCGGTGCAGAAGCTCGGCTTTGCCGGCGCATCAATGACGGACGGTCTGCTGCAACGCCTCGACGCCGCCTTCCGGCCGGAGCTCTTCGTCAACCACTACGGCTCGTCCGAGATCTACACCTTCACCGTCGAGCAACGCGCCGCCGCCAAGCCCGGCTCCGCCGGTAAGGCGGGTCTGAACCAGATCATCCGCGTCGTCGCCCTGGATACCAGCGACCCCGAGGCCCGGGTGGCGCCGGGCGAGGAAGGCCAAATCATCGCCAGCCTGGCCGGCGACGAAGCCTTCGAGGGCTATCACCGCCGCCCCGAGGCCGATGCCAAGGCGCTTCGGGACGGCTGGTATTTCACCGGCGATATCGGCCATTTCGACGCCGACGGCGACCTCTTCGTCACCGGCCGGGTCGACGACATGATCCTCACGGGCGGCGAGAACGTGCTGCCGGTCGAGATCGAGAGCGTGCTCTCGCTGCACCCGGCGGTCGCCGAGGTCGCGGTCGCCGGGCTACCGGACGAGCGCCTGGGCCAGCAGGTCACCGCCTTCGTCGGCCGGCGCCAGCCGGTGACGGCGGCGGCGCTGGACGAATTCTGCAAGTCCTCCAGCCTCGCCAACTTCAAGCGGCCGCGCGACTACGTCTTCGTCAAGACGATACCGAAGTCGCCGGTCGGCAAGGTGCTGAGACGAATGCTGCTGGCCGGCGACTACGAGTTGGAATAGACGCCCACTCGCCGTCTCAGGTCGCCTCGAAGTCGATCACCGAGCGGATCACCTTGCCCGCCTTCATCGCCTCGAAGCCCTCGTTGATCTCCTCCAGCTTGATCCGGTTCGAGATCCAATCGTCGAGATGCAGGCGGCCCTGCATGTAGAGTTCGACCAGCCGCGGCATGTCGACGCGGAAGCGGTTCGAGCCCATCGACGAGCCCTGGATCTTGCGCTCGCGCAGGAAGTCGGCGCCGTGCAGTTCGATCATCTCGCCGAACGGCACCATGCCGACGATGGTCGCGGTGCCGCCGATCGCCAGCATCCGGAAAGACTGCTCGGCCGTCAGTTTGAGGCCGAGGCATTCGATCGCGTGGTGGACGCCGCCGCCGGTCATCTCCAGGATCTTCTCGACCGGATCGCCGTCGTTGGGGTTCACGAGGTCGGTGGCGCCGAGCTTGGTCGCCAGTTGCAGCTTCACCGGGTTGGTGTCGACCGCGATGACCCGGCCGGCGCCGGCGACATAGGCGCCGTTGATCGCCGCCATACCGACGCCGCCGCAGCCGATCACCGCCACGGTCTCGCCCATCGCCACCTTGGCCGTGTTGACCGCCGCGCCGAAGCCGGTGATGACGCCGCAGCCGATCATCGCGGCGCGGTCGAGCGGCATGTCGTGGCGGATCTTCACCACCGCGTTCTCGTGCAGCAGCATCTGCTCGGCGAAGGAAGAGAGGTTGGCGAAGGTGTGCAATTGCTCCGGCTTCTCCCACTCCAGGCGCTCCGCCTTGCCGGGCGGCATCTTGACGTCGGTGTCGAGGCAGAGGTTGGGCCGGCCGGTGGTGCAGTTCTCGCAGGTGCCGCAAAACACCGAGAGACAGGTCACCACGTGGTCGCCCGGCTTCACGTAGCTCACCTCCGAGCCCACCTGCTCGACGATGCCGGCGGATTCATGGCCCAGCACGACCGGCAGCGGATGCGGATAGAGGCCTTCCATGAAATGCAGGTCGGAGTGGCAGAGGCCGGCGACGGCGGTGCGGATCAGGATCTCGTGCGCTTTCGGCTTTTTGGCGCTGATCTCCTCGATCACGAGGGGTTGGTTGACTTCGTATAGGACCGCGGCCTTCATGGGCACCTCTCCTCCGTTCCGGGATTCTTCCGTTGCCGCTAGCCTATCGCGGAAGGCCGCCGCGCCGCCACTGCAATCGCGGGCTCCGATCGCTCAGGGCCGGGTGCCGAAGTTGGGCTTGCCCGGCTTCAACAACGGCGCCGCCAGGTTGGCGAACTCGCACAGAAGCGACCGAGTGTCGCGCGGGTCGATGATCTCCTCGACCAGGAACGGCTCGGCGGTGCGGAAGGGGGAGCGGTAGCGCTCCAGCCGTTCCTCGATCTCCTTGAGCTTGGCTTCCGGGTCGTCGGCGGCCTCCAGCTCGGCCCTGTAAGCGGCCTCCAGACCGCCGGCGATCGGCAACGAGCCCCAGTCGCCGGAGGGCCAGGCGTAGCGCAGATTGAACCGCGAGGAGTTCATGTGAGCGGCACCCGCGACACCGTAGACCTTGCGCACCAGCACCGCGCACCACGGCATCGTCGCCTGTGCGATCGCCGCCATGGCGCGGACACCGTGGCGGATCGTCGCCGCCTCCTCGGCGTCGCGGCCGATCAGGAAGCCCGGGATATCCGCCAAGCAGACCACCGGCAGGTGGAAGGTCTCGGCCAGATCGACGAAGCGCATCGCCTTTTCCGAGGCATGCGCGGTCCAGGCGCCGCCATAGTAGTTGGGATCGCTGGCCAGGATCGCTACCGGCCAACCGTCCAGGCGGGCGAGCCCGGTGATCATCGGGCGGCCCCATTTCCGGCCCATCTCGAAGTAGCTGTCCCGGTCGACCAGGCTGTCGATGATCTTCCGCATGGGATAGACCTTGCGCGGGTTGCGCGGGATCGCCTCGATCAGCCACTCGTCGCGGCGCTCGGGATCGTCGATGATCGGTCCCCTCGCCGCCACCTCGTGGACCGAGCGCGGCAGGTAGGACAGGAAGCGCCGGGTCGCCTCGAAAGCCGCGTCCTCGCTGTCGACCTCGTCATCGACGGCGCCGTTTCGGGTGTGGATATCGGAGCCGCCGAGTTCGTTCTTGGTCAGCATCGGGCCGACCCGAGCCACCACCGGCGGGCCGGCGACGAACATCTGCGAGGTTTCCTTGACCATCACCGAATAGTGGCTGGCGGCGACCCGGGCGGCGCCCAGCCCCGCCACCGAGCCCAGCGCCAGCGCCACCACCGGCACCGTCGACATGTTGTCGGTGACGATGTGCCAGCCCCGGAGCGCCGGCACGTAAGTGCAGCCCGCCATCTCGATGGTCTTGACCGAGCCACCGCCGCCGGTACCGTCGACCAGGCGCACCAAGGGCAGGCGAAGCTCGTTCGCCATCTGCTCGGCCTGCACCATCTTCTCGCGGATGCCGCCGTCGTTGGCGCCGCCGCGAACCGTGAAGTCGTCGCCGGCGACGACCACCGGGCGGCCGTCGATCCGGCCCCGGCCGGTGACCAGATTGGCCGGTATGAACTCGACCAGCTCGCCCGCTTCGTCGTATTCGGCCTTGCCGGCCAGCGCCCCGATCTCGTGGAAAGAGCCCTCGTCCAGCAGGCGGTCGATCCGTTCCCGGACCGCCAGCTTGCCCTGGTTGTGGTGGCGCGAGACCTTTTCGGGCCCGCCCATTCGTTTGGCCAGCGCCTCGCGCCGCCTCAGCTCGTCGATCTCCGGCTGCCAGCTCATCTTCGTCGATTCCCTCGGTCTCGTTGCTCTCGGGCCCGATTATGGAGCGCCGGCACCGATTGCGCGAGCCTTGGCGGCCTGGGGCGCAAATCCAAGTCTCTCGACTAGTGGTACAGGATCTGGCCCAAGATCATCAGGTTACCGATCCAGCCGATCGCAAAGGCCGGCGTTCTGAGCTTCGGGATACCAGCGATCATGATCACCGACTGCGCCACCCGGGCCCAGAAAAATAGCTGAGCACCGAGCACGGTATAGGTGCCGGAAACGCCGATCAGATGCGCCACCAGCACGAACACCGCGAAGGGTGCCAAGTTCTCGACCAAGTTCAGATGCGCCCGATTGGCGCGTTGCGCCCATTCCGGAAAGTCGTCGGCGACACCCGAGGGATAGCCGATCGCCTTGCCGAAGCCGCGTGTCTTGATCACGCACAGAATATACGGGATCCAAAGGATCAAACTGATGAAGGCGGTATATGTCAGCAACCGCAATTCGGTCGTCAGCACCACGTCTCCGCTCATGCCCCGCTCCTCCATGACGACGGGCGCCCGGCGCGCCCGAATCGGTTGCAATTGTGCCGCCGCCGCCAGCCGCCGACAATCCCGAAGGCGCGTCTCATCGCATCTGGTGGGGGCGATAGACGATGCCGTTCTCGCGCTGTACCGAGCGGACGAAGCCGATAATGGCGCGCAGCTCGCTCGCGCTCACCTGGGGCTGCGCCGGCATGTCGCCGAACGCCCAGTGGTGGCGCCGGACGCCCCGGGTGACGGCCCAGCGGAAAGCCAGATCGGCGTGGTGGCCGGGGTTGTAGATATCGTGGATCAGAGGCGGCCCCTGCTCGCTGCCGGCGCCGTTCTCGCCATGACAGACGGCACAGTTTTCGGCGAAGACTTGCTGCCCGGTCAGGGCGAGAGCGGAGAGCGCCGGCAGCCGGACCTCGACGATTTCCGCGCCGGGCCGAAGCAGCCATATGATCAAGCCGGCGATGGCGACGACCGGCAGCAGCCAGAGCGCCCGGTTGCGCCAGTCCACGGCCCTCACCGTCGGGCCTGCTGCCTTCGCGCGCTGTCGGCGCTTTCGCTCTTTCGCCAATCGGTACTCCCTCGCCGGGGTGGATATCCCCGGCAACCTATACCGAACTAGGCGATGGGTACTATCGATACCGGCCACCAGGCCGAGGCCCGCATCATCCAATAATGCAACGCTTGGCAGTGCGGGCGGCGGCATGGGATCATGCTCGACACTCTGGGATTTCCCACCTTCGGAGGAGCCGCGCCTTGACCACGCCCGAGGCCACCCTGAATCGAGTCCTGGTCGAGAACCCGACCCGGCTCTACGGCTTCGACGAATGAGCGGCGGCGGGGTGGGGGGACTCCATGCGCAGGCTTGAGGGGCTCGGCGGCAAGGCCTTGGCCGGCGCCCTCGCCGCAGGCGCACTGAACGGCCTCTTGGCCGTCGTCACGGCGGTCGCTTTCGCGGCTTTGATCTTCCGGGGGCCGTTGGCGGCCGAGGCCGAGGTCGGCCTCGCCCTCGCTCTTTTCGCAGCCGCGGTCTTGGGCCTGGTGATCGCCCTGATGAGCGGTTATCGCGGCATGGTCGGCGGCATCGCCGAGCCGGCCGCGATCCTGGGTCTGGCGGCGGCCGAGATCGCCGCGGTGCTGGGCCAGGGTACCGGCGCGACCCTACTGGCGACGGTACTGGCGACACTGCTTTCGGCCAGTCTTCTGACCGGGCTTTTTCTCACCGCGCTCGGCCATTTCAGGTGGGGCCATCTTACCCGATACATCCCCCCTCCCGTGGTCGGCGGCTTCCTGGCTGGGGTCGGCTGGCTGTTGCTGGCGGGTGCGGTCGAGACGCTTACCGGCCGCGATCTGGCGCCGGACGATCTCGGCGCTCTCGTCTCCGTCGAGATGATGCTCCGCTGGCTGCCGGCGGTGCTGTTGGGCGCCCTCGTCTGTCTGCTCAGGCGCAAGCGACCGAGCGGCCTCAACCTGCCCGTCGTCCTGGCGCTCGCGGTCGCGGCCTTTTGGGCGATCCAGTTGCTCGGCGGGGCCGAGACCGAGACGCTGCGGAGCCAAGGTTGGCTGGTCGCGGCCACCTCGTCGACCCTTGTACTGCCCCATGGCCAATTGATCGGGTTGCTGGAGGCGGATTGGGCGCTGGTGCTCCAGCAGACGCCGTATCTGGCCGCCCTGCTGGTCGTCGGCCTGTTGGGCCTGTTGGCGACCGGGACCAATCTGGAGCTGGCGCTCAGGCACGACATCGACATCAATCGCGAACTGAAGGCCGCCGGCATCGCCAACTTGTTGAGCGGGCTGGGCGCCGGTCTGCCCGGCTACCAGCGGGTCGGCGCCACCATGCGGACGCGCCAGATGGAGATGCCGCATCGCTTGGCGGGTGTTTTCGCGGCCTTGATCTGTCTTCTGGCGCTGCTCTTCGCGGGCCCGGCGCTGGCCTATCTGCCGAAACTGATTGCGGGCGTGCTGCTCTGCTACCTCGGCTTCGAGCTGCTGGTGACTTGGATCTGGGATGCCCGCCTGCAGCTTTCCCAGGGCGATTTCACGATCGTCGTGTTGGTCTTCCTGACCGTCGTGCTGGTCGGCTTCTTGGAGGGCGTCGGGGTCGGCGTGGTGGCCGGCGTGATTCTCTTCGCGATCAACTACAACCGGGTCGAGATCGTCAAGAACGAGCTTTCGGGGGCGCAGATCCAGAGCAACGTCGAACGCGCCGAGGCCTTGCATCGGATCCTGCGCCAGGAAGGCGAGCGGATCCACGTCATGATGCTGCAGGACTTTCTCTATTTCGGTACCGCGCAGAACCTGTTGACCCGCATCGAACGGCGCGCCAAGGCCACCGGCTAGCCACCGCTCGACTACCTGGTGCTGGACGCGTCCCACGTCAACGGCCTCGATACCTCGTTCACGTCGAGCTTCAAGAAGCTGTCCCGTCTGGCCGAGAGCAAGGCATTCGAGGTCTGCCTCACCAACCTGCCGCCGGCGCTGTTCGAAACGCTGCGCCGCGAGGGCGTCGAGGTGGAGCGGCGGGGCGTCAACAGAACGGACGGGACGACCGACGACGCCGGCGCCGGCGGTCCGACCCAGCCGGACCCGGCGGAGGCCCGAGTCCGGATCTTCCTCGACCTCGATCACGGCCTCGAATGGTGCGAAAACCAGATCATCATCGACAGCGGCGAGACCGTGACGGCGGCGGAGGAACCGCTGGAGGACCACTTGCGCCGCGTCTTCCCGACGCTTGGCCGGGTCTTGGAGTTCATGCACTACGTCTCCAGGATCTCGTTCGAGGAAGGCGAGATCTTGATCGGACAGGGCGAGGAGAGCGCCGACGTCTATTTCATCGAGAGCGGCCGGGTCGCGGTCGAACTGGAGACCAGCGATGGCCGGAAGGTCACCCTGCAACAAATGGGCCCCGGCACCGCGGTCGGCGAGATCGCTTTCTATCTGGGGCAACGGCGCTCCGCCTCGGTGGTAGCGCTGGCGCCGGCGACGGCCTATCGGTTGAGCCGCCAGGCGCTCGGCCAGATGGCGGCCGAACACCCGGCCGCGGCCGCCGCCTACCACGAGTTCATGGCCCGAAGCCTGGCCCAGCGCCTGACCGAGAGCAACACCCTGATCGAGGCCTTGACTAAGCCGTTATACCAAGCTGCATTGATCAGCACCCATGGGCCCATTTTCGATGACCGATGGAGATTATTTTCCACGGTTGATCTATGAGCTTGTTCCAAGCCTCGGCGGAGATCGCGACGATTTCGTCATATGATTTGAAGACCCGG
>PVBE010033366.1_pt1 | contig 22718 bp, 18 predicted proteins | sample 1631181 | NCBI WGS metagenome assembly PVBE01 (sample SAMN08397723, study PRJNA350692) | Marine metagenome, whole genome shotgun sequencing project. | isolation source: water | place: Pacific Ocean | collected 2012-04 | reverse complement strand
CGATCCCGGCCCGTAGCGGACAACTCCACCGCCTCGTAGCCTCCTGCGCGCAGGAGGCTACGAGGCAACCCAAACACTTGCATCCAGGGACCTCCTCTCTCTCTGTTGGCCCCTGGAACTCTACTCCCTACCCAAGGAGATGTCTCACACCTATCTGAACCTATACAATCGCCCGGCGGAGGGCCTTCTTCAAGGAAGCTGATGCGCCTCCAATCTCTCCGCACGTGGAGAAACGAAGCCGCGAAGAATCGGTTGTGACGTCCGTCCTGAGGAATGATTCCCTTAATCGGGAACAAAAAGAGGACAGATCTATTTTTCATCGCACGTCTCATTTCCCCTCGAACTTCGGGGGGCGTTTTTCGATGAAGGATCGCACCCCTTCTTCGTAATCCCGCGTGGACCGGAGGTAGGCGTACGCCTTCCGCTCCAGCTCGATGGCGGTCCCGAGGGGGGCGTCCGCGCCCTCGTGGAGGGTCCGCTTGAGGACGCGCAGCGAGAGGGGAGAGAGCTTCAGAAACTCCCGGACCAGCTCCTCGACGGCCGCTTCGAGGTCCCCCGGGGCCGCGACCTTCGAGACGATCCCGATCCGCTCCGCCTCGGCCGCGTCCATCCGGCGTCCGGTCAGGAGCCAGTATTTGGCGCGGCCGGGGCCGATGAGGCGCAGGAGCCGCTGGCTTCCCCCGCTGCCGGGCATCATCCCCAGGCGGACCTCGGGGAGGGCGAACAGCGACCGGTCCGTCGCGATTCGGATGTCGCACGCCAGGGCCAGCTCGAACCCGGCCCCGAGGCAGAATCCGTCGATGGCCGCGATGACCGGCTTCGGGCAGGTCGCGGCGGCCTCCATCTCCTTCCCCCAGTCCACCAGGTCGTGCGGGGCGAGGTCCAGGAACTGGGCGACGTCGCCCCCGGCGGAGAACGCCTTGTCGCCGACGCCCCGGACGACGATGGCGCGGACCTTTTCGTCGCCGCTCAGCTCGTGGACGACTTCTCCGAACGCCGCGCGCATATCGACCGTCATGGCGTTCATCTTGTCGGGGCGGTCGATGAGGACCCTCGCGGCGAGGCCCTCGTGGGTTCGTTCAACGCGGATTTGTCCCATTCGGCGTCTCCGTGGGTGGTGTGTGTATCCGGCAGCGATTTTTCAGGGGATTTCTCCCCGGCCCATCGATGTCATTCCGAATGCCGGGCCGAAGGACCCGAGGAGGAATCTCGACTCGCCCGATCCGCGCTGTGAGAGGAATTACCCGACCGGCCCGGTCCCGTTTCACGAATCAAGCTCATACTCCCCCGCCCTCAGCATCCGCCGGAGGATCTTCCCCGAGGCCGTCCGGGGGACTTTCTTGATGAAGACCACCTTGCGCGGCCGCTTGAAGTCGGAGAAGTCGGGTTGCTCGCGGCAATGCCGGTCGATGTCCCCGGGCGTCAGCCCCTCCCCCCTCTCTTGGGCGGGAACGACGAACGCCGTGACGACTTGGCCCCATTTGGGGTCCTCGACGCCGATGACCGCGGACTCGATCACCCTCGGGTGACGGGCCAGGACGTCCTCCACCTCCGTGGGATAGATGTTCTCCCCGCCGGAGATGATCATGTCGTCCACGCGGCCGGTCACGAAGAGGTCGCCGTCTTCGTCCTCGTAACCCATGTCCCCGGTGAAGTACCAGCCGCCGCGGAAGGCCTTTTCATCCGCGTCGGGCCTGCGCCAGTAGCCCCGGAACGCCTCCTCGCTCCGCAGATCCGCGATGATCTCGCCCACTTCGCCCCGGGGGAGGATTTCATCGGCGGAGACGCGCCCGTCGGGGTCGGCCCGGACGATTCGCAGCGCCGAGCCGATGCCGGGCCTGCCCGCCGAGGAGGGCTTCGCGCGCAGGTCCTGATTGATCGAGAACGTATAGATCTCCGTGCTCCCGTAATGGTTCGTGAAGACCTCGGGGTGGAAGCGGTCCGCCAGGGCCTCGACGAGCGCCCGCGTCATGGGCGCGCCCGCGAAGGCCAGCCGGCGGACGGACGAAAGGTCGTGGTCGCCGACGCTCCGGGCGCGGATCAGCTCGTGGAAGAGCGTCGGGATGAGATAGAGGGAGGAGATCCGCTCCCGGGAGACGAGCGCCGTGGCGCCTTCGGCGTCGAACCCGCGCATCACGATGAACGCCCCGCTCAGCAGGACCATTGCCATGAGAGAGACGACGCCCATGACGTGGTAGAGCGGCATGACGCCCAGTGTCCGCTCGCCGAGGGCGTAGCCGCACTGGACGGCGTGGGCGAGGGCGCTGGCGTCCTGGGCGCGTTGGAGGCGGGGGACGCCCTTGGGCCGGCCGGTCGTCCCGGACGTGTAGAGCATGAGGCAGGGGAGGTCGTCGGTGATGTTTTCTTCCAGGGGGGCTTCGGTTTGTCCTTCCAAAAGGGCCGAGAAGGGTTCGCAGCCGTCCGGAGGATCGGCGTCGCAATAGACCTTCCGGCAGCCGCCGGGGAGATCGATGGACGCCTTGAGCCCCGCCTCGCGCGAGACCTCCTCGAAGACGAAGACCTTGGATTCGGCGTCATTGCCGACGAACGCGATCTCCCCCGGGCTGAACCGGTGGTTGACCGGCGTGGCGACGGCGCCGAGCTTCATGAGACCGTACCAGGAGGTGATGAGCTCCTCGCGGTTTCGAAGGACCAGAAGGACGTGGTCCCCGCGCCCGACGCCCAACGAGCGGTATGCCCAGGCCGCCCGGTTGACCCTGCGGTCCCAGTCGGCGTAGGTCAGGCGCAGGGGGCCGTCCACCAGAAACTCGCGGTCCGGGTGACGAAGGACGGATAGTTCGAGCCGGTGAATCAGGTCCATGGGCGCTCGGGTGTAAGCCTTGAACCGGGGCCGTCCTGCAAGGCGCGGGGATATCGGCTGGAATCCCGGCGATGTTACCAAAGGCCGGAGCGGAAGCCAATCTCACGAAATGCCGTCCATGGGGGGGGGGTCACGAGCGGTCCCTGACTTATCTCCAGTTTTCGGCGCTTGAAGAAACGAAGTCTCGAAGGATCATTCGTTGTTCCCGCGCAGGCGGGAATCCAGAAGTGCTTCAGATCGATCCCAATCAATCCATCCTCCAACTGCGCCGAAGGCCCTTCTCCCTGTCGTATCCTTCTTAACACAATGATCACGTGAGGACGAGGATGGACCCGCAACTCAGAACCCTGGATTCCCGCCTGCGCGGGAATGACGGCTTGGGGTGGACATTTGACAGCTCTTGTTCTCACGATCGCCGGCGCCGCACGGCCGATGAAAACTGGGGATCACTGAGAGTGCTCTCCATTGACACCCGCCCGGAGGAATTGCTAGAGTCCGCCTGTTTCGGGTGAACGCCGCTTGACCCGCAACCCCGCGCGAAAGGACGCTGAATCCTTGTCCGAATCCGATGACCTGGTGGTGGATTTTCATAACCACTTGGTGGAATACGACGACATCAACGAGGTCTACAAGGGTTTTCTGGCCCGGTCTCAGGGCATGACTTATGAGGAGCTGGTCGAGCGGTACGGCGCGCCCCATCAGGTCCTCGGCCACCTGGATGACAACGGCGTATATTACGCCGTCGTCCTCGCGGAGACCTCTCCCATCTCGACGGGAATGGCGACGAACGAGCGGGTCATGGAATTCTGCGCCGCGTCCGAGCGCCTGATTCCCTTCGGGTCGGTCAACCCGTACCTGGACCACCGGCCCGGGCGCATCGTCCGGGACCTGGCCGAGCGGGACGACGGGCGGGCCATCCGGGGCGTGAAGCTTTATCCCAACTACCAGTACTTCCATCCCAACGACCGCAAGCTCTATCCCGTCTACGCGGTGGCGGAGGGGCTGGGTCTGCCCGTCATGTTCCACACCGGGACCTCGGTCCTGCGCGGCTCCCGCCTCAAATATTCCGATCCCCTCTACCTGGACGACGTGGCGGTGGATTTCCCCGACCTGACGCTCATCCAGTGTCACGGCGGGCGGACGTTCTGGTTCGACCGGTCCTTTACGCTGTGCCGGCTGCACGAAAACGTTTACATCGACCTGTGCGGTCTGCCGGTGAAGAAGATCCCTCAATATTTCCCCGAGCTCGAGCGCCTGCCCGCGAAGTTTATCTTCGGCACGGACTGGCCCGGCGTTCCGAAGACGGTCGCGCAAAACATCGAGGCGGTCCGGGGCCTGGGTTATTCCGATGAGACGGTGCGGCTCATCCTCGGCGGCAATGCCGCGCGGATTCTGGGGCTGGCCGGAAAACCGAACGGGTGATCGGTGGGCGCGGCTCCGCTTACGCCTCAGAGGGCGCCGATCTTCCGCATTGTCCCGCTGAGAAGATGAAACATGCCCAAAGACCTTCGCGCGTTCATCGAATATCTCGAAGAGCGGTATCCGGACGAAGTGATCCGGATCCGGGAGCCCGTGGACCCCGTTTATGAGCTGGCGGGCGTCCGCGGCCGGTTGGAGAAGGCCGGGCGGGACTCCGTCGTTATCTTCGAAAACGTCAAGGGTTCCCGAATCCCCGTGGTCTCGAACGTTCACGGGAGCCTGCCCCGCCTCAGGCTCGCCCTGGGGATGCCCGACGAAGGCGACCTGGCCGGGCTCCTGCGGGTGTACGGAGAGCGGGAGGGCCGCCCGGTGGAACCCGAGCGTGTCGAGACGGGCCCGGTGAAGGAGGTCATCCTGCGGGGGGAGGACGTGGACCTGGGCCTGTTGCCGATCTGCAAGTACCACGAGCAGGACGCCGGAAAATACATCACGGCCGGGCTGGGCGTCACGCGGGACCCGGAGACGGGTGTCAACAACGTGGGGATCTACCGCCTCATGCTCCAGGGCCGGGACCGCCTGGGCATCCTCATCTCGGAGACTTCGCACGCCTTCGGGATCTGCCGGCATTACGAGGAGCGCAACCTCCCGGCCCCCATCGCGATCGTCATCGGCCACCACCCGGGCCTGTTCCTGGGGTGCATGAGCTTCACGCCGTACGACGTGGACGAGTTCCACGTGGCGGGGGGCGTCCTCGAGGAGCCGGTCGAGCTTGTCCCGTGCGAGACCGTGCCGCTGGACGTCCCGGCCCGCGCGGAAATCGTCCTGGAAGGGGAGATCCTCCCTCACGTCCGGGAGGAGGAGGCGCCCTTCGGCGAGTTTCCGGGGACGTACGGGCCGAAGCGGATGAGCCCGGTGATGAAGGTCAAGTGCGTCACGATGCGGAAGGCGCCGCTCTACGAGGACGCCTTCCCCGCCCACCCGGATCACCTCCTCATGGCGGGCGTCACGCGCTCCACGTACATCCTGAAGACCGTGAAGATCGCCTGCCCGACCGTCAAGGCCGTCCACATGCCGACTTCGGGCCGGTGCCGGTTCGTCTGCTACGTGGCGATCGAGAAGATGATCGAGGGCGAGGCCAAGAACGCCGCGATGGCGGCCTTCGTCGCGGACCCGTTCTTGAAATTCGTCGTCGTTGTGGACGAGGACTTGGACATCACGAGCGACAGCGAGGTCATGCACGCCATCGCCACGCGCGTCCGGGCGGACCGGGACATCTTCATGGCGACGCACGCCAAAGGCTCGCCGCTCGACACGGCGTCGTACGACCCGGCGGGCGGCTCCCACCTCATCACGAAGACCGGGATCGACGCCACGCGGAAGGAGGGCTTCCCGGACGAGGTGAGGGTGCCGGGGGAGGAGGAGATCGACCTTGGGCGGTTTGCGCCGGAGTTGTTCGGGCGTGATCGCTGATTTTGATAGAAAAAAACTTCGCTGAGGGTCGTCGGCTGAATACAGGTGTTTTTTGAATCATTGTCCGGGCCAACGGATGTCCTTTCCGCCGGCCCGCGAACCAACGCCCCGCAATCCGGACAAGGGACAAAGTCCGCTGCCTGACAGGTTGGACGTTACGCCCCAGGCGGGGTTACCCCCTCCGACATCCCTCTTCAAGCAATCACTGTGTCAGCTCGACGCTCCCCTTGAGTTTTGCGCCGTCTTCCATTTGAATCCGGGCGGCCTTCAGCTCCCCTTCCAACCGGGCCGTCTCTTTGACTATCACCAGTCCTTTCGCGGTCAACTTCCCCTTGAACGAACCTTCGACGATGATGGACTCGCCCTGAATGTCGGCCTCAACGCGCCCGCCTTTCTCGATGGTCACCTGATTCGCCGCCTGGCGGATCTCCCCCGTGACGGTCCCCCCGATTACGAGGTCGCCCCGGCCTGAAATCTTTCCATCCATGGTGACCCCATCCGCGATGAAGGAGCTCCGGGACCCGGGTGCGCCGTCTGTTTCCGTCCGGGATTCGCTACGCGCCTCATCCTGCCGGTTCGCCTCGCCTCCACTCATCAGTCATCTCCTTGTCCGCGTTTTCGTTCCGTCGCTTTCAGGTTCACCGTCAGGTCGTCGTTCAAAACCACGCCGTAATCCCGCTCCGCCGACTCTTTCGTGACGTAATCGTCCAGGACGTCCCGCCGGACCCGCTCCGGGTCCCTTTCGGTCGGGGGATTGAAGCCGCCCCCGCCGGGAAGGTTGAGGGTGGCCTCCTGATCGGGCGGAAGGGCGTACTTCTTCTTCGAGTGCAGGCGCTCGCCGGTCGAGAGGATCAGGCTCCCGACCTCGCCGTTCATGCCCCCGGCCGCGCCTTTGGCTTGATGGTGAAAACGGTCGTACATGGGCGAGTGGTGGATGGGCGTCTCCGTTCTCGGCCGGAGGCCGATCGTCTGGCCCAGACCGCCGCGGAAGCCGCCCGGTCCGCCCGAATCCCGCCGGAGCTCCTTGCGGGTGAAGAGCAGGGGGAGGACGTTCTCCATGATCTCCACCGGCGTCCCCTGCACCCCGCTCGGGAAGGCCGTCGCCGAGAGCCCGTCGGAGGTGGGCCGCGCCCCCATCCCGCCCGAGGAGAAGAAGATGTAGCTGAACGTCTTGCCCTTGCGGTCGATCCCGGCGAGCTGCGTGAGCCAAAGGCCCGTCGAGCCCTCGGCCAGCACCTTGTCGGGGATGGCCCGGGCGAGGGCGTCGAAGACGGCCGCCGCCACGAAGTGTCCGAGGATGTGCCGGGCGCCCACCGGGGCCGGATGTCTCGGGTTGAGGATGCACCCTTCGGGGACCGACATGGTGACGGGCTGGAAGCTGCCTTCGTTGTTCGGAATCGCCGCGCCCACCGCGCACTTCACCGTGTACGCGCAGTAGGCGTACGTGTAGTTCTCGACGACGTTGATCCCCCAGACGCTTTGCGGCGAGGTGCCCTCGAAGTCGCAGTGAACGCCGCCGTCCTTCACCGTGAGCGCGAGGGTCAGGCGGATCGGGTCGTCGAAACCGTCGGCCTCCGCCTCGCCCGCGTACACGCCGTCGGGGATCTCCCGGATGGCGTTGCGCATCGCGGTCTCCGATCGCTCCAGGATGATCTCGCCGATAGGGTCGATGGAATCCAGCCCCGCCTCCTCCATGAACTGGACCAGTTTGCTCCCGCCCACTTCGTTGGCCGAAATCTGCGCGTAGATGTCGCCGATCACCTCGTCCGGCATCCGGACGTTCGCCCGGATCATCGTCTCGAGGACGTGGTTGGGCTCGCCGGCGTCGATGTACTTCATGATGGGGATGGCGAGTCCCTCCTCGTACACATCCCGGGCCTCGGCCCCCAGGGGCCGCCCCCCGAAATCGCACGTGTGGCACGTGCAGGCGAAAAAGGCGACGGGCGCGCCCTTGAAAAAGACCGGGGAGAAGATCGTGATGTCGTTTACGTGTCCCGAGACCATCCAGGCGTCGTTGGTGCAGACATGGTCGCCCGGCTTGTAGGTCTCCAGCGGATACTGCTTCAGAAAGTGCTTGGCCGCGGTCGCCATCGAGTTGATGTGGCCGGGCGTTCCCGTAGCGGCCTGGGCCAGCATCCGGCCTCGGGTGTCGAACAACCCCCCCGAGAGGTCGCCCGCCTCCCGGACCACCGTCGTGAAGGAGGCGTTGACCAGGGCCGCCGCCTGCTCATCCACGATGGAGATGAGCCGGTTCCAGATGACTTCCAGCCGGATGGGATCGATTTCCGTCGTCACGCCGCTCATGGTTCCCTCTGAAGCACGAGATGATAGAACTCATCCACCCGCGCGTCCCAGGCGGGAGGGATGATGACCGTGGATTCCGATTCTTCGACCACGGCCGGGCCCGGGATCTCCGCGCCGGGCGTGAGGCGGGTCCGGTCGTAGATGTCGCACGCCCGTTTCTCCTCCCAGGCCGGGAAATACACGGGCCGGGGGTCTTTTTTCGCGTCCGCCGCGGGACGCCGGGCGCCGTTCGCGGGGCGGAGGTCCAGGTCGGGCGTTGCGCCCGACGCCACCAGCCGCCAGTTGAGGGCCTCCACCGGCACCTTGGGGCCGAGGCGCTGGTAGATGGCTTTGTAGGAATCCTCGAAGCTCTCGCGGATTCGGTCCATGTCTTCAGCGGACATCTCCTCGCCCGGAAGGGGGACCTGGATTTCGTACCCTTGGCCCTCGTACCGCATGTCGGCGGAGTGGAGGAATTTCATCTCGCCGGCCGGGACGCTCGAGCGCTCGAGCAGGGCCCGGCCCTCGGCCCGCATCTCGTCGAAGATCGCGTTCAGCTCGCCCGGGTCCAGGGCGGCGAGCTTCATGATTTTCGTCCGGACGAAATCGAACGAAATGGGGGCGGTGAGCATCCCGAGCGCCGAGAGCGTTCCCGCGCCGGGCGGGCTGATGATCGTATCGATCCGCAGCTTCTCGGCGACGTGGGCCGCGTGGATCGGGCCGGCCCCGCCGAAGGCCATCAGGGCGAACTTCTGGACGTCCTTGCCCTTCTCGATGCCGTGGATCCGTGCGGCGTTGGCCATGTTCTCGTTGACCACTTCGTGGACCCCCCAGGCCGTCTGGAGGCCTTTGAGCCCGAGGGTCCCCGCGAGCCGGTCCATCGCGGACCGCGCCGCGTCCACGTCCAGGTCCATCTCGCCGCCGAGGAAAAAATCCGGGTTCAGGTAACCCAGGAGGAGGTCGGCGTCGGTGACGGTGGGCCGGTCGCCGCCCTGTCCGTAGCAGGCGGGGCCGGGGTTCGCGCCGGCGCTGTGGGGACCCACCTTCAGCAGCCCCAGATCGTCCACCCGGGCGATGCTGCCGCCCCCGGCGCCGATCTCGATCATGTCGATGACCGGGACCTTGACGGGAAGACCACTGCCCTTTCTGAACTGATAGACCCGCGCCACCTCGAACTCGGTCACCGTCGTGGGTCTTCCGTTCTCGATGAAGCAGGTCTTCGCCGTCGTGCCGCCCATGTCGAAGGAGATGAGGTCCTGGAGGCCGAGCTGGTTGCCGGTGTGCGCCGCCGCCATGGCCCCGGCCGCCGGGCCGGATTCGATGAGCCGGATGGGGAAGGACTCGGCGGTCTCCACCGTGGCGATCCCGCCGTTGGAGAGCATGATGTAGAGGTCGGTCCGGATCCCTTCGTCGCGGATGCGGCGGCAGAGAATCTCCAGGTACGTCCGCATGATGGGCCGGACATAGGCGTTGGCCAGGGTCGTCGAGCTGCGTGGGTGCTCCCGGATCTCCGGTGACACCTCCGATGAGATGGACGTGACGATCCCGGGGTCCTGTTCCCGGATGAGCGCTTCAATGCGCCGCTCGTGGGCGGGATTCAGGAAGGAATGCAGGAGCGTGACCGCGACGGCCTCGACGCCCATACCGCGGAGTCTGCCGATGACCTCCTTGGCCTCGGCCTCGTCCAGGGGCGTGAGGACGTTCCCCTCCGGGTCGAGGCGCTCGGTCACCTCGAGGCGCAACGCGCGCGGGGCCAGCGGCTCGGGTTTCTCCATGAAGAGGTCGAACAGGTCGTAGCGCTTCTCGGTCCCGATCTCCACGGCGTCGCGGAAGCCCTTCGTCGTGATCAAGGCCGTCTTGGCCCCGTTCCGCTCGATGATGGCGTTGGTCACCAGGGTCGTGCCGTGAATGGGGTTGTCGATGGCCTCGGGCGGCGCCTCATGTTCGGACAGGATTTTCCGGAGCCCTTCGATCACCGCGTCGGCGGGGGAGTCCGGCGTGGTCAGGACCTTTCCGACGTACGTGCGTTGCGCCTCGGTGTCGAGAAGGACCACGTCCGTGAAGGTCCCGCCGATATCCACGCCCAGGCGGTAGCGGTGTCCGTTTGGTTCGGCTTTATTCAATGACGGCCTCAGTATCAGGTCGGGAAAAAATCAGCGATGGGCTGAATGGCGGCCCTGAATAGACAATTATAGGAATCGGCCGGTGTCTCGGCAAGCGGACCCGAGGTGGGCGCATCCGCGTACTTCAACCCTGCGACAGCGTCACCAGGGCCGCGCCGCCGCAAATCAGGACGGCCCCGACGATCACGCGGGCGTTCAGGCGCTCCATCTTCCGGAAGAACAGCCACGAGAAGGCCAGGGCGAACAGCGGCGTCGTGTAGGCCAGGGGCACCACGGCGGAGATCGGCGCCCGTTTCAACGCGTTGAAATAAGCGAAGTGCGACAGGCTGTTGATCGTCGCGCTGACGAGAAAGTAGCCGATGTTCTTGCGCCCGTAGCGGATGCGGTCCTCCCGGGGAAGGAACGGGTTCCAGAGCAATATGGCGACGAGCGCCCCGATGGCCGCGGTGCACAGGCCCACGCTCACAAACGGGATCAGCGTGATGCCCGCCTTGCGGAGGACGCCGGCCACGCCGAACATGAAGGCCGCTCCCGAGGCGTAGAGAAAACCGCTCCAGAAGGCGCGGCGTTTGTTCCCCGCATCGGAGGCGGATTTCCGCTCGTGCGACAAAAACGTGATGCCGGCCATGATCAGAAGCGTCCCCGCGTAGATCAGCGGGCTCGGATTCTCGCCCAGGGCCGCGACGGCGATGATCACCGAGACGAGGGGCGACGAGCCCACAACGGAGGTTGAGCGGGAGAGGCCGATCTGCCGGATGCCCATGTAATGCAAGGTCCCGGCCAGCCCGGGGGCCGCTATCCCCGCCGCCGCCAGCCACAGGAGTCCCCGCGCGTCCACCGACGAGGTCCGCAGGGTGTGGATCGCCGCGGGGCCGTACAGGAGCAGGGTGACCCACACCAGCGTCAGGATGGCCGTGATGGGGTTCGACGTGCGCATGCCGAAACCGGCGGCCGTGGAGGACGAGGCGTACCCGAAGGCCGTCAGGATGGCCAGGATCTGCGCGGTCAATAGCGGGCTCATGCGTTCCGATTCCCGGGGATGGGCGGTCCGTGGATTTTCACGTTGAATCGCCTGCCGTGAATGAGGATGGGGTCCCGGGATTTTCAACCCTGCGCCTGGGTGACGACGATCGCCCCCGCGCAAATCAGGAGGGCGCCCGCCAAGACGCGGATGTTCAAACGCTCCACCTCTCTGAACAGGAGCCAGGAGTAACCCAGTGCGAACAACGGCGAAATATACGCCAGGGAGACCACGCTGGAAAGCGGGGCCCGTTGAAGGGCGGAGAAGAAGGAGAAATGGGCCAGGCTGTTAATCGCCCCGCTCGCGGCGAACCAGCCGACGCTCTGGCGGGTGAACCGGATTCGGTTTCCCTCCGGCAGAAACCGTTGCAGAAAAAGGGTCGCCCCGAGGACGCCGATGGAAGCGGCGCAAAGGGCGACGCTCAGCGAGGGGACCCTGCTGACGCCCATCTTTCGAAGCGCCGCGGCCACCGCGAACATGAGCATGGCCGACGCCGCCAGGGTGAACGCCCGCCAGAACGGCTGATTCCCCCTTTCGGGGAGCGCGGCGAGCCGATGATCACTGGACAGAACCATCACCCCGCCGACAATCAGACCCGTCCCCAGGTATGTCCAGGGTTCGGGCCTTTCGTCCATCAAGGTCACGGCGATCAGCAGGGCCGCCAGTGGCGAGGAGCCCGCGAAGGAGGCGGTGCGCGCCATTCCTATCCGTTGAATGCTCATATAGAAGAAGGTTCCCCCCAGCCCGGGGGCGGCCGCCCCCGCGCACACCAGGATGAGGAAACCCCACGGGCTCACCTCCCGGGCGATGAACGCGCCCGCCGCGGCCGGAGCGTAGAGGAGAATCGTCACGCCCGCCAAGGTGACGATGGCGGTCACGGGTGTCGATGAGCGCAGGCCGTACCGGGCGACCGCGTCACACGTGGTCAACCCGAAAGCCGTCAGGAGCGCGAAGATCTGAGCCGCCAGGAGCGTCGTCATGACCCCTCGTGATCAAGAAGAAGAGCGATAATCCCTGCGATTTTGCCGCCCCCTGAGCGAAGCAAAAAGCGCCAGTTTATCAGAAACATGGGAACGATAATCCGTCTCATTTGGAAAGAGAGGGTTTCGCGGGGAGCGCTTTTATTCCAAAATGCGCATTGAAGGCGCGAATGGCCTTCGAGGCGATTTCTCGACAAGGAGTGGGTGATGGGCGCGGAGGTCAAGGAGCTCGCGACAGATATTCTGGTGATCGGTTCTGAATGCGCGGGCGCCTGCATCCCCTTGGCGGCCGACGCCGGGGACCGGAAAATCACGATTGTGACCAAAGGCCTCCAGGGAGGAAGCGGGGCGACGCAGCTCGGGGGTTACTCGGTCAACGCCGCCGTGGGTCATCCGGACGGGCGGGATACGCCGGAACGCCACTTTGAGGATACGGTCATCGCCGGCCGGTACATGGGCAACCAGGACCTCATCCTCCAGTACGCCCGGGACGCCTCGGAGGTGGTCCGGTTGCTGTTCGAGAACGGGATCAAATGAGACCTGAAGGACGGCCATTTCGACTGCACCAAGACGCCGGGCTGCCGGTTTCCCCGCTCCCTCCACATCAACTACCGGACGGGCTTCCACCTGGCCAAGATGCTGAAGAAGGCGGTCGGGCGCCGCGCGAACACCCGGGTCCTGAACTATCATCTCGTCACCAACCTGATGACCGCAAAGGACGGCTCGGGTGTCACGGGGGCCTTTGTCGTGGACATGCAGACGGGAGGCCTCGTGGTCATCCGGGCGAAGGCGACCGTCATCGCGGCCGGGGGCGCATCTTTCATCTACCCCCTGCACACCGGGACCCACGAGGCCACGGGCGACGGCTATGCCCTGGCCTATCGGGCGGGCGCCGAGCTCTCGGACATGGAATTTGTCCAGTTTTTCCCGGCCATGGCCCATCCTCCCGGGGTCGTGGGAAACGTCGGTCCATGCACCCCGCCCCGCTACTGGATGGGGGCCGTCATGTACAACTCCCTGGGGGAGCGGTTCATGGTCCACTACGACCCCGTCGCGCTCGAGCGGGCGACGCGGGACGTGATCTGCCGCGCGATCTATACCGAGATCCGAGAGGGCCGCGGAAGCCCCCACGGCGGCGTGTGGCTCGACGCCACCCACATGGCCCCCAACTTCCTCGAAAAGCAGGTGAAGAAGTACTGCGGGGGGAAGTGGAATTGGGAAGGCGTTGACCTGCCGGCCTATGGCCTGGACCCCCGCAAGGTGGCCATGGAGATCGCCCCGGCGGCCCACTACTACATGGGGGGCGCGGTGATCGACACCGAAGCCCGCACCCGGGCGCCCGGACTGTTCGCCGCCGGAGAGGCCGTCGCGGGCATCAGCGGGGCCAATCGCATCGCGGGAAACGCCCTGAGCCTGGCCATGGTGACCGGGGTCTGGGCGGGCCGCTTGGCCCTTCGTCACTGGGAGAAGGGGAGGGCGCCGGAGGCGAACGCCGCGTTCGTGGGCGAAGAGGCGGAACGGGTCCGGAAGCTGATGGCCGGCGGGGAAGGGGACCGGGGCGTCCATCCCGTCGAGCTGCGTAAGCGGCTTCAGCGGGCCTTCGAGGAGAACGTGAACGTCGTGCATTCGGGCGAGCAGCTGAAGAAGGCCCAAGAGGTCCTGCGGGAGGTCAGGGAAACGCCGATCGGCTTCGCCCCTTCGGGACCGACGTTCGATCGGGTCCTTCACGAGGCCCTGACGCTCGATAATCTGCTCGTGGTGGGGGAGATGATCACCGGGGCTTCCCTTTTGCGCGAAGAGACCCGGGGGTCCCACGCTCGCGAAGACTTCCCGGAGACCGACAACGTGAATTGGCTGAAAAACATTTTTATTCACAAGGAAGGCGACGAAATGAGGTTCACGCCGAGGGACACGGTCCTTTCTCGTCTTCGCCCTGAAAGCGTCGGGACCCAGGCTTGAGCCGGTCGAACGGAGGCCCGATTCGTGCAGCGAAAGGACACGATCACCGTCCGGATCCGGAAGCTCGATCCCTCGACGGGGAAAGGGCGCCTCGATGAGTACAAGATTCCCTTTGAGAGCGGACAGAACGTCCTGTCGATCATCAACCACATTCACGAGGAGCTGGACCCGCAGCTGGGGTTCAGGCAATCGTGTCACGCGACGTTTTGCGGCACCTGCCGGGTCCGGGTGAACGGCAGGGACGCCCTGGCGTGCAAGGTCCTGGTGAAGGACCGCGAGCCTCTGCTGATCGAGCCGACCGCCCTTCATCCCGTCATGCGGGACCTGGTCGTGGACTTCGATCGGAAAAACAGTTGAGCGATCCGGTTTGGCTTCGCGGCCCGGCCCATCCATGGCCCGTCGCGAACAGGGCGTGAGGAGACACCCGGTTCACTCGACCCACCCCGTCCGGGTGTTTGGGTTGGTGAGAAATGCGGGCTAACCCCGGTAGATTGTGACGACCGCCGCGCCGGCGCAGATCAACAAGGCGCCCGTGACCACGCGCGCGTTCACCTTCTCCAGCTCCCTGAAGAACAGCCATGAGAACAACACGGCGAAAAACGGCGTTGTGAAGATGAGGGGCGCGACGCTGGAGAGCGGGGCAAGCTTCAGCGCGGCGAAGAACGTCAGATGGCCCAGCGCCGCCAAAACGCCGCTGGCGACGAACTGCCAGAAGTTGACGCGGTTGAATCGGAAGCTCTCCCGCCGGGGTAGAAAGGGATACCAACAGACGAGGGCGAGGAGACTCCCGATCCCTGAAAGCGTCAGCGCTATGCTCAAGCCGGGGAGCAGTTGAATCCCCACCTTTCGAAGTGTCGTGGCCGTTGAGAACAACAAGAGCGCCCCGGCCGCAAAGATGAAATCGCGCCAGACCGATTTTCCGGCCCCCATTTTTTGGCTGGACGACCTCCGCTCATTCGCCAGCGACATCACACCCGCCACAATCAGAACCGTGCCCGCGTAAATCAGGGGCCCGGGTCTCTCGCCCAAGACCAGGACGGCGAAGATCACCGTGACGAGAGGCGTGCAGCCCGCTACGCTGACGGTCCGGGCAAGGCCGATTCTCCGGAAGCTCATATAGTGAAAGAAGGCGGCCGCGCCAGGAGCGGCCAGGCCCGCAATCAGGAAGATCAGCGCGCCCTTCAGGTTCAACCCTTCCCATCGGAAGGCGGCCGCCGCCCCGGGGGCGTACAGGATGAGGGTCATGACGGTCATCATGAGAATGGCCGAGACGGGCGTCGAGGTTCGAAGGCCGTACCGGGCGGCGACGTCGCTGGAGGCAAAGCCGAAGGCCGTGAGAAGGGCGAGAATCTGGGCCAGAAAGAGATCGCTCATGCGATGCCAAATGCCGGTTGGACGGAGACGGCGATGACCCCGGCGGGATTTTTCCCGCAACCCCGCCGCGGTGCGGGATTCGCTCGGGAATCCCGAACGTGTCAAATCCCTCCAAAATGGGTATCATAAACCAAGGGCGACCCGAAACCCGGCGGCCGGTCTCATTTAGGGGAAATTGAATAGATGATCATCGACACCCACGGACACTATAGCGCTCCGGACGCGATCTCGGAGATTGAGAAGCATCCCGATCGGTTCGGCATCCGGACCGAATGGGACAAGGAGGGCAATCCGTGTCTCGGATTCGGGGACGGCCCGCTGACGAGGCCGCTCAGGCCGAGGCTGCGGGAGCTGAAAGAACGAAAGAAGCTCCTGGAGAGCCGCCGGATCGATCTCCAGCTTGTCTACACCTGGCTGGACGTCGTCGGCTATTCCCTGCCTGCTGAAAAAGCCGCGGCCTGGTGTCGGCTTCAGAATGAGACCCTGGCGGCCGACATCGCGGGGATAGACCATCTCGCCGGTTTGGCGACGGTTCCCCTTCAGTCGGGGAAGCGGGCGGCGAAGGAGCTATCCCATGCCGTGAAGCGCCTGGGCCTGAAAGGAGCGGCCATCGCGTCCAACGTGGATGGGAGGAATCTCGATGATCCCGAGTTCGAGCCTTTCTGGGAGCAGGCCGAGTCGATGGGCGCGCCGGTCGTCATCCATCCCTACAACGTGGCGGGACATGACCGGATGACGTCTTATTTCCTCAACAACCTGATCGGCAATCCGCTGGACACGACGCTTGCCGCCGCGAGCCTGCTGTTCGGGGGCGTCGCGGACCGGCATCCGGATCTCAAGGTCGTTCTGGTTCACGGCGGCGGATGTCTGCCCTTCCTGATCGGCCGGCTCCAGTGGGGCTATGAACGCTACCCCCAAATCATGGGGGACGGTCTGAAGAAGTCGCCGGTTCAATACCTGTCCTGGTTCTACTACGACACCCTGTTGTATCATCGGGCCAACATCAATCACCTGATCGAGCTTGTGGGCCGCGAGCGCGTCCTGATGGGGACGGACTACCCATTTCCCATCGAGGACCCTGATCCCGTGGCGACCGTCAAGAAGCTTCGGCTCCCGGCGGAGGACGAGGCCATGATCTTCGAACAGAATCCCATGCTTTTGTTCCGGTTGTAGGATGAAACCCGCTCCCTTCGAGTATCGCCGGGCCGATTCGGTCGAGGAGGCCCTTCATCATCTGGATGAGTTCGGCGAAGAGGCCAAGCTTCTGGCCGGGGGGCAGAGCCTGGTTCCCCTCCTCAGTTTCCGCTTAGCGAGACCCGCCTGTCTCGTCGACGTCAACCCATTGACTTCGCTGGACTACATCGAAGGAAACGGGGCGCTGCGCGTCGGGGCGCTCACCCGGCATCGGGCGCTGGAGGACCACCCCGCCGCACGGACATTTCCCCTCCTGGCGGAGGCGGTCCCCCTCATCGGCCATCCCGCCATCCGGAACCGGGGAACGGTCGGAGGCAGTCTCGCCCACGCCGATCCCGCGGCCGAGCTCCCGGTCGCGGCGGTCGCCCTGGGCGCGACGCTGCACGCCGAAGGTCCGGACGGAAAGCGCGGGATTCCGGCGGCGGCGTTTTTTACGGATTATTTCGAGACCGCCCTGGCGCCCGGGGAGATCCTGACCGGGGTGTCCATCCCCGCGCCCGGCGATGATTGGGGCTGGTCGTTCCTGGAGATGAGCCGACGGCATGGAGACTTCGCCGTCGTGTGCGTCGCGGCGGGCGTCGCGCTGGACCCGGGCGGGAAGTGCGCCGACGCGCGGCTTGTCCTCGGAGGCGTCGCGGCGGGCCCCTTGCGGTTGGCCGAGGCGGAGGAATTCCTGCGCGGAGGCCCGCTCGATCCGAAGCGCTTGGCGGAGGCGGGGAAGATCGCGGCCGATGCCGTCCGCCCTCCGGGGGACGTTCATGCCTCATCGGAGTTCCGAAAACACCTGTCGGGCGTCCTGAGCGAGCGCGCCCTGCGGGCCGCCCGGGAGAGGGCCCAGTGATCCGGCGGCATGAAATCCGGTTGAAGGTGAACGGCGCCGAGGTGGGGGGCGAGGTCGAGCCGCGCCGGACGTTGGCGGACTTCCTGCGGGAAAACCTCGGCCTCACCGGGACGCACCTGGGGTGTGAGCACGGGGTGTGCGGGGCCTGCACGATCCTGCTGAACGGGGCCGCGGCGCGGTCCTGCCTGACGTTCGCCGTTCAGGCGAACGGGTGCGAGGTGACGACTGTCGAGGGCCTGGGCCGGGAGGGCCGCCTCCACCCGCTCCAACAGGCCTTTCACGAGCGGCACGCCCTTCAATGCGGGTTCTGCACGGCCGGCATGCTTCTGACGGCGTGCGAGCTTCTCGAGCGAAACCCCGACCCGACGGAAGCCGAGGTCCGGGAGGGCCTGGCGGGAAATCTCTGCATGTGCACCGGATACGTCAACATCGTCCGGGCGGTTCTGGACGCCGCGCCGAAGCTGCGGAGCGGGGAGGGCGCGGAAGCGCCCGAAGCGTCGCGGGGGGCGGTCCAGTTATGAACGAACCGGAGAAGGGCTGGACGGGTCGGCGGGTCCTGCGGAAAGAGGACGGCAAGTTCATCACCGGGCGGGGGAATTACGTGGACGACTTCGCCCTGCCCGGGACACTCCACGCGGCGGTCTATCGCAGCCCCTGTCCCCACGCCCGCATCGTTTCCATCGACACCTCGGAGGCGGAGCGCCTTCCCGGCGTGGAGGCCGTCCTGACCGGCCGGGATGCGGCCGGCCACACGATGAAGTCGCTCATTCCGGTCCCCGTCAAGCTCGGCTACGGCGCGCTGGCCATCGATCGCGTGCGGTACGTGGGAGAGGCGCTCGCCGCCGTCGCGGCCGCGGACCGGTACGTGGCGGAAGACGCCGTTGAGCTCATCCGCGCCGAATATGAGCCGCTGGACGCCGTTGTCGATCCGGAAAAGGCGGCGGGGCCCGACGCGTCGCTCCTTTACGACGAGATGGGAACGAACGTCATCTGGTCCGACACGTTCACTTTCGGCGACGTGGACGGGGCGTTCGCCGAGGCCGACCTCACCCTCGCGAAGCGGTTCTCCATCCAGCGGTACACTTCGACGCCGCTCGAGACTTTCGGGTGCATCGCCCGTTACGACATCGGGAGCGACAGCTACACCATCTGGTCCAACGACCAGCGGCCGGGGCTGACGGTGGGACTTCTGGCCGACGCCCTGGGCGTTTCCCAGGCCCGGGTTCGTCTCATCATTCCGGACATCGGCGGCGGCTTCGGGAACAAGCGGCGCGCGCCCTACCTTCTCCTCGCCGCCCTCCTGGCGAAGAAGGCGGGCAAGCCCGTCAAGTGGATCGAGGACCGGCGGGAGAACCTCATGGCGCTGATGCACGCCTGCAACGGGGTGATCGAGATGGAAGCCGCGTTCAACCGCGACGGGAAGGTGCTGGCGTGGAAGATCCGCGACTGGGCGGATGAGGGGAACAACCTCGCCAACCCGACGGTCCACTGCCTTCTCAAGATGGGAACGCTCACGAATTGTTACACCATCCCGGCCGTCCGCTTCGAGGCGCACGCTGTTTTGACTAACAAATGTCCCTCCGGGGCCAACCGGGGGATCGGAAAGCCCTTTATGTGCTTCGCCGCGGAGCGCATGATGGACCTGATCGCAAAGGCGCTGGACCTGGACCCCGCCGAGATCCGGTTTCGCAACTTCATTCCCCCCGAGGCCTTTCCCTACCGGATTCCCTCCGGGACGGTTTTCGACAGCGGCGATTATCCCGCGACGCTTCGCGGGGCCATGAAACAGATGGACTACGAAGGTCTGAGAAGGGTCCAGGCGGAGGCCCGGGCCGAGGGGCGGTGCGTGGGGGTCGGGATCGCCGCGGCCGTCGAGCCCAGCAGCTCGAACCTTTCCTCGTACATCCTGACGACCGGCCGGCGGCTGGCGTCGGGGATGGGCGAGGCGGCCCTAGTCCGGATCGAGGCGGACGGATCGGTCCGGACGGCCGTCGGGGACGCGGGCAGCGGGCAGGGTTACGAGACCACCGTGGCCCAGATCGTCGCGGACGCCCTGGGCGTCCATCTCGACGTCGTCCATGTCGCGCCCTGGTTCGACTCCTACACCACGCCGTGGCTGTACGCTTCGGGGAATTACTCGAACAAGTTCTCCGGGACGGACACGGCGGCCATCCTGGGCGCGGCGAACAAGGTGCGGACAAAGCTGCTCGATCTGGCGGCCCACCTGATGGAATCGGACAGGGCGTCGCTGGAGATTGGAGGCGGCGAGGTTCGGGAGGCGGGAGGGGGCGGGCGGTCGATGCCGATCGCGGAGATCGCGCGGATCGCCTACCGGGACCTCCTCATGCTGCCGGAAGGAATGGAGGCGGGGCTCGAGGCCCGGCACTATCATGTCAACCCGCAGGCCGATCTTCCCGATGCCGAACGCCGCGTGCGGGCCCAGCTCTTCGCCAGCAACTCCGTCCACATCGCCATGGTGGAGGTCGATTCGGGAACGGCCCAGGTCAAGATCCTCAAATACGGGATGGTCCACGATTGCGGGACGGAGATCAACCCAATGATCGTCGAGGGGCTGGCCCACGGAGCGACCGTCCACGGGATCGGCGCGGCCCTTTACGAGGAATTCATCTATGATGAAAGCGGACAATTCCTGGCGGCCAATTTTATGGATTATCTGAAGCCGACGACCATGGAATCCCCCCACATCGAAGTGGACAGCCTGGAGATCCCTTCGCCCTTCACCCCTTTGGGGTCGAAAGGGGCGGGTGAGGGGGGCGCCATTCCGGCGCCGGCCGTGATCGCGAGCGCCGTCGAGGACGCACTGTCGCCGCTGGGGGTCGAGGTGACGGCCCTTCCGCTCAGCCCCAATCACCTTTGGGAACTGATCCGCGCGGGCCAAACGGCCTGAACCCCGAGGAGAAATGAAAATTCCCGCCCGACTCCCATTGAGCCTGTGCCGGCTGATCGTGAGCTTGGTCTTCCTCTGCCTCGCCGTCTCCGCCGCGCCCCGTTCCGGCGAGGGCGCGCCCCCCGGAGCTTCGAAGGCGGCCGGCGGCCCATCGGACGTCGAGCTGTTGCTGAAGACGCTGGAGGACCCGGCGGAGCGGAAAAGGCTGATCTGGCAATTGAAGGGGCTTGTCGAGCGGGAGCGAGCGGGCCGACGGAGGCCGGTGGTCTCGGCGGGAAGCGTGACGTTCGTCAACGTGTATGAGCGGGTTGTCGGAAGACTCAACGTCCTCGTCCGTCAGGCCTCGGTGAGATTCAAATCGATTCCCCGACTGGTCAAGGAAGGGACGCGACGGGCTCGGGACCCGGGTTTCCTTTTGCGATTGGCGGACCTTCTTTGGAAACTGGCCGCCGCGTTCGGCGCGGCGATCGTTCTCGCGCTTCTTTCGAGGAGATACGCCCTCCGGATGGGGGACCGGCTGACGGTGGCCGACGGATCTCCCGGAATCCGGAAGTTCCTGGTTTCACTCGGCCTCTCCTTGTTTCGCCTGATCCCGGCGGTGGTGATGCTCCTGGCGGTGTTCGTGGGGCTGACCCTTCTGCTCCCTCACCCCCTGGGGGCCGCGGTCGCCCTGGCGGCGGCCTGGGCCTATTTTGTGAGGACGGCCTTGCTCGCCGTGAGCCGGATTTTCTTCGCCCCCTTGCGGCCGAGTGTCCGCTTCCTTCCACTGAAAGACGAGACAGCCGCCTACTGGAACGTCTGGATGAGACGCCTCACGGATCTCGGCGTCTACGGGTATTACTTTGTCAGGATTGTCGAGATTCTCAGGGCTTCGGAGGGCGTGACGCGGGGTCTTTTCGAGGTTTATGCGGCCAGCCTGGTGATTCAGGTGATTACGCTGGTTTTCCAGCAACGGAGGGAGGTCCGCGCGCGTCTCGCGTCGGACGCCGGGTCCGGTGGGGAGACCCTTCGGAACGTCAAGCGGTTCCTGGCCGTCTATGGGCACGCGATCACCGTCGCCTATCTCATCGTGGGCTACGGTCTCTGGTTTCTGGACTATCCGGACGCCCTGGGGCTGATGGTCCGGGCGACGCTGTACACGGCCCTGCTGATCGCCCTTTGCTTCGTCCTCCGGCGCTTCCTCGCGGCCATTCTCCGGAGGCTGTTCCGGATTCCCGTCCGGCTCGCGGCGCGGTTCCCCGGCTTGGAGGGGCGGGCCAATCGTTACGTGCGCGTGACGAACCGGATCGCGTTCTTCCTCCTCTATCTGGTGACGGCCTTCCTGATCATCGAGTCGTGGGAGGTCCGGCTTTTCGATTTCCTGTTCTCCGACTTCGGGTTGTTTGTGATGAAGCGGCTGTTCGCGATTGGGGTCGCGCTCCTCATTGCGTTCGTCGTTCTGGAGGGCGGGGATTTTGCGGCGGATGCCCTGCTGCAACCCCGGACGGGCCCGGATGGCGAGACGGTCGAGCCTCCCGGCCGGCTGAAGACCCTGGTCCCGCTCGGCCGTGCGACGGTGAAGGTGGCGGTGATTGCAATCGCCGTTCTGGTCGTCATGGAACAGCTCGGGATCAACATCACCCCCGTCCTGGCGGGTGTGGGGGTCCTGGGGCTGGCCGTCGGCTTCGGCGCGCAGTCGCTGGTGAAGGACATCATCTCGGGTCTTTTCATCATCCTCGAAGACAGCATGTCGGTGGGGGATATCGTCGTCTTGCAAGGCACGGCCGGGATGGTCGAGAACCTCAGCCTCCGGACCATCCGGATCCGAGACCTCGCGGGGAACGTCCACGTCATCCCCCACAGCAGTGTGGACCGGGTCACGAACATGACGAAAGACTTTTCGCGATACGTTATGGACGTCGGGGTTTCCTACCGGGAGGACACGGACGAGGTGGTCGAGATCCTCAAGGAGATCGGCGCCGAGATGCAGGCCGATCCGGAATATGGACCCGACATCCTGCAACCCATCGAGATCATGGGCGTGGACCGGTTCGAGGATTCGGCCGTTGTCGTCCGCGCGCGCTTCACGACGAAACCCATCAAGCAATGGAACGTCGGCCGCGAGTTCAACCGCCGGATGAAGAAGGTGTTCGACGATCGCGGCATCGAGATTCCCTTCCCCCACCGGACGGTCTATTTCGGAGATCCGAAAGAGGGGACCCCGGCCCCGCTCTACCTGGAACAGGTGTCCCGGGCCTTTGAGGACAAAGGCGAAAGGCGGGTCTCCGGTGAGAAACGGGCGGACCGATCGTCTGAAAAGAGCGGGATCCCCTATCCCCCGCTGGG
>PVBE010196787.1_pt1 | contig 22738 bp, 16 predicted proteins | sample 1631181 | NCBI WGS metagenome assembly PVBE01 (sample SAMN08397723, study PRJNA350692) | Marine metagenome, whole genome shotgun sequencing project. | isolation source: water | place: Pacific Ocean | collected 2012-04 | reverse complement strand
GAATGCAGTTCTCATGAGGACCCTTCTAACTAATAGTGTCTAACTAAGTGGACGTCGACCGCTAGCAGGCGCTGGATCCGATTGGAGGATCCGATTGGAGGATCCTATTGGATCCGATGATTCTCACTCATTCTCACTCAATGACCGCTTCCCGGCAACAAGAGCCTGGGTTAAACGGAGGTAAGCGTCGCTTGACGCCCACGTGCCAGCGGGGCCGCGCGCTGACCCCGGCGGTCGCGCCTCAGACGCCGGCGAAGTAGGTCGTGACGGCCCAGCGCCTGCACGCTGGGGCCGCCGCCCTCGGCTCCCTGGACAGAAGTGTGGCGACGGCCCTTCCCCTGGGCGTTGCGCTCCCGTTCTGTCTGCGCCGCCGCGTCCCGCCGAGGGACGTCGGATGGGGGGAAAGAAATACGACCTCCAGACCGACTTATCCGGTCGGAAAAGGGCCCTCATGGGCCAGAATGGACGCGTGAAGCCCCTCCCCAGCCCCCTAGATCGGCTCCTGCGCTCCGAGCCGGGGCGGACTGAGCTCCTGCTCGGCAACGAGGCCATCCTGCGCGGCGCCGTCGAAGCCGGCGTCGGCTTCGCCTGCGGCTACCCGGGGACGCCCTCGACCGAGGTGACCGACGGCTTTGCCGTCCTCGCGCCGCGCCTGGGGATCCCGTTCGAGTACTCGGTCAACGAGAAGATCGCCCTCGAGACGGCCTTCGCCGCCTGCCTGGCCGGGGCGCGCTCGATCGTCGCCATGAAGCACCTCGGGCTGATGGCCGCCGGGGATCCGCTGAGCACGATCCCCTACATCGGCACCGTCGCCGGCCTCGTCATCGTGAGCGCGGGCGATCCATCGTGCCTCACCAGCCCCAACGAGCAGGACCAGCGCCACCTCGCGGACGCGCTGCACCTGCCGATGCTCGACCCGCCCACGCCGCAGGCGGCGCTGGAGGCCACGCGCTTCGCCTTCGAGCTCTCCGAGCGCTGCCGCCTGCCCGTCGTCCTGCGCCCGACCACCCGCGTCTGCCACACGTCGGCGCCCGTGCGCTTCGGCGCCGTCGCGCCGCGCACCGTGCGCGGCTTCCGACGCGATCCGAGCCGCTTCCTGCCGGTCCCCGCCAACGCCCGCAGGATGCGCGGGGAGATCGAGGAGCGCCTCGCCGTCGCCCGCGCGGTGATCGCCGAGAGCGACTGGCTGACGGAGCGCGGCGAGGGCCGCACGGCCGTCTTCTCGGTGGGAGCTCCGAGCGCGACCGCGGCCGAGCTCCTGCGCGCCGCCGGAGCCGAGCGGGAGGTCGCACACCTCTCGACGAGCGTCGTCTTTCCGCTCCCCACGGAGGAGCTCGTCGAGCGGCTGCGCTCCCTCGAGCGCGTCCTCGTCGTCGAGGAGCTCTCGCCCTACTTCGAGGACCACCTGCGCGCGCTCTGCAAGCTCCATGACCTCCCGCTCGAGGTGCTCGGCAAGCGCACGGGCCACCTCCCGACGGCCTTCGAGTACGAGCCGCGGGTGATCGCCACCGGCCTGCACGAGGCCTTGGGGATCGGGCCGCGGCCCGGTCCGACACGAGACACCCTCGCGCCGCCCGAGCGTCCACCGGTGCTCTGCGCGGCCTGTCCGCACCGCTCCTCGTTCTTCGCCGCGCGCGCCGCCCTGGGCAGGCAGACGCACTTCTTCAACGACATCGGCTGCTACACGCTCGGCTGCGGCGGCCCGCTCGACGCCGGCGACGCCCTGCTCTGCATGGGAGCGGGCTTCTCCCTCGCCGCCGGCGTCGCCCGCACGACCGGCGAGCGCACCGTCGGCTTCCTCGGCGACTCGACTTTCTTCCACTCCGGCATGCCCGCGCTCCTCAACGCCGCCAAGGAGGAGGTCGACATGGTCGCGGTCGTGCTCGACAACGAGATCACCGCCATGACCGGGTTCCAGGAGAGCCCGACGACGGCGAGCGGCGCGCCGGGCGACATCGCGACCATCGCACGGGCGCTCGGCGCGGGGCAGGTGGAGGTCGTCGATCCCCACGACCTCTCGGACGCGATCGCCGCCTTCCGGCGCGCCGACGAGCACGAGGGCCTGAGTGTCGTCATCGCCAAGCGCCCCTGTCCCGTGGCCGAGCAGCGCGCCGAGGGCCGCGCGGCCGCGCCGCTCCCCGCCTTCACCATCGATCCCGACCTCTGCGGAGCCTGCGGCCGCTCGAGCTGCGGAAAGCGCTGCGACCAGGGCGTCCACCCCGACTACGAACGCGCGCTCATCCGTGCACGCCTCTCGACCGAAGGCCGCGCGCCCGACCAGCCGCAGGTCGCTCCTTGTGCCCAGCGCTGTCCGCTTTACCTGTGCGTGCAGGGCTACGCCGCACACATCGCAGCCGGGAGCTACGCCGATGCGCTCGAGCTGATCATGAGCGACCTGCCCCTACCGGACTCGGTCTGCCGCGTGTGCCACCGTCCCTGCGAGGCTGCCTGCGTGCGCGCCGACGTCGACGAGCCCGTGGCCGTGAACGACCTCAAGCGCTTCGTCCTCGACTGGGCCGCCGAGCAGGAAGAGCCGCCCTACCAGCCGCGTCGCGCTCCCGACCACGGCCTCTGCGCGGCCGTGGTCGGAGCGGGTCCGGCGGGGTTGGCGGCGGCCCACGAGCTCCGCCTGCGCGGCTACGCCGTCGAGCTCTTCGACGCCGCGGAGCGGCCGGGCGGGATGCTGCGCAGCGCGATCCCGGCCTACCGGCTCCCGCGCGAGGCGCTCGAGCGCGACGTGGAGCGCATCCTCGCCCTCGGCGTCACGTTTCACCCCGGGCGCACCCTCGGCGCGGACCTCGACCTCACTGGGCTGCTCGCCGAGCACGCGGCGGTCGTCTTGGCTCTCGGGGCGGCGCGCCCGCGCGAGCTCGAGCTCGCCGGTGAGGGCCCCCCGGTCACCGACGCCCTCGCCTTCCTGCGGGACTCGAAGCAGCGCGCGTGCTCTGTGCTCGTCATCGGCGGCGGTAGCTCGGCGATCGACGCCGCGCGCGTCGCCTTGCGACGCGGGGCCGGGCGCGTGCGCATCGCCTGCCTCGAAGAGGGCGCGGAGCTGCCGGCGATCGAAGGCGAGGTCGCCGAGGCCCTCCGCGAGGGCGTCGAGCTCTTGACGCGCGCCCGGGCGGCACGGCTGGTCGCGGGCGGCGTCGAGCTCGAGCACGTTGAGCCGCGCACCCCCGGAGACCTCGACCCCGCGGGCTTCGAGGCGGCCGGACCGCGCGTGGGGTCGCTCCCCGCTCCCGCGCCTCACACCGACAGGGACGCCGCGCGCCGGCTCGAGAGCGACGGGGCCGTCTCGCTCGCCGTCGACCTCGTCATCACGGCCGTCGGGCAGCAGGTCGACTCGACCGGCCTCGCGGGTCTCACCGAGCCCGCGGGCGAGCCGGTGGAGATCGATCCAACCAGCGGTGCGACCTCGATCCCGCGCCTGTTCGCGGCGGGCGACCTCGTCTGTGGCGCGCGCACCGTGACCGATGCGATCGCCTCGGGCCTGCGGGCGGCCTGGGGCCTGGACCGCAGCCTGCGCGGCGCGGAGCGGGCCGACGAGCGCAGGCCCCCGCCGCCGGTCGAGCCGGCGCCGCCCGCCGCCGCTCCGGCCGCGGGCGGAACCGCCGCTGGAGCGCGCCGCCGGCCCCCGGAGCTCGATCCGTGCGTCGCGATCACCTCCTTCGACGAGGTCGTCGGTCGCCTCGACGAGGAGCAGGCGCGCGCCGAGGCGGAGCGCTGCATGGTCTGCGGCCTGTGCGGGAACTGCCGCTCGTGCGTCGACCTCTTCGGCTGCCCGGCCATCCTGTCGGGGGACGACGGCGCGCTGTGCATCGATCCCGTCCTGTGCGTCGGCTGCGGGGTGTGCGCGGACTTCTGTCCCAACGGGGCCATCGCCGCGGTCGAGGAGTTGGCGGGCGCGCCTCAGAGCGCGGGCACGGGAGCTCCGGCGTGAGCGACATGGTCGAGCGGCGGGCCGCGAGCGCAGCGAGCGCGACGGGACGAGGGGCGGACCCCGCGCTCCCCGCTCGGTGCGCGGCGCGGCTGTTGATCGTCGGCGTCGGTGGCCAGGGCGTGATCAGCCTGGCGCGGCTCGTCGGCCAAGCCGCACTCGAAGAGGGCCTCGACGTGCGCGTCGGCCAGCTGCACGGCATGTCCCAGCGCGGCGGGAGCGTGGAGGCGACGGTCGCCTTGGGGGCGGGCGAGACGGCCTTCGTCTCCCGCGGGCAGGCCGATGTCCTGCTCGCCCTCGAGCCCCTGGAGGCGGCGCGCGCGGCGCCGCGTCTGGCGCCGGGCTGTCTGGTGTGGATCGAGCGCACCCCGATCGCCGTTCCCGGCGTGCGCGCCCTCCCCGGGCCGGACGAGCTGCTCGCGCCGGTCACCGCCGTCACCGAGCGCGTGTACCGCATGGACGCCGGGGCCGCGGCGCGGGACGCGGGTGCCCCGCGCTCGGCGAACGTCGTGATGCTCGGAGCCGTCGCGGCCAGCGGCGCGCTGCCGATCGGCCCGGACGCCCTGCGGCGCGTCGTCGCACAGGCGAGGCCGGCCGCCCTGGCGGGCTTCGACCGGGGTCTGCGGATCGCCGAGGCCGAGCTGGGCGGCGCGGGAGGAGCCCCGTGAGCGTGCGCTACAAGCTGGGGATCGACGTCGGCGGCACCTTCACCGACCTGTTCCTGTGGTCGTCGGACGGGACCGTCGCGACCGCCAAGACCCTCTCGACTCCGGCCGATCCCTCCCTCGGCGTGCTCGACGGACTGCGCGTTGCGGCCGAGGGCGAGGGCCTCGCCGTCGAGGAGCTCGCCCGGCGCGTGACAACCATCGTCCACGGCACGACCGTCACCACCAACGCCGCCCTGACGCGCGGCGGCGCCCGGACGGGGCTGGTGACGACCGCCGGAGTGCGCGACGCCCTCGAGATGCGCCGCGGGATCCGCGAGGAGCAGTACGACAATCGCTATCGCAACGTCGAGCCCCTCGTGCCGCGCCACCTGCGCCGTCCCGTTCGCGGCCGGCTCGACTATCGCGGAGCCGAGCTCGAGCCGCTCGAGCTCGACGACGTGCGTGACGCCGCGCGCCGGCTGGGCGCGGCGGGCGTCGATGCGGTCGCGGTCTGCTTCATGAACTCCTTCGCCGACCCCGCCCACGAGCGGGCGGCAGCCGCGCTCCTGCGCGAGGAGCTCCCCGATGCGTTCGTGAGCGTCTCCTCCGAGCTGCTGCCGACGATCCGCTTCTACAACCGAGTCTCGACCACGGTCCTGAACGCCTACGTCGGCCCGATCCTCGAGCGCTACCTCAAGAGCCTGACGGAGAAGCTGGCGAGCGTCGCCTTCGCGGGCACCCTGCTCGTGATGCAGTCCAACGGCGGCGTCGCCCTGCCGGCGAGCGTGCGCACCAAGCCCGCCACGACCCTTCTGTCGGGCCCCGCCGGCGGTCCGGCGGCCGCCCTGGCCTTCGCCGAGCCCCACGGCGGCGACGACTGCATCCTGGCCGACATGGGCGGCACGAGCTTCGACGCCACCCTCGTGCGCGGCGGAGCGGCGGCGATGTACGCCGAGAGCGACCTCGATCGCCTACGGATCGCCCTGCCGATGCTCGCGATCACCACCATCGGCGCGGGCGGCGGGAGCATCGGTTGGATTGACGAGGGCGGCCTCCTGCGCATGGGACCGCGCTCCGCCGGCGCCTTGCCGGGACCGGCCTGCTACGGGCGCGGCGGGGAGCAGCCGACCTGCACCGACGCCAGCCTGGTGCTCGGCTACCTCGACCCGAGCTTCTTCGCCGGGGGCGAGCTCGCCCTCGATGTCGATCTGGCTGCGGCGGCCGTCCGCCAGCACGTCGCCGAGCCCCTCGGGACCGACGTCGAGGCGGCAGCGGCGGGCATGTACCGGGTGATCAACACCAACATGGCCCACGGCGTGCGCGAGATCACGGTCAAGCGCGGCGTCGATCCGCGCGAGTTCCCGCTCGTCGTCGCCGGCGGCGCGGGGGCCCTACACGCCTGCATGATCGCCCTCGAACTCGACCTGCCCAGCCTCGTCGTCCCGCCCATCGCCTCGGTCTTGTGCGCCGCGGGCATGCTGCAGAGCGACCTCGCCCACGACTTCCTGCGCTCCTACGTCTGCCGCTTCAGCGAGCTCGACGTCGAGCGCGCCAAGAGCCTCTTCGAGGAGGCGGCGGCTCTCGGCGGGGAGCAACTCGCCTCCGAGGGAATCCCCGCCGAGCGCATCGCCCACGCCCTGCACCTCGACCTGCGCTACGCGAAGCAGTACCACGAGGTCAGCGTTTCGGTCCCCTTCGACCTCCTCGCGCAGGGGGATCTCGAGCGGATCGCCGGTCTGTTCCACCGCGAGCACGACCGCCTCTACGGCTACGAGCTCGCCGACCAAGGGACCGAGCTCGAGCTCATCAACCTGCGGGTACGCTCGACAGGCGAGACGACCAAGCCGCCGCTCCCCGTGGCCGAGCAGGCCGGCGAGGACGCGAGCGGCGCGCGCAAAGGAGTGCGCCGTGCCTTCGTGCCCGAGGCCGGCGACTTCGTCGATGTGCAGGTCTTCGACGGCCACGCCCTCCGACCGGGAAACGTCCTCTCGGGGCCGGCCCTGATCGAGCGCGCCGACACTACGATCTTCGTCAGCTCGTCCTTCGACGCCCGCGTGGACGCGTACTCGAGCTGCATCCTGACGCGGAGGGAACCGTGAGCGACGTCGTCATCGACAAGGTCCTCGTCTCGATCATCGGCCGGGCACTCAAGGCTATCACCGACGAGATGAGCCTGTGCATGGAGAAGACCACGCGCTCGCCGATCCTGTGCGAGGCGAAGGACTTCGTCACGGGCCTCTACGACGCCGAGGGGCGCATGCTCGAACAGACCGAGAACCTGCCGATCCTGAGCTTCTCCCTCAGCCCGGTCTGCGCCCACATCGCCGAGACCTTCCGGGGCGACGTGCACCCCGGCGACGTCTTCTTCCACAACGACGTGTTCTCCCTCGGCAACCAGAACAACGACGTGGCGGCCTTCAAGCCGATCTTCGTCGGCGATCGGCTCGTCGCCTGGTCGGCGACCAAGGGCCACCAGGCGGACATCGGCGGCAACGTGCGGGGCGGCTACAACCCCAACGCCACCGAGGTCTGGCAGGAGGCCCTGCGCATCCCGGCGGTCAAGGTCGTCGACCGCGGAGAGGTGCGGCGCGACGTGTGGGACCTGATCTTCGCCAACGTGCGCCTCGACATCGTCCAGGAAGACATGCGCGCCGAGATCGGCGCCTGCACCGTCGGCGAGCGGCGCCTCGTCGAGCTGGTCGAGCGCATCGGGCTCGAGCGCTTCGAGGCCCACAAGCAACACCTGTTCGACGCGGCGCAGAGGATGATGGCTGGCGAGATCCGCTCCATCCCCGACGGCGTCTACCGCGGCGAGGGGCACGTCTTCTTCGACGGACGCAACCCCGGCTCGAAGTACACGATCCGCGTCGAGATCACCGTCGACGGTGAGTGCATCGTCTTCGACTACTCGAAGACCGACGCCCAGACCGACGGCTTCGTCAACGGTACCTACACCTCCAGCGCCTCGGCGACCCTGCTGACCTTCCTGCAGATGGTCAACCCCGACATCCCGCACAACCACGGGATGACCGAGGGAGTCGAGATCGTGATCCCCGAGGGCACGCTCCTCAACGCCTCCTATCCGGCGGCGACGACCTTCGGCAACCACCTCTGCCCGCCCAACGCGGACGCGATCATGCGCGCCCTCGCGCCGGTGATCCCCGAGCGCGTGACCGCGGGCTGGAACAACCTGCTGTGCTCGTTGTCGAGCGGCACCGATCCGCGCAAGGACGACGGCTACGTCGATATCATGTTCATGGGCCTCAAGGGCGGCTCGGGCGCGATGGCGGGCTGCGACGGCTACGACCACATCGGCATGATCGATGCCTCGGGAGGGCTGCTCGACCAGGACTACGAGATGTTCGAGCAGCAGACGCCGCACCTGCTGCTCGAGCACGAGTACGCCTGTGACTCCGCCGGAGCGGGGCGGCGACGCGGCGGACTCGGTGTGCGCACGCGCTACCGCGTGGGCGGCGAGGACACGCAGCTGGTGGTTTTCGGTGACGGCGACGAGGAGGGCGCCTTCGGCCTGATGGGCGGGGGCGATGGAGCGCTGAACTCGATCGAGCTGCGCTACCCCGACGGTCGGCGTTACAAGACGACCAGCAAGGACATGATCAACGAGGTCCCGACCGGGACCGAGTACGTCCAGGTCGCCGGCGGGGGCGGCGGCTGGGGCGAACCGACCGGGCGCGACGCCCAGGCCGTGCGGCGCGAGGTGCGCGACGGGCTCGTCTCGCTCGAAGCCGCCCACGAGGTCTACGGCGTGGTCCTCGATCCCGTGACGTTCGAGGTCGATGAGCGCGCCACCGAGGCGGCGAGGAAGGAGCGCTGAGCCGTGGACTTCAGCTTGAGCGAGGAGCAGGCGGCCACCCAGAAGCTCTTCAGGGAGTTCGCCGAGGCCGAGATCCGGCCCGCCGCTTCCGGGCTCGATCGCGAGCCGCGCTTCCCGGCCGAGCTGTTCCGCAAGGCGGGTGAGCTCGGCTTCTTCGGCATGCGCTACGACCCGCCCTCGGGCAGCGGCGCGGACCTTTGCGCCTACCTCCTGGCGGTCGAGGAGCTCGCGCGCGGCAGCCTCGCGGTCGCTGCCGCCTGCACGATGCAGTCGTTGATGGGCACGTTCTTCCTCCACCGCTTCGCCACCGGCGACGTGCGCGAGCGCATCCTGGCCCCGGCCCTCGCCGGAGAGCTCGTCGGCACGATCTGCATGACCGAGCCGGACGCCGGGAGCGATCTCTTCTCGATGAGGACCGCGGCCGTCGAGTGCGGCGGGCGCTGGCGGATCTCGGGCCGCAAGACCTGGATCACATCCGCCCCGGCCGCCGATCTGTTCACCGTCTTCGCCCGCACCGGCGACGAGGAGCTCTCGATCTTCCTCGTCGAGCGCGGGGCGGAGGGCCTGGAAGTCGGGCGCGCCATCGAGAAGATGGGCGTGCGGGCCTCGGTCACCTCCGAGGTCTCCTTCGAGGACGCGCCGGCGACGTGCATGCTGGGCGAGCGCGGGGGCGGCATGGACGGCCTGAAGGAGATCCTGGTCGACATCCGCCTGATGACCGCCGCCCTCGCGCTCGGCGTCGCGCGCGCGGCCTACGAGGACTCCCTTGCCTACTCGACCGAGCGCGTGCAGTTCGGTCGGCCGATCTGCAAGTTCCAGGCCGTCGCCGCGCACCTCGCGGAGATGCGCACGTGCCTCGCGGCCGCGCACAGCCTGACCCACTGGGCGGCCTGGCGCGCCGAGAGCGGCGCGGGCGGCGCCGACGAGGCGGCCATGGCCAAGCTCTTCGCCTCCGAGAGCGCCCTGGACGTCTGTGACCGGGCGGCGCGCGTCATGGCCAGCTACGGCTACGCCTCGGAGTACCCGATCGAGCGCTACCTGCGCGACGTCCGCTTCACCCTGATCGGCGGCGGGACCTCGGAGATCCTGCGCGGTCACATCGCACGCGGAGCCACGCGATGAGCGACAACCCTCCTCCGGTGCGCGTGCTGATCGCCAAGCCCGGGCTCGACGGGCACGACGTGGGCGCGAAGATCGTCTGTCGCGCCCTGATGGAGGCAGGCATGGAAGTCGTTTACACAGGCCTGCGCCGCTCGCCAGAGGCCATCGCCGAGGCCGCCGTGGCCGAGGACGTCGATGTCGTCGGGCTCTCGATCCTCTCGGGCGCCCACGAGCCCTTGACCGCCAAGGTGATCGCGGCGCTCGAGGGGTCGGGTGCGGCGCGGCCGGCCGTGCTCGTCGGCGGCAACATCCCCGAGAGCGACCGCGCGGCGCTCCTGGACCTCGGCGTGAGCGAGGTGTTTCCGACCAGCACACCGCTCGCGAGGATCGTCGAGTTTGTGCGCGGGGAGGTGCGCGCATGAGCGCTCCGCGCGGCGAGCCTGAGAGCGTGCGCTGGGAGTCGGGGCTGGAGATCCGTCCCGTCTACGGCCCCGACGAGCTCCGCGAATCGGGCGGCGGAGGGAAAATCGGCGTCCCCGGCGAGCCGCCCTTCACACGCGGGATCCACCCGTTCATGTACCGCGCGCGACCGTTCACGATGCGCCAGTACTCGGGGTTCGGGACGGCGGCCGAGACGCGCGAGCGCTTCCGATTCCTGATCGAGAACGGGAACACGGGCCTCAATGTCGCCTTCGACCTGCCGACCCAGTGCGGCCTCGACTCCGACGCGGCGATGGCGCAGGGCGAGGTCGGCCGCGTCGGCATGGCGGTCGACACCCTGGCGGACATGGAGGAGGCCTTCGACGGCATCCCGCTCAACGAGATCACCGTCTCGCTCACGATCAACGGCTCGGCGCTCGCCATCATCGCCATGTACTTCGCCATGGCGCGCAAGCGCGGCTTCGACCTCGCGACCCTGCGCGGGACGGCGCAGAACGACATCCTCAAGGAGTTCATCGGGCGCGGGACCTGGATCTTCCCCGTCGAGCCCTCGATCAAGCTCGTGGGGGACACCCTGGAGTTCTGCGCGCAGCACGCGCCCAAGTACAACCCGGTCAGCGTCTGCGGCTACCACATCCGCGAGTCGGGAGCCGACCCGGCCGCGGAGATGGCCTACGCCCTCGCGATCGCCCAGGCCTACATCGAGCACGCGCTCGAGCGCGGGCTCGATGTCGATCGCGTCGCCCGCGGCCTGACCTTCAACTTCGACATCCACGGCAACCTCTGGGAGCAGGTGGCCAAGTTCCGCGCCGGCCGCCGCCTGTGGGCGCGCATCCTCGAAGAGCGCTACGGCGCCACTGATCCGCGCGCGATGCAGCTGCGCATGATCGCCGGCGGCGGCGGCGGCGGCCTGACGATCGAGCAGCCGGAGAACAACATCGTGCGCGGAGCCTACTACGCCCTCGCGAGCGCCCTGTCGGGAACGCAGACGATGGCGCTGTGCAGCTTCGATGAGGCCTACACGATCCCCAGCGAGGCCGCGGCCAAGCTCTCCCTGCGCACGATGCAGCTGCTGGTCCACGAGGTCGGCCTGTGCGACACGGTGGACCCTCTCGCCGGGTCCTACTTCGTCGAGACGACGACGAACGAGATGGAAGAGCGGATCGTCGCCCTGTTGGCGGACCTCGAGGACGCCGGCGGCATCGTTCGCTCCGTGGCCGAGGGGCGCGTCCAAGCGGAGGTCAGCCGCAGCGCCTACGAGCGCGAGCGCAAGATCGCGAGCGGGGAGGTGAAGAAGGTGGGCGTGAACGTCTTCCGTGAGGAGGGCGAAGAGCGCCGGGAGGTCGAGTTCCACGCCTATCGCGAGGAGGAGGCGCGCGTGCAGATCGAGCGCCTCGCCGCCGTGCGCGTCCGGCGTGATGCCGATGCAGTCACCGCCGCTCTCGAGCGCCTGCGCGCCGATGCGCGCGCGGGCCGCAACACGATGCCCGCCGCCCTCGACGCCGTCGAGGCCTACGCCACCGTCGGCGAGGTGTGCGGCGGTCTGCGCGACGTCTACGGCGTCTACCGGGAACCGATCCGCTTCTGAGGCGAGGCCGATGACGAGACACAGCGAGAAACCGGTCGTCTTGAGCCTCGAGCAGGCGCTCAGCATGCCGTACGGAACCCTGCGCTTCGTGCACCTCGGCTGGCGCGTGATTCGCATCGAGCCGACGGCCGTCGCCGGGCGCGCGACCCGGGGCGATCCCAACCGCTACATCGGCCGGCCCGTGGCGGGGGCCGACCGCTGCAGCTACTACGTCGCCGCGAACGTCGGGAAGGAGGCGATCGCCCTCAACCTCAAGGACGAGCGTGGTCGCGACGTCCTGCGGCGGCTGATCGCCGAGCTCGGGGTGGACGTGTTCTGCACGAACACGATGCCGTCGCGCCACGAGGCCCTCGGGATCGACTACGAGAGCCTGCGGGCGGTCAAGGAGGACCTGATCTGGTGCTCGATCTCCGCCATGGGGCACGCGCGCGGCGACGTCCCCGGCTACGACCCGGCGATCCAGGCCCTGTGCGGCTTCATGGACCTGACCGGCGAGAGCGACGGGCCGCCCATGCAGTGCGGGCCGCCGGTGATCGACCTCAAGGCCGGCGACGAGGTCTTCGCCCAGGTGCTGCACGCCATGCTCGAACGCGAGCGAACCGGGCGCGGGGCGATGATCGACGTCTCCCTGGCCCACGCGGCCGCCTCATGGCTGCATACCTTCACGCCGATGCTCGACATGCAGAGCCCCCCCGAGGAGCTGCGCCGCAACGGCAACGAGCACCGTCAGTTCATCCCGGTCAACGCCTACCGGACCGCCGACGGGTTCATCTACATCGCCGTCGGCAGCGACGTGCAGTGGAGCCGGCTCGTCGCCCAGCCCCTGTTCGCGGCCCTCGACCAGGAGAGGTTCTCGACCAACGAGGGCCGCCGCGCGTGCAGGGTGGAGCTGGCGACCGCGATCGGCGGGGTCTGTCTCGCGCAGACCGGCGATGTGCTCGCCGGCGTCCTCGCGGCCGCGGCCGTTCCCTTCTCGCCGATCACCGCGATCGAGGACGTGGCCGACCTGCCCTTCGTGCGCGAGACCGCCCTTCGCACGCACACGCCCGACGGCCGCACCGTGCGCCTGCCACCGCCGGCGGTCGCCTCGCCGCACCTCGAGGAGCTCGACCGCACCCTTCCGTTCCCGCCGACCCACGGCGAGCACACCGACGCCGTGCTCGCCGAGGCGGGCCTGGATCCCGCGCGCGTAGCCGAGCTGCACGAAGCCGGAGTGATCTGACCCCATGCCCCACGCCTACCACCGTCCCCGCTGTCTCGCCGAGGCCTTCGAGCTGGCGCGCAAGACGCCCTCGGCGCGCTTCGTCGCCGGCGGCACGGACCTCCTCGTCGCCCTGCGCAAGCGGCGCATCCCGCCGCCCGAGGCCCTCATCTCCCTGCGCTCCCTCCCCGAGCTCTCGGGAATCGAGGCGGGCGATCGCCTGCGCATTGGCGCCGCCGTGCCCCTGACCGACATCGGCGAGCACCCGGCGGTGAACGCGGACTTCCCGGCCCTCGCCGCGGCCATCGAGGTCGTCGGCAGCCGCCAGATCCGAAACGTCGCGACCCTGGGCGGGAACCTGTGCAACGCCTCGCCGGCGGCGGACACGGTGCCGGCGCTGTTGGTACACGACGCCCGCGTCGAGCTCACCTCCACGGGCGGTGGGCGCGTGCTGCCGCTCGAGGAGTTCCTGCGCGGCCCGGGCGAGACGGCTCTCGAGCCCGGCGAGCTGCTGAGCGCGGTGACGCTGGAGCCCGCCGAGGGCGCGCGCTCCGTCTTCCTGCGCAAGGGGCGGACCGCGATGGACCTCGCCATCGCCAGCGTGGCCGTGCGCTGGGTGTTCGCCGACGACCGGCCGCGCGGAGTGCGCGTCGCCGCCGGGGCCGTGGCGCCGGTCGCTCTGCGCCTGCGCTCGGTCGAGGCGCTGCTCGAGGGCGCGGAGCTCGGCGGGAGCGGCCTCGAGTCCCTGCTGGAGCGCGTGCGCAGGGAGGCCCGGCGCTCGATCGCCCCCATCAGCGACCTGCGCGCGAGCGCGGAGTACCGCGGCCTGTTGATCGGCGTGCTCAGCGCCCGCGCGGTGGCGAGCCTGGCGGCGGGCGAGCAAGGGACAGCGGAAGTGGCGCGATGAGGCTCTCGATCGAGTTTGAGCTGAATGGCCGGGCGGCGCACGCGGAGGTGAAGCCCCACGCGCGCCTGATCGATCTGCTGCGCGATGAGCTCGGCGAGAGAGGGACGAAGGAGGGCTGCGGCGAGGGCGAGTGCGGAGCCTGCACCGTCCTCGTCGACGGGCGGATCGTGAACGCCTGCCTCTTCCCGGCACCCGAGGTTGAGGGGCGCTCGGTGGCGACGATCGAGGGCCTGCTCGGCGAAGCCGGGGCCCTCGCGAGCGTGCAGCGCGCCTACCTCGATCACGGCGGTGTGCAGTGCGGCTTCTGCACGCCGGGAATGGTCATGGCGTCGCTCGACCTGCTCGGGCGCAATCCGAAGCCCGAGCCTGACGAGATCCGCGACGCCCTGCGCGGGAATCTCTGTCGCTGCACGGGCTACGCGCAGATCGTCGAGGCGATCGCCGCCGCCGCCGGCGCGGCGGAGAGGGAGCGCAGATGAGCGGCGGATTCGTCGGCCGCGATGCGGCACGCCCCGACGCGGCGGACAAGCTCGCGGGCCGGGCGCGCTACATCCACGACCTCGTCGTGCCCGGGATGCTGTGGGGGCGGATCAAGTACAGCGACCACGCCCACGCCCGCATCCGCCACATCGACACCTCGCGCGCCGCGGCCCTCTCCGGCGTGCGTGCGGTGATCACAGCCTACGACACGCCCGAGCTCCGCATGGGCTTCCTGCGCGACAACACCGCCCTCAAGCGGGACAAGGTGCGCCAGTTCCGCGACGAGGTCGCGGCCGTCGCGGCGATCGACGCGGACACCGCGCGCGAGGCGGTCGAGCTGATCGAGGTCGAGTACGAGCCGTTGCCCGGCGTGTTCTCGCCCGAGGAGGCCATGGCGGAGGGCGCGCCGCTCGTCCATGAGCTCGACGCGCGCGGGAAGCCGTGCGCCGACAACCGCGTGCCCGTCGACTTCGGCCACGAGTCGGGGGACCTCGCCGCGGGCGAACGCGCCGCCGCGTTCATCGCCGAAGGTGAGTTCTCCGTGCCGCGCATCCAGCAATCGTGCATGGGCACGGCGGGCTGCATCGCGGAGTTCGATCTCTCGGGGAACCTGACGGTCACGGCCAAGACCCAGATCCCGTTCCTCGCCCAGCGCGACTTCACCCACGCCCTCGCCGCCCTTGGCTTGAGGGGCAAGCATGTGCGCGTCGTCGTCCCCGCCCTCGGCGGCGGCTTCGGGACCGGCCTCGACACCCACGCCTACGAGTACATCGCCATCCTCCTGGCTTGGAAGAGCGGGAAGCCGGTCAAGATCCTGTTCGACCGCGAGGAGGAGTTCGCCTACCTCTCGCCGCGCCAGTCGGCCACGACGCGCATTCGCCAGGGCTGCGACGCCGAAGGTCACCTGACCTTCCGCGAGCTCGCCGTGACCCAGGACAACGGCGCCTACGGCTCCTGGGGAGCGACCTACCCGAGCGTGATGCTGATCCCCGCCACCTCGCTCTACCGCGTCGGCGCCGTGCGCTTCACCTCGGAGATCGTCTACACCAACAACACCTACTGCCAGGCGATGCGCGGGTACGGCAATCCCGAGGTCACCTGGCCGATCGAGAGCACCCTCGACGAGCTCGCGGAGCAGGCCGGCATCGACCCGCTCGAGTTGCGCCGCATCAACTGCAATCGGCCCGGGGACCTCACGCCGATGGGCCTGCAGCTGGGGACCTGCGGCCTGTCAGACTGTCTGGAGGCTACCGCCGCGAAGCTCGAGTGGGAGGGCAAGCGCGGCGCCGGGCGAGCTGCCTCGCGCGGCGTGGGGGTGGCGTCTCTCGTCCACGTCGGAGGCGGCGGGAAGATCTACCGCTCGGACGGGAGCGGCATCGTCATCGAGCTCGACGACTTCGGCTGCGCGAACGTGCTCTACGGTGGCGTCGAGATGGGGCAGGGCCTGCACTCGGCGCTCGCCATCATGGTGGCCGATGCGCTCGGCGTGCGGCCCGAGAAGGTGCTCATCGCCCAGACGGACACGGCCACCTGTCCTTGGGATGTCGGCACCCACGCGAGCCGCGGGGCGTTCATGGCCGGCAACGCGGCCGTCCTCGCCTGCGAGAAGCTGCGCGCGCGGCTGTTCGAAGCGGCCGAGGAGGTGTACGCCTCCCTCGTCGAGGCCAACCGCGCGGCGCGCGCGCGCAAGCAGGCAGACTTCCCTCCAGCCGAGTTCGACTACCGCACCGTCAATCGCTCGCGCTTCGACCTGCGCGAGGGCGTGCTCTCGGTCGAGGGAGCGCCCGACGACCCCACGCTCACCGTCCCGCTCGATCGCCTCTTGCGCGCGCTCCACTTCCCGCAGGCCGGCCGTGAAGCGACGGTCTTCGTGCAGGACGCCTTCTACGAGCCGCCGACCGATCTGCCCGACTGGAAGAAGGGCTACGGCAACATGTCGGCCAACTACACCTTCGGCACCCAGGGCGTGGAGGTCGAGGTCGACCGCGAGACCGGCGAGGTGCGCGTCCTCGGGCTCGTCTTCTCCCTCGACGTCGGGCGCGTCCTCAACCCGCAGACGTTGAAGGGACAGATGTACGGCGGGATCGCCCAGGGCGTCGGCTACGCGCTGTACGAGCAGGTCCACTCCGAGGGAGGCCGCATCCAAAATCCCGGCTTCACCGACTACAAGCTCCCGACCGCGGTCGAGATGGGCTTCCCGATCGAGCTCGAGTTCATCGAGACCGACGACCCCAGCGGCCCCTTCGGCGCCAAGGGCGTCGGCGAGCCCGCCCTCGTGCCCACCGCTCCCGCGATCGCCAACGCCATCCACGACGCCGTCGGCGTCCGTATCACGAGCCTGCCGATCACGCCCGAGAAGGTCCTCGCCGCCCTGCGTGCCAAGCAGGCCGCCGAGGAGCCGGCGGGCGGTGAGCGGCTCCAAGCGAGCAGACCTTCATGAGTCACGCCAATCCGCTCCTCGTCCCGCCCTCACGAGCGCTGCCGCGCAAGGTCGCCATCGTAGGCGCCGGCACGATCGGTCCCGACATCGGCTACTACCTCGTGAGCGCCCTCGCCGAGCTCGAGCTGCTGCTCGTGGACATCGACGAGGGGCAGCTCGAGCGTGCGGTCGCGCGCATCGGCGCCACGGCAGCCAAGGGCGTCGCGCGCGGCAAGCTCGGCGAGAAGGCGGCGGCCCGTATCGAGGGCGCGGTGAGCGCGACGACCGACTACGCCGCCATGGCGGATTGCGACTGGGTGATCGAGGCGGCGACCGAGGACCTCGCGCTCAAGCGCAGGATCTTCGCCGCGGTCGAGGCTGTCGTGCGTCCCGACGCGTGGATCACCTCCAACACCAGCTCCCTGCCCGCGGCACGCCTGTTCGGAGAGCTCGAGCGCCCCGAGCGCGCCACGGTCACCCACTTCTTCGCCCCCGCCTTCCAGAATCCCGCCGTGGAGGTCGTGGCCGCCGAGGCCTGCGACCCCGAGGTCGTCGAGGCTCTCCGCGCGCTCTTCGCAGCGACCGGCAAGGTCCCGCTGGTCACGGCCGACGCCCTGTGCTTCATGCTCGACCGCGTCTTCGACAACTGGTGCAACGAGGCGGCCCTGCTCCTCGAGAGCGCCACCGCCGCCGAGGTGGACAGCGTCGCGGGCGAGATCGTCCACGCCGGGCCGTTCTTCGTGCTGAACCTCGCCCATGGCAACCCGATCATCACGGAGACGAACACCCTGCAGATGGAGGAGGAGGGCGAGCACTACCGGCCCGCCGGCGTGTTCCGCTCGGTCGAGACCTGGAACACCCTGCCGCCCGGCGGGCGCATCGACGTCAGAGGGGAGCTGGCCGCATCGATCCGCGATCGGCTGTTTGGGATCCTCTTCTCGCAGTCGGTGGACATCGTCGACCGCGGAATCGGCGACCTTGCCGACCTCGATCTGGGCTGCAAGCTGGCCCTCGGCTTCCGCCGCGGGCCCTTCGAGTGGATGGAGGAGCTCGGTGACGAGGAGGTCGCCCGCATCCTCGCGCGCCTGGGCGCCGAGCGGCCCGGGATGCCCATGCCCGCCAGCGCCCTGGGCGAGTACCGCGACTTCCGGCGACACCTCCTGGTGGACGACGTCGGCGGCGTGAAAGTCGTCACCCTGCGCCGGCCCGGAGCCATGAATGCGCTCGACGATGAGGTGACCGACGAGCTCCTGGCGGTCATCCGCGAGCACGAGGCGGATCCCGCCGTCGCGGGCTTCGTGATCTGCGGCTACGGACCGCGGGCCTTCTGCGCAGGGGCGGACATCGGGCGCTTCCCGGCGATGCTCGGCGACGCCGACGCATCGGCGGAGTTCGCCCGCGACTGCTCTCGGCTGTTGGTGCACCTCGACGGGATGGACAAGCCGGTCGTGGCGGCCCTCAACGGCATGGCCCTCGGCGGCGGGCTCGAGCTCGCCCTGCGCTGCCACGGGATCGTGGCCGTGCCCGGCGCCTGGCTTCAGTTCCCCGAGGTGACCCTGGGCATCGCGCCGGGGATCGGCGCCCTCGTCGTGCCCTACCGGCGCTGGCCGGACGCCGCCCTGCGCTTCCACGAGATGCTGCGCGCCGCGCGCAAGCTCGGCGCGGCCGAGGCGGTTGAGCTGGGCATCATCGATGGGTTGGCGGGGGACTACGCGAACCTCGTGGACTTGGCGGTGTCTCGCGTGCACGAGCTCACCGGGAGGGTTGAGCCGATCAGCGGCGACGCCCTGGACGTGCCGCCCTTCCCCCCCTTCGTTCCGGCGAGCGACGCCGAGCGCGGCCTCTGTGGCGAGGTGATCTCCATCATCGAGCGCGCCGTCGCCGCCGCCGCCGCGGCACCGAGCCTGGCCGCCGCCCTCGAGGTAGGCTACCGGGCCTTCGGGGCCAGCGCCTGTACCCAAGCCGCCCGCGAGCGGATCACCGCGTTCCTGGGGAACGGCCGCTGAGCCCGCCCCTCTCCTCCAAGACCTCCCGCACCGCGATGGCACTCGAGAACACCTTCATCCCGCACGGCGCCTACTGGACGACCCCGTTCTGCCGCTGGCAGGGCAGCCTCGCCCGCGAGCACTCCCTGGAGCTCGCCGGGCGCGTGGGGCGCAGCTTCCTCGAAGGGCGCGGCATCGCCGCCGACGCCTTCGACGCCCTGCATCTCGGCCACACCGTCTACCAGCGCCAGAGCTTCTACGGTGCGCCGTGGGTGGCCGCCCTGCTCGGGGCGCCGACGATCACCGGGCCCAGCGTGGCCCAGGCCTGCGCGACCTCGGCGCGCCTGTTGGCTGGCGCCGCGCTCGAGGTCGAGAGCGGCTTGACCACCTGTGCCCTGACCGTCGCCTGCGACCGCACGAGCAACGGGCCGCACGTCTACTTCCCCGATCCCGCCGCGCCGGGCGGCACGGGCACGGGTGAGGATCCGGTCATCGGGAACTTCAGCCGCGACCCGCACGCGGGGTTGGCGATGATCGAGACCGCCGAGAACGTCGCCCGCGAGGCGGGGATCGAGCGCGCCGAGCAGGAGGAGATCGCGCTCTTGCGCCACGAGCAGTACGCCGAGGCCCTGGCCGATGACCGCGCCTTCCAGCGGCGATACATGCAGCCCGTCGAGCTGCGGCGCGGCCGGAAGGTGACGGGCGTCGTCGACGCCGACGAGGGGATCCACCCGACGACCCGCGCGGGGCTCGAAGGGCTGCGGCCGGTCATGGCCGGCGGGACGATCACCTTCGGCACCCAGACCCATCCTGCGGACGGCAACGCCGGGATGGTGGTGACGACCCGCGAGCGCGCGCGCGAGTGGGCGCGCGATCCGGCCGTCTCGATCCGCATCCTCGGCTGGGGCGAGGCGCGCGTCGCGAAGGGGATGATGCCCAAGGCGACGGTGCCCGCCGCGCGCGCCGCTCTCGAGCGATCGGGCCTGCGGATCGAGGACTGCACGGCGATCAAGACCCACAATCCGTTCGCCGTGGCGGACGCGTTCTTCTGCCGCGAGATGGGCGTCCCGGCGGAGAGCGTCAACCGCTACGGCTCGCCGCTGATCTGGGGTCACCCGCAGGCGCCGATGGGGCTGCGGGTCGTGATCGAGCTCGTAGAGGAGCTCGTCGAGCGGGGTGGCGGCGCGGGCCTGTTCGCGGGCTGCGCCGGCGGCGACACGGCGATGGCGCTGTGCGTGCGAGTCGGCTGATCCTCAGCGCAAGCGCAGGCTCGTCACCTTGTCCGCGTCGGCGCGCACGTAGATCGAGCGGCCCTCCCAGTTGGTGCCGTCGGTGAGCTCGACGTCGACTCGGCGGTAGCCGAGGAGCACGGACTCGAAGCGCACCTCGCCCTCGGCGTCGGCGCGGGCCTCGAGGGGCGGGGTGGGGCGGAAGCCGTCCCAGCCGCGCAGGCGGACACGCGCCTCGGCCAGCTCGCGGCCGGGGTGCTTTCGGGCGCTGATCGAAAGGCGCAGGTGCAGGGGCGCGTACAGGGGCCCGGGCTACCGAGCGAACTCGAAGCGGATCTCGTCGATCACGTCGAGGGAGTCCTCGCCCTCGACGATCCGCAGGTGGCGGTCGGGGGCGAGCCCCTCGAAGCGCTGGGTCGTGTCGCTGGTCGGCCAGGTGACCTCCAGCACCTCCACGCGCTCGGCGGTACCGATCCCGATGTGCTGGGTGAGCGGGTTGCCGCCGAAGCTCCCGCCGCCGTTCACGTGCCGGAAGATCGAGCGCGTCCGCCCCTCCTCGACGACCTCCACGCGCAGGCGAGCGCCGATCGCCGAGCGGTTGGAGCGCACGCCCACGAGCTCGACTTCGATCCAGTGCTGACCGAAGCCGGGGTTCTCGAAGAGGAGGTTGCCGAAATCGTCGCCGCGGAAGGCGCCGCCCATCTGCTCGAAGACGTCCTGGTCGCCGTCGTTGTCGAGGTCCGCGAAGGCGACGCCGTGTCCCTTCTGCACGTGGGAGAACCCGCCTGCGACGCTGACGTCTGCAAACCCCTCGCCGCGCAGGTTGTGGTACATGACGTTCGGCGTCAATCCGTCGAAGAACGGATAGCCGGTACCGAGGTAGAAGTCGAGGTAACCGTCGTTGTCGAGGTCGCCGAAGTTCGAGCCCATTGGGAGCGACATGCGCTCCAGGCCCTGCGCGCCGGCCACGTTCTCGAATCCGCCGGCGCCGTCCCCGCGGAACAGGCGTGGCAGCTCCGCGTCGTGGGGCAGGCCGAGGTAGCTCGCGACGACCGGCGCGAGGCGGCCGAGGGCGGTGTTCTCGACGTAGCTCGTCACGTACAAGTCGAGCGCGCCGTCGTTGTCGTAGTCCCAAAACCACGCCGGGAAACTCGCCCGCGGCAGGTCCATCCCCAGGGTCGCGGCGACGTCGGTGAAGGTGCCGTCGCCCTCGTTGTGGTAGAGACGGTTCTCGCCGCCGAGGTTCGAGACGTACAGATCGGGAAAGCGGTCGCCGTCATAATCACCCCAGGTGACGCCCTTGGTGTAGCCGCCGTTCTGCACGCCCGCCTCGGCGGCGACATCGACGAAGGTCCCGTCGCCGAGGTTCCGGAACAGCTGGCAGGGGAAGGGCCGCGAGGGAACGGCCTCGCTGCCGACGAACAGGTCGAGGTCGCCGTCGTTGTCGTAGTCGGCCCAGGCCGCGGTCTGGGAGGGGTAGTGGACGTCGCCCAGCCCGGCACGGAAGGTCACGTCCGTGAAGTTCCCCTGCCCGTCGTTAGCGAGCAGCGAGTTGGGGATGCGCCCGGAGTCGCCGATCAGCCACGCGCCGCGCAGGACGAGGACGTCGACGTCCCCGTCATCGTCGTAGTCGGCGTGGATCATGTTGAGCCCGCCGGTGATCCCGCCGAACGCGTCACGCTCGCTGAAGGTGCCGTCGCCTTCGTTGCGCTGGAGGTGCAGCGGGTGGTGCGGATCCCAGGTAGAGTGGATCAGATCGAGCAGGCCGTCACCGTCGAAGTCCTCGATCACCACGCTCCCGCACAGATCGAAGCTGTCCAGTCCGAGCTCGCCAGCGATGTCGGTGAAGCGCGGGAACTCCGCTTCCGTCGCGAAGAGCGCTCGCGGGATCAGATGCTCGGGCGGGACGGCGTCGGGATGCTGGCCGAGGGTCATGTAGGCGACGTTCAACAGCCAGCGCGCACCGAGCTGGAGGGGATCTCCCTCCTCGCGCTCGGCGAGAACCCTCTCGAGGTAGGGAATCGCGCTGCGGGAGGGGAGTTGGTCCACGTGGATCGCGTCGCCCTCGAGCGGGAGAATGCAGCTCCGCGGCGTGTGACGGTCGACGCAGTTTGCGGTCTCGCCGATGCGCAGGTGACAGACGGCGAGTACGTAGTCGAGCTGCTCGGCGGTCGGCGGGCACTCCTCGGCCGCCAGGCCCTCAAGTGCCTTCTCCGCCGCTTCGAGGTGGGCGAGGGCCTCTTCAAAGCGGCCGGCGCGCAGCTCCCATGCGCCGACCATGAAGAGCTGGTGAGCGCGCAGGCCCGCCGGGGCATCGGGTTTCAGGCGCGCGAGGACGCCGAGGGCCTGGCGCAGGGCGCGGTCGCCGAGGTAGGAGTTCTCCGACCCGGCGCGTGCCGCCACGCCCTCGAGCAGGGTGACCATGCGCTCGTGCCCCGCGCGGTCGAGGGCGGCCTGCGCCGCGGCGTCGCGCGCTTCGCCGCCACAGGCCGTCAAGATCACGGCGAGGGCCGCCACCACGCTCGCGCGCTCAACCATCTCCAGCAGCCAGCCGCGTCGACAGTTCCAGGGCGCGCCGCGCTTCCTCGTTCGTCGGATCGAGCTCGACGCACCGCTCCAGGCTCTCGAGCGCCTGCTCGTAGTTCCCGAGCTGGCCGAGGAGCTGGCCGGCGAGCAGGTGCGCGGCCGGGTTGGCGGGCTCGCTCAGCGCCGCGCGCCGGAAGGCCTCGAGCGCCTCGGTCGGCAGACCGGCGTGCACCGCGGCCTCGCCGAGAGCCAAGAGGGTGGGCCCGAACTCGCCCTGGATGCGCAGGGCTTCGCGCAGGGGGTCGCCACCAGGCCCCTTGGTGTTCGGGCTATCGCTCGTCACGAGAGGCTCCTCGCATCCTAGGTGGCGTTCAGCCTTGAGCAAACCCTCAGGGTCATGTCCTCCGGTGGTAGAGCCCATTGCCTGCTCAAGGGGCGCCAG
>PVBE010987462.1_pt1 | contig 22740 bp, 24 predicted proteins | sample 1631181 | NCBI WGS metagenome assembly PVBE01 (sample SAMN08397723, study PRJNA350692) | Marine metagenome, whole genome shotgun sequencing project. | isolation source: water | place: Pacific Ocean | collected 2012-04 | reverse complement strand
CGGATGGGGTTCAAATGGCGTTAGCTTTCGTAAAATTCTACCCAATCGAAGCCATTCCCAGGGACAAGCGGGGAAAACCGACGTGCGAGGTCGAGAATCGGGGGGAGGCGACGAAAACAGGCACCCGGATTGTCTTCAAGCCCGACCCGGAAATCTTCGATACGATAGAGTTTCATTATGAGACGATCTCGAAGCGTCTTCGCGAGCAGGCCTTCTTAAACAAGGGGGTTCACATCGCTCTTTCGGATGAGAAGAGCGGGCGAAGTGACGATTTCAAGTATGACGGTGGGATCCAGGAATTCGTCGAACTCCTCAACCGCAATAAAGGGAAACTTCACCAGGACATTATTTACTTTGACCGACAGGTCGGTTCGGTCTTTGTCGAAGTCGCGATGCAATGGAACGATCGATATGAAGCGATCGAATACTCTTTTGCCAACTCGATTCATACCCGGGATGGAGGGACGCACTTGAGCGGATTGCGCTCGGCCTTGACGCGTTCTCTCAATACGTATGCCCGGAAAAATAATCTCATAAAGGAAAAAGAAGCGACTCCTTCGGGGGACGACTACCGTGCCGGGCTGGCGGTTGTGGTTACCGTAAAGTTGCCCAATCCCTCCTTCGAGAGTCAGACCAAGGTGAAATTGACCAATCCGGATATTGAGGGGTTGGTTACCCAGGTCGTAAATGAAGGGTTTTCTGATTATCTGGAGCATGTTCCGAATACCGCCAAAGCGGTTGTGGGCAAGGCGGTGGCGGAGTCCCAGGCGCGCGAAGCGGCCAGACGGGCACGGGAAACGATCCGGAAGGGAGCCCTTTCGAGCGGAGAACTTCCCGGAAAATTGGCCGATTGTCGCTCTCGGAATGTGGACGAGACGGAACTCTTCATCGTAGAGGGAGATTCGGCGGGTGGGTCCGCAAAACAAGGGCGAGAGCGGAGGTTCCAGGCGGTCCTTCCTCTCCGTGGTAAAATCCTGAATGTCGAGAAGGCGCGCATCGACAAGATGATGCGGCACGAGGAAATTCGAACCCTGATTACGGCGATCGGTACCGGGATCGGGAATGAACTCGATCCATCGAAACTTCGATACGGTAAAATCATCATCATGACCGACGCGGACGTGGACGGATCTCATATCCGAACGCTTCTTCTCACTTTCTTCTTCCGTCAGATGAGGCCTCTGATTGAGTCGGGCAATATCTACATCGCGCGGCCTCCTCTTTTCAAGATCAAGCAGAAGAAACGGGAAAGGTACGTAAACGATGAGCGGGAGATGAACCGGATTTTCATTTCGCTCGGAATCGAAGGGGTGGTTCTCGATGCGGGGGCGCGACGAATGGAAGGCGAGAACCTCAAAAATCTTGTGGATCATCTTCTGAAGATCGAGGAAGGAATCAACTTCCTCCATCGTAAGGGGGTGGATCCGGTTACGTTTATGAATTACTTCAATCTCGATACGGGCAAACTTCCGATCTATCGTGCTCGTTTCAAGGGAGAGGAACACTACTTCTATACGCAGGAAGAACTCGAGACTTTTGTCGCCGATGCCGAAAAGGCATCGGGGAAAGAGATCGAGGCGTATTCGGATGACGTGGATCGGCCCCAGACGCTGGAAGGCCCGGCCATTCTTCTCAATGAGTTTCATGGTACCCTCGATATTGATGATGCGGTGAAGGGAATTTGTGACCTTGGTTTCCGCGTGGAAGAGCTTTTCCGGGTGGAAGATTCCGATGGGAATCCTGGGCTTCGACTTAGTTCCGAAGATAATAGTCACACCGTTGCCTCCCTGAGAGATCTTATGAAGCCTTTGAAGAAGTTTGGACAGAAGGGCATTGATATGCAGCGGTATAAGGGTCTTGGTGAAATGAACCCGACCCAGCTATGGGAAACGACCATGGATCCGGAAGTGCGGACTCTTCTTCGTGTGACGCTGGAGGATGCGGTTGGGGCGGATCGCATCTTTACGATATTGATGGGGGAAGAGGTGGAGCCCCGTCGCCAATTTATTGAGAAGCATGCCCTGGAAGTCAAATTCCTGGACGTGTAGAGAGAGATAGGGAACGGGATGGCAACGTTTACGAGAGAAGGGCGTTTTGAAGACCGGGCAATTCTCCTGGGGCAGTTGAAGGAGAAGATTGCGCGTCTTCGCTCCGGGCCACTGGCGGCCATGACGGAAACGTGGGCGGAGGAAGAGGGGTCCGACGTGGCGACCCTTTCCGGTTTCGGGGTGGTGGTCACCTTCCGCATCGGACAAGAGGATTGGCAATGTGAAGGGTCCATTCCGGACTGGCTTCCGATCTCCCCGGCTCAGATCGAGGAGCGGTTTGACAAGGAATTTGCAGACCTGACGAAATCAACGTAGAGGGGGATGGTATGTCGATTAAGGCGGATAAATGGATTCGGCGAATGGCTCTGGAGCACAAGATGATCGAGCCTTTTGTCGAGGACCAGGTTCGGGATGGTGTGATCTCGTACGGGGTTTCCAGTTATGGATACGACATCCGGGTTGCCGATGAGTTCAAGATTTTTACCAATATCCATACGGCCCTGGTCGATCCAAAAAATTTCAATGAGAAATCTTTCGTAGATTTCAAAGGGCCCGAGTGCATTATTCCTCCCAACTCATTTGCCCTTGCCAGAACGGTGGAGTATTTCCATATTCCCCGCAATGTTCTTACGGTTTGCCTGGGGAAATCAACCTATGCCCGGTGCGGCCTGATTGTAAATGTCACCCCGTTTGAGCCGGAGTGGGAAGGAACCGCAACGCTCGAAATTTCCAATACGACTCCTTTGCCGGCGAAGGTATACGCGAACGAGGGGATTGCGCAGGTTCTTTTCTTCGAGTCGGATGAGGAGTGCGCCCGTTCCTATGCGGACAAGAAGGGGAAATATCTGAAACAGATTGAGGTCACCCTTCCAAAGTTGTAGGAGATCCTTCCCATGAGCAGTATCCGGAAGATCGCGGAACAGGTCGGGATGAAAATATCCCTGGTTCGGGATGTTTTAAAAGAGGTTCCCGGAACCAAAGTGACGCGGGAAGCGGCCGATCGGATTTTTCATGCCGCACGCACGCTGAAGTATGATCTGAAAAAACTCAAGATCGGGAAGCAGATGGCGATGCGGAAGTCGACGCTCCTGAAAGTCCTTGCGCAGATCGAGGAAAATCCGGACTGGGATCGGGATGAGATTGTCGCCTATCTGCGGGAAGCCTCCGGCATGGTCACGCGGGTCCACAAGCGCGTTTTCAAAGAAGAGTACGGCGAAGATTGGTGGTAGCCATCTCTTAGGTGACTTTCCTTATCCGGGACGTGTTTTGCTCATCGTGTGCGCAATCCTGCTCTTCGTGACTCGTCTCGAATTGCAATGTGATGTGATTGATGTCGTATTTTTCATCCAGCATCAACGCCAGTCTTTTGGAGAGGTCTTCCGTTCTGGAAACAGGAAGGTCTTCCGAAAGGATCACATGGGCCGTGAGCGTGTACATCTTTGAGGTGATGGTCCAGACGTGAAGATCGTGGATCTCTTTTACCTCCCCTTCTTCCGTCATGCTGCTGCGGATTTCCTCCAGATCCATATGAGCCGGGGCCGATTCAAGAAGGATCGCGATCGACTCTCGGATGAGACCGAAGGACCAGAAGAAGATCAGGACACTGATGAGGGCCGCGGAAAGCGGGTCGGCCATTTTCCATCCGGTGAAGTAGATGAGGACTCCGGCGGCGATCACACCGACGGAAGAGAGAGTGTCGGCGAGCATATGCAGAAAAGCGCCCCGCACATTAAGGTTGTCGTGGGAGTGTTGATGAAGGGCTTTTGCGCAGACGATGTTGACGATGAGGCCGATTACAGCGACCCCCAACATGGGAGCCACTTTGATCTCTTCCGGGTTTTGCCAACGGTGGTATGCTTCGTACAGGATATAGATCGCGACCGGAAGCAGGAAGAGGGCGTTAAGAAACCCGGCGATCACCTCCGCCCGCCAATACCGGTATGTTTTGTCCGGAGGGGCGGGGCGCAGTGCGATGACGATGGCCAGATAGCTCATGCCGACCGATCCGAAGTGGGTCAGCATATGGAACGCATCTCCGAGGAGAGCGAGAGAGTTTGTGGAATAGGCCCCAATGAATTCGGCGATCATGGTCACCCCGGTGAGAAGGGTGACCCAGAGTAATCGTTTTTTTTCACCGTGTCGTATGGGTCCGAATCGGCGAGTTGTATGCGTTTGTTTTGGGTGGTGATGCTGTTCTGCCACGGGCTCATCATACCATTCTGTGGGCGCAAGGGAGAAAAGGTTCCGAGCACCTTTTTTGCGTTCCCCTTCGGTTCATTTGCTAATATGGGAACTTTCCGATACCCATTGTCGTGTAATCGTATGGTTAAAACTGACATTCTTGCGGATCTACCCGATCATGAACTCATGGAGCGTCTCAAAACGGCGTCTTCGGATGAGGTGATGCGCGGATTTGATGTTATCGTCGGACGGTACAAAAATCCGATTGTGACGTTTCTCTATAGATACGTGGGGGATTTTCGCACAGCAGAGGACCTGGCGCAGGAGGCTTTCCTTCGGGTTTTTCGCAAGATTGACAGTTACAATCATACGGCAAAGTTTTCTACCTGGCTGTACACGATTGCCTCGAATCTTGCCAAAGACGAGTTTAAGTATCGATCGCGTCATCCGGCCAGGAGTATTGACTGGAGTTCCGGGGGCAGTGGGGGAACGACTCGAAATGTACCGCAACCGAAGGATGATACCACTCGTTCTTTGCCCGAGAGACAGATCGAGAAGGTGGAAGTTCGGGAGAATGTGAACCGGGTTCTGAAAAAACTTGAATCGAATGATCGGGAGATTCTGATCCTTAAGGATGTGCAGGGTCTCTCCTATAATGACATATCACAGGTTCTTGAGTTGGCTATGGGAACGGTGAAGTCGCGTATTGCCAGGGCGCGTCTTGCCTTTAAGGAGACCTGGAAGAGAATGGAGTCTTGAGATGAAGGCATTGGCCGGATGGGTCTGTTTTGCGGTTTTACTCGGAATCGTGGTTGGATTTCGGATCGGCGGTGGACCCGTCGATGCCCAGTCGGTGGACAACAAGACGAATCGCTGGCTTGCCGGCACGCTGACGTACGGCCAATCTTCGGACTGTTTTGTTCTTTTCGACAGTCAGAAGAACAGGCTCCTGGTCTACACCGTGACCGGGAGCAAGAAGTTGGAACTGGTTGCGGTGCGGGAAGTGAGTTGGGATCTGAAACCGGTCAGCTATGGAAAGCAAACCCCTCTCGTCCAGGAGATGAAGAGCATATTCGAGAAATCTCTCAAGGAAGGAAAATAAGAGTGACCTGCGAAAGGTGCCAGGAACTGTTTTCAGACTATTTCGACGAAGAACTCTCCTCTGAGGATCACACGTCGGTCTCTTCTCATATCGAAGCGTGTGCGGATTGTCGCTCTGAGTTTGATCTCTATTCGCAAGGACTGCGCTCCCTACAGGAATCGGGATCGGTGGAGGCTTCCGGCCGATTTTCGACGGATGTATTGACCTCCCTGAAGATGGAGGCGGTCTCTTCCGGGGAGGAACCTCCCAGCATGAAAAGAGGATTGGTCGGTGCGGGAATTGCTGCCTTGGTGACCCTCTCCTTTATCGGGGGACTGCTCATGCGTCCTTCCTCGGGCGACCAGGTTCGCGAAGTGGTTCGCGAAATCGAGATCCCTGCCCGGGGGGAAGAGTGGGATTCCATTCCACGCGAAATGGAGCGGGCGGTTCTGCGAAAGTTGAATCTCGTTAAATACCGGGGGCATTGGATTTCCCGGGAGATGAGAGACGGGTTCGTCTCGGGACAGGTATGTGTTGCGGGTCGCATGATGGCGCCGGAGGCCGCGTTGGAAACGTTTTCCCAGGATACGGCGAAGGAAGGACCTTCGGTAGAGGAGAGCCTGACAAAACTCGGTTATGAGAAGACGTCCGGGGGATATGTTCCCAAAGAGTGGATCACTCGATGGAACCGGGGGGAAATTCAGATCTCGCCGGGGAAGTGGAAGACTCCGGAAGAGTTTCGAAAGATGCCTCTTTCCGGGGCGGTTGTCGGACGACCCGAAGGGGCTTCCGACAACGAGATCTCGGAATGGATCGATGACCTTCGGATTGGTTCGCCGGTACGACACGGAAGCGTGACGCTCTATCCCCTCTTGAGAACTGCGGAAGGTTCTTCTTCCAAATGGGGACTCGTGCATCAGAATCCAAAAGTGAAAATAGAAGAAGTCGATGATCCATTTGCAGTCCAGGTCTCCAATGAGAGTGAACAAACCCTTCTTCTTCTCTCCGGAGAGATTCTCCAGGGCGGGAAATATGCCCGGATGGTCCGGTCCTGTATTGAGATCTCTGCAGGAGACACGGTCCTTGTTCCGGTCGTTTGTATTGAGCCGGAAGCGAACCGGAATGAAACCCTCTTTCTTCCCACCTCGGGAGGGGCCTTTGCCTCTGTAGAGGTTCGTCGTGCGGCCTTTTCTGGAAAGGGGCAAGGAGCCATATGGTCGGCTCTTTCGTCTCAAAGAGAGAAGGAGTCGGAAGACCTTTCCACCGCATTTGTCGATTTCCCGGATCGATTTCCCGGAGTCGTGGGGGTAGCGGTCGCTTTTGGCAAGCAACTGGCTTGTGTAGAACTTTTTCAGGACGCCCAGCTTTTTTCCCGACTGTTTAGTGCCCTTCTAAAGGGAATTGCAGGGGGAGAATCTTTATCTGGGGAAAAGACTCTTCTCCCCAATACTCTGGAAGGGGTTCGAACACTCCTTCAATCTCCCTACCTTTCCCGTGTGCAAATGCGGGGAGGGAATTTCGTCTTAAAACAGGGTGACCGAGCGTTCGGGGAGGCGTACCCAGAGGGAAGGCCGATCATTCATCTCCTTCTTCTGGCGGGCGATTCTTCGCAGGAAGGGGCGACGGTCGCTTATTCGGTCCCGGAGGCAAAGAGGAAGGCCGTTTTGGATGGGGTGATGAATCAGATTTCCAACGGCGGGGAGTTTTCTCGAATCTATGCGATTCAATCCCTTACCCGCTTTCCTTTTCCCGAAGCGATAGAGCGATTAACCTCCCTCTTGAAACATTCTGATCCGGTCATTCGAAAATTCACCGTTCTTTCTCTTTCCGAAGGGGGAGATGTTTCGGCCGTTCCGGGGCTCCTGGAATATGCGGAAACCCTCGATCGCCATTTTCCAGAAACCGAACGGGTTTTGGTTGCCCTCGCTCGGCTTGGGGATGTGCGCGCTCTCCCGCTCTTTCTTTCCTGGATGGAAGGAGAGGCCCGTCGAGTTCGATTGGTCCTCAAATGTCTTCCAACGTTGATCATGAAGATGGAAGACCGTGATTCCTGGACCTCCGTGATGGAACATCTGGTTTCCTGTTTCCAGAATTCAGAGGGGAAGAAGTGGCCTTCCCAGGAAAAGGTCCGCATTTCTGCGGAGGTTGGGAAAGCGTTGAAACAGCTTTGTGGGAAACAATTTTCCAATTCTTCCGAAGCGGCCGTATGGTGGGCGGATGAGTCTTCTCGAAATGAATTTCTGGAAGAACGGGAAAAGCGTCAGGGGAGATGATTCTCCAGAAGTTGTTCTGGCGTGAAGTTCTCTAACTGAAGAGTTTCCTTTGCATCCTTCGGAAGCGCTTCCTGGGGACAAAGCCCCACAATTTCACTCGAATGAATCGCAATTCCGGATTCCTCGGCCAACTTTTTGACTTCCCCGAAGATCTCCAGGAGGGAGGTAGCCCGGTAATCGCAGACATTCATGGAGACCTGGGCGCAGCCTCTTTGATCGATGCCAAGACCGATCGCCTTGATCCCTGTTTTTCCTCCATTCTTTTCCCGGATGGCTCGCGCAATCTCTTGTGCGATCGAAACCTGCCCTGTTTTCAAGTCAATATTGTAGGCAATGAGAATCGGTCGGGCCCCTACCGCAACGCATCCCGCAGTGGGGTGGACTTGAGAAGGTCCGAAATCGGGATCCAGATCCGCGTAGTCACGGTACCCTTCAAAACGGGGGCGTCGTATGTCAGCAAGATTTTTCCGTTGGGGTCTTTGGGCCGCCGATTCGTAGAGGAAGACGGGTAGGTGCAGTTCTTCTCCGATTCGTTTCCCGACCGTGCGTGCCAAAAGGGTGGCCATTTCCATTGTGGCCTTCCCGAGGGGAACAAAGGGGAGTACGTCGATCGCTCCCATCCTTGGATGTTTTCCGGTGTGTCGGGTCAGATCGATTTTCTCAATCGCTTTTTCGGCAACTCGAAACGCCCCCTCCGCCAGAACCTCCTTTTCTCCAAGAAAGGTGAGTACCGTTCGGTGATGATCCGGATCAATATGCTGGTCCGCAACGGTACATCCCGGGATCTGTTCCACCGTGGTTCGAAGATCCTGGCAGATATCCGCCCGACGCCCCTCACTAAAATTAGGAATGGCTTCGAAGATCATGTTCGGTGAAGTGTAACGAAGCTTTCTGTACAATTCACCCCCTATGAAGCGTTCGACCGCCTATCTTATTCTGATTTTGATTCTGGTTTTATTCGGATCTGTCGATTATTTCCTCCTGACTTCGAGTGCCTCCGTCTCCCGTGTGGCTCGGGAAGAACTGGAGAGTCTCTTTGGGGACACGTTGAAATGTGAGAACATTACGGCATCGTACTTTGATGAGATCCTCGTTCTTGAGCAGGCTGATTTTTTCGCCACACCAGAGCGACTCAAGGTGCTTTCCGTCGATCGTGCGGAAGTCCGGTTTCGAGAGGGACTGGGGAAGAGACTTGATCGCATCCATCTCGATCGACCTCGATTGACCTTGTCGAAGAATCTTTTTAGAGAATTGCAGAAACTTCCTTCGGAAAGATCTTTCGGAGATGAGATCGATTCGGAAACCCTTCCCTCCGTTTATTGCCAGGGGGGGACGGTAGAATTGATCCATGAGGACATTTTTCGATGGGATCGTCCTCAAGCCTTTTCGATCGAAACTCTTTCTCTTGTTCCCTCTGCCGGCACGGTCTACCTGGTTCATGGGGAACTCGAAAGCCCCCTCCTGGGGCGTTGGGTATTACAGGGTTCCTTCCATTTGAAGACGGAAGAGTTTCAGATTCAGATGGAGTGCGATTCGCTCTCTTTTGGGATGGAATTGCGCGATCAGTTGCATCCGTCCCATCACCCGGCCTGGGACCGGTATTCTCCCGAGGGGAAGGCCGGGATTCAGATCTCCTGGCGTCAGAAATCGGAAGGGACTTCTGATTTTAAAGTGTCCGTAAAGCCGGCCGGAATGGCCGTAACCTACGCAAAGTTTCCTTATCCGATGAAAGAGGTCGAAGGGGAACTGGTGTTTCGGGACAACGGTTTTCAGATTCGTCACCTGGAAGCGCGTAACGGATCGGCACTCGTCTCTTTTGATGGTCGAGCGGGTGGATACGGATCGGAGGCCGACTTTCGTTTTCGGTTGCGGATTCGCGATATGCCGTTGGACAGGACGCTTCGAAACTCGCTCGATACAAAGGGGCGTTCGATTTGGGATTCCTTTCAGGCGACAGGCTGGATTAATGTGGATGGGTGGATTGAACGGGATCGGGGGCCTGAGAAACCGGTTCGTACTCCCATGGATATTCGATTCCGGGACAGTTGTTTGAAATATAGAGGATTCCCTTATCCGGTGGAGAATCTGAAAGGCTTCATACGAGTGGACCTTCCGAGGGTATCGATTTTGCATGTGGAAACAAATGAACCGCGATGGAAAGTCTCCTCTCTCGGGTTGATCCCGGATCAGGCTTCGAAATTCCTGATTTCAGGGTGGATTGATGACCTCGACACGGAGGCCTCGGTGAACCTTCATATCAAGGGCCATTCCATCCCTCTCGATACGAGGTTGCGGGATGCTCTTGGCAAGACGGGGATCGATCTATGGAAGCGTCTTCGCCCAAAAGGATTTGTTGACCTCGATTGGCATGTGCGCAAGTTGGGGAAGGAAGATCTGGTTCATTCGGGTGTGGCTCGTCTTCTCGGATGTGATGTGACGTATGACGAAGTTCCTCTTCCCCTTACGGATGTGACCGGGGAAGTGCGGTATCGACCGGAACAGATCGACCTTCATGCGGTGCGGGGAAAGAGTGGGAACGCAGAGGTTTCAGTCGAGGGGACTCTTGAGGATGCGATGGCCCGGATCGGGGTTCGTTTGGTGGGCCTCCCCCTTCTCCCCCCAGATCATCTCGACCTTGCCGGGTGATGTGCGCGATATTTTGCGGACATTGAAATTGGAGGGGACCGTCAATACGGATGTACATCTCAAGATATACCACGGGGAAACCCGGAAAATGGACGGTTGGGTCTCTCTTCAGATTAATGATGGTTCGATTCGGGGGGAGATTCCGATCGAGCACATTCTTGGGGATGCTCGTCTTGAGATCTATGTTCGGGGGGGGGAAACGGAACTCCGGGGGCCCTTGCGCCTGACTCAGGCAACGGTGATGAAAAAGGAGATGCAACGGGTCTCCTGCTCTTTGACGAAAACGGGATCCGTTCTTCGATTCCTCAATATCCAGGGAGCTCTTTATGAGGGGGGGCTGAGCGGTTGGATGAAACTGGATCTTGAATCGGATGAGTATTCCGGAGACCTTCAGGTGTCGAATATGGATCTTGCCTCGTTCTCCCGAAGTACGGAGACTTTTGCCACATCGGAGCCTCCCGAAGGGAAGGTCGACATCGAAATCAAGGGTCTCACCGGCGTGGGGTCGGATGCCTCTACTCTACGGGGGAAGGGGAAGATAACGATCAGCCAGGGGAAACTCGGGCGGATCCCTGTCTTTGCCGGAATCTTTTCCCTCGATCCGACCAAGTGGGGCGGAAATCCGGTCTTTGATGCCGGTTCCATCTACTATGAGCTTTCGGATCGGAAGGTCAATATCAAGACTCTTGGATTTGAGGGGAAGGGAACCTCTATCGTAGGGAAGGGGAGTGTCGATTTTGATGGGAACCTTGACCTGAAGCTTCGAATGGAATCGGGGGGGCTTTTTGGGATCGACTTCTTTCTTTTCCGGATTCCGGTTCAGATCGTCGATTTTCTTCGGAACGCGATTCTTCCGATTCACGTGACCGGTACCCTGGAGAAGCCGGAAGTAAACGAGTAAGGGAGATCTCTTTCTCTCTTTTGTCCCGATGTTTATGGGTATGCCCATAATTTTGTACCACTGAATTTTCCCCCCCATCTCGTCGATAACGCTTCTGGAGAGCGCGAAGGAGACAGAGATGGAAAAACGTACATCTTGCCAGGCCTGTGGTGGAAATTCGGATGGCGGGGGCCTTATTGCGAACACCTTTCGCCGGTGGTTTGGAAAAAACCGAAAGAAGTCAGACCGGTTTGAATATATTTCCGTATCGCGGATTGATGCGAATCCCTGCCAGCCGAGAGAATACTTCCTGGACGAGCCCCATCAGAATTTGAAGGCCTCGGTAAAGGAGTATGGGGTCATTGTTCCCATTATTGTGGCCCGGAAACGGGGGGGACGATTCACCCTGGTTGCGGGGCAGCGGAGATTGGCTGCCGCTCGCGATCTTTCGTTTGAGAATGTTCCCGCCATCGTACGGTCTCTTCGTCCGAAAGAAATGATGGAGATCAGCTATCTCGAAAATCTGCATCGCGAAAATATGTCGCAGATTGATACTCTTCTCATGTTCGACCGAATTCAAAAACGCCACCCAAAAATTACCGCGGAGTCTCTTGCCGAAACGATGGGGCTCAAGGCAGAAGATCTCGAACGATCCCGGTTTTTGCTCGACCTTCCGATCCCGGCACGAGAAGCGCTCCGGGCGGGTATGATTACCGAAGAACATTCGGTCATCGTTTCCGAAATTGATGATCCTGATGCCATGCTTGAGGTCATTGAGATGGTCTATAATGATCAGCTATCGGTGGAAGATACGAGGGAGATCACCGACCGGATTCTCCAGAAAGAGCCTCCCTTTGTGGCGAGTCAGGATGGGGTTCATTTCCATTCGAACGACTGCCCTTATTCGAAATTGATTCCTTCCGACCGGATGGTGAAGTTTTACTCGAAGAAGGAAGTGGCCAAGAAGGGAAAGATTGCCTGCATGCAGTGTCTCTAAGCGGACAGGCTTCTTTTCAGACCCCGCGCCTGCTATAATCCCGCCCGTGACAGATCTTACCGGAGTGACACTGAAGGAATTCGAGGCGCAATGTGTCGCCGATGGTCTCCAGAGATGGCGCGCCCGTCCCATTCTCCAATGGATCCACCGGAAGGGGGCCCTTTCGTTTGAAGAGATGACCGATCTCTCCAAAGAATCCCGGGGGGAATTTGCCGAACGGTACCCGATTTTTTCGACGAAGGTAACCGAACGGGTGAAAAGCCCGGATGGGACACGGAAACTTCTTCTCGATCTCGGAAAGGGTGAGGTGATCGAGTCTGTCCTCATTCCCGAAGGGGATCGCCGGACCATTTGTATTTCCACCCAGGTGGGATGCCCCGTACGGTGTGTCTTTTGTGCCAGCGGCATGGATGGATTGAAGCGAAACCTGACCACCTCTGAAATGGTCGAACAGGTTCTCTATGTGAAGAAGGAATCCGACCGGCCGATCACGAACCTGGTTGTGATGGGGATCGGGGAGCCGCTTTTGAACTACGCAAATCTGGTTCGGGCACTCCGGATTCTCAAGGCGAGTTGGGGCGGTGGTTTTGGGTACAACCGGATCACTCTTTCCACGGTGGGAGTTCTCGATAAAATAGAACAGCTTGTCGAGGACAAGGTAACCCCGAACCTCGCGATTTCGCTCCATGCTCCGAATAATAAAATTCGGCACGTGGTTGTTCCCACCATGAAAAACCGCAAGGTGACCGAATTAATCAAGGCGGGAATGGCGTACAAGGAGGCGACGGGGAAGAACGTGACGTTCGAATACGTTCTCCTGGCGGGGGTAAATGATGAGAAGAAACATGCCCTCGAACTGGGCGCTCGCCTGCGAAATACACGGATGAAGATCAATATTATTCCCTTTAACCGGGTGGAGGAACTCCCTTACGAATCCCCCACAAACGAAAGCGTCGACCGATTTGTTGAGACGATCGGAAAGTGTGGGGCGCTTGTCACGGTTCGTAAGAGAAAGGGGGACGAAGTTTCCGCTGCGTGTGGCCAACTCCGAGCGAAGTTTGTTCAAAAGAAATCGAACGGAGATGAAAATGCCGACTGAGCTCTATTATTCAATAGCCGGGGTGGTAACGTATCTGGTGGGGGCGATTCCTTTCGGGTGGCTGTTGGTCTGGCTTTTGAAGAAAGTCGACATCCGGGAGGTGGGGTCAAAAAATATCGGGGCAACCAATGCCTCCCGGGTTTTGGGAGGGAAATGGTTCTTCCCGATCTTTGCGCTCGATTTTCTCAAGGGGTTTGCTCCTGTCTTCTGGCTCGCTCCTTTTGTTGCGGATCAGTGGCCGTGCGACCACTGACCTTTTCTGCCCGCCATGATGGCGGTCTTTTGCGGCGTGACCGCACTTGCGGGCCATATCTGGCCGGTCTACCTCAACTTTCGCGGGGGCAAAGGCGTTGCAACGGCGGCGGGAGTGATCTTCGCCCTCAACTGGATGGCGGGGGTGATCGCCTTTGGTGTCTGGCTTCTTTTCTTCCTCGCCTCCCGGTATGTCAGCCTTGCTTCGGTTGCGGCGGCGATCGCGCTTCCGATTGGCCATGTTTTTACCGGCCGACGTTTTTGGGGAGAGCAACTTCTTCCGGTTACGATTTTCTGTTTCGCGGCGGCCCTTCTCGTGGTGGTTCGTCATCGGGATAATCTGAAACGTCTTCTGAAGGGGGAAGAGAAGCGGTTCCATTTCCGCAAGCAGGTGGATGTTTCAAAGGAGGAGGGGACGGAATCATGAATGGACTGGAGCGGGTACAGATTCTCGGAACGGGGGGCTGGGGAACGGCGGTTGCGATTCTTCTGGCAAAGCAAGACCGGCCTGTTTCCCTCTGGGGCCGGTCCCCGGAATTTCTCCAGGAGATGCAGGAGTCGGGTGAGAATGAAAAGTATCTTCCTGGTGTTCCGATTCCCGAGGCCCTTCATTTTGGTCTCGATCCAGATGCGGATCTCTATGTGGAAGCCATTCCGACGCAACATATACGAAAGATCCTTCAGGGGATTTCTCTCGGAGGAGCCCCGGTGATTTCTCTTTCCAAGGGACTGGAAGTGGGTACGCAACTTCGCCCGACCGAGATTATCCAGGATGTTCTCGGTGAGCGAACCTGCGGGGTTCTTTCCGGCCCCAGCCATGGAGAAGAGGTCGCACGCGGATTGCCCGCGACGTTGGTGGTCGCCTCGGATGATCAGGCTTTTTCCGATCTGGTCCAGGAACGGTTCATGGGGGAGACTTTTCGGGTCTATACCTCGACGGACGTGGTGGGGGTGGAACTCGGAGGTGCGCTGAAGAATGTAATCGCCATCGCCGCAGGAACGTGTGACGGTCTCGGTTTGGGGCAGAATGCGAAAGCGGCTCTTCTTACTCGGGGAATTGTAGAGATCGCCCGACTTGGGAAGGCTCTCGGTGCCGAGTGGGATACCTTTTTCGGGGTTTCCGGGGTCGGGGACTTGATCACAACGTGCGAAAGTCCTTATGGAAGAAATCTTCGTGTAGGGCGGGAACTCGGATCAGGCAGGACGATCCAGGAGGTTCTCGATTCCATGGCGGCGGTTCCGGAAGGGGTCTGGACCTGCAAGGTCGCTCTGGAAGTCGCCCGGGAAAAAGGGATCGATATGCCGATTACCGAACAGGTAGTGGCGATCATTGAAGAGGGGAAAGATCCACGACTTGCTGTCCGCGATCTGATGAAACGGGATCCGAAACCGGAGCGGGAAGGTTAGAGATTTTTCGCTTTCCCCGGATCCGGTAGTTTGATGTCGGGCAGTTCTGTCATCGAAACGGCCTGGTGCGGAGGCATGATGACCCCGCACGAAATCATCGTTCTCATCGCTTCCTCGACTGTGATGGGCAGGGGAATGACCTGTTCTCGGGGAACGAAGATGACGAATCCGGTGAAGGCCATCGGGGCGGTCGGAAGAAAGACGCCGAGCATCTTCTTGTCGGTCGCTTCGTTGAGGTGACGAAATCCGTAGGAGACCGGGAATCCGATCGAATAGGTTCCCTCGGTTGGGAAAGGGACGGCGACGACCGCTTTGAATTCAAGTTTATCCTCGCCCTTGAAGAAGAATTCCGTGAACTGTTTTGCGTACGGGTAGATGACTTTGATGAGGGGGATCTTCGAAAGAATCTTCTTCTCCGTGAAGAGAACGATCTTCTTTCCGAAGAAGGTGGCCACCAGGGTGCCGATGACGAAAATAAACCCGAACCCGAGTACCAGTCCAAGTTGGTCCGCCCACGCGACGATTCTGTCCAGGATCCAGTGGCGGATTCCCAGGTCGTTGATAATGCCCACGCCCCCCTTCACGATCGACCCCATCGGCTCAGCGATGTATTCCACGAGCAGATTATAGATCCACAGGAGCACGAAGACGGTCATCAGCGTCGGGAGGAGTGCCGCGAGCCCTTTGGCAAACATCTTCTTCATCGAAGAGTATATCGGTCAAACCTCATCGCTTGATGCAGCCTAGACGTGTACGATTTTTAGATAAGGATAAGAAATGATTTAGGGGGCTTTGGCCGGTTCTATTTCTGGCAGGTGGTGGAGTCGCCGTTTCATTCGCCCTTCCCGGGAATCATCTTTGGCGATGTCGACGCCGAACCAGCCGAGAAGGAAGTCGACAAATTCACCGAGCGAAAACCCGAGGTCGAGTCCAAAGACGAGAACAAAAGCACTCACTTCGAGGTCGAACCAGTGGAGGATGGTGCGGTTTCGGGATCCGTTTTCCGTCAGAGAGGGGAGGAGGACCCAGGATCGTTCCTGGACCGACTGGGGGTCTTCCCACCACCAGACAAAATCGGATCGAGTCTCTCCCAGTTGGTATACGTAATTCAGAGCAAACGGTTCGTCTGTAAGTCCGAGAAAGAGACTCAGGGGCAAATGAATTTCGGCCCAGTCACGGCTTTCCTGCTCGATCAGGTAGGTCGTGCCGTACCGGTGAACCCCTTTCTGACCGATTCCGATATCGGCCAGTTCTCCCACTTTGACACTCGCTTCAAGTCCAAGGCCTCCCGTTTCGAGATTGAATCTCCACATATCCCCAAAATCGGAGGCGCGTTTGGACAGGTAGCTGCAACTGGTCGAACTGATGGAAAGGAGGATCAAGACGAGAAGGGTACCTCTCACGGGTTGAGTAACGCCTTGGATCTCTTTTCCCAGATCCAGATGGAATGGCGTTCCCGCTCAACAGGGTCATCGTCATCTGCGATATCGATCCCGATCCAACCGAGAAGGAAGTCGAACCATTCTCCGAGCGAGAATCCAAATTGAAATCCGACGATCAGGGCAAGGACGTTGACCTCGAAATCGAAGTAGTGAATGTCCGATCTTCGAACGTCTCCCTGGTAGAGTCCCCCCGGAAAGAGGGTATAGCACCGGTGTTTCGCAATCCCTTCCTCCAGATCCATCTCAAAGGAGTGGATGTTGCTGTTATTGGGATCGATCATCGTGTTGATAATCGAGAGGGGGAAGTGGTCTTCGTACCGATATCCCGATTCAAAGGAGCCGTAAACGAATCCGAAGGAGTATTGGTGGCTCGATCCGATTCCGAAGTGAAGTAGTTCTCCGGTCTGGAAATCGGCCTGCAGCCCCAGGCCCGCTTTCGCTTCCAGACGCCATACATCGGCAAAATCATGAAAGCGGGCACGGGAGTAGGCACATCCGGTTATCGGAACGAGAAGAAAGATCAGTATCAGACGCCGAAGAAAACCGGTGCCGCCCATTTGTTTTTCTCCCGTGGGACTCGAAGTTTGCGACTCGACTTTCCCCGCAGGAATGCCAAGCCCTCAATAAATCTTACCCGGGGTCGAAGAATTGTAAAGAAGTTCGACGTCAGGAGTCGGATGTTCCGAAGTCGCAGACGAGGGGGAAATGGTCCGAAGCGGTTTTTGTTTCCGCCGTACGGAGTACTTCGATTTTCGCGACTCTCTTCGCCATCGGTTCTGTCGCAAACATATAATCGAGTCTCATGTGGGTTGTATGAAAAGGAGATCCTATGTCGGTTGGGATCGTCCATCCGGGGTCTTGAGGGTTCCTGGTTCGGAAGAGATCTGTGAAGCCCGCATACTCAAGGATGGCGAGGGCCCGGGAATCAAAATCCTTTGGATGATCCGTATCTCGAATATGTCGGGCGAGAATACGGGGGGGAAGCTTCCAGAGGGATTCATGAACCTCGTCGGAGGGAGAGAAGGAATTGAAGTCTCCCAGGAGAATAACATTCTTGTCCGCGTGTGCTTCCCGGGATATGTGGCGGGTTTCCGAGAGTCTCGATTCCGGGTCAAAGGGGTTCAAGTGAACGCCCAGGACCAGCAGATCCCCGATCGGGGTCTTTACTTGTGCGCTGAGGCATCCGTGGTAGAAGATTTGTTCATGAACCGCCTCCACCGAAGTAATGGTGATGGGGTCTTTTGCCAGGAGAGCAAGGTGAAAGCCGGAAGGGGTCTTGATCATCTCCCCTTTCATGCCCAGCCTTTTCTGCCACATTTGAAAAGGATCTTTTGCGGGCGATGTGAAGCCGCACGCTTCGGTAAGGAGGAGGAGGTCGGGATGTAGATTTTCGAGAATACCGAGGAGCTTTTCTTGCCGGTCCCCGCCCGCTTCGTTAACGCCCCCGTCCCAAATGTTGTAGCTGACAATCCGCACAAGGCCCTCTATTGTTTTTCGTTCGAATACCGGACCGTTAATTCCTGATCGTATTTAAGATAGTCGTTTTCGAGAACGAGAACGATTCCTATCTCCGTATTCCCCGGATTTTTAACGTTCAGAAGAATCCCATTTCCTTCCGGCTTTTCGTTTTCGAACCGGTAATCCCGGAATTCCCGGTAAATGCTTCCCGCATCCAGCTTCCTCTGTAGTCGGTCAAGAAAGAGAACCTTCGGTTTGATCTGTCGAAGGTCTTTATCTCCGTCCCCGGTCCACCGGACATTATGAAATTCCTCCAGAAGGGTGTTTTTCTGATTTTCCGTGTAGTATCCGTTCTGAATCTCCTGCCTCAATTCATTTTCAAGCATGAGCTGCGTATTTCTGGACATCATATCCCAGACGGTAGAAGCTTCCTTCCCTTTGATCGCAGCCTGGAATTTTTTGAGGAATTCTTTTCCTGTGGTTGCTTTTGCACTTCCGCTGCAGGAAACGAGCAGGAAGGGGATGGCCAGGGTGATGATTCGGACGAACATTCATTTCTCCTCAGGATTCGGTCTGTCTCCAGTATACCCGGAGAAAGGGGTTGGGAAAAAAGAAAGGCGTTCTCAAAAGAGAACGCCTTTCCCTGATTATTATTTCAGTCGCAAACTTGCGACTCGCAGTTAGCGGCCGGAGCCTCAGCCTCCGCCTCCGCAGCCACTGCTTCAGCCACCCTTACTTCAGCCACCGCCTCCGGATTTCTTTTTCGCCGGAGAAGTCCAAACAAGGTCAATTGTCGCCTCGCCTGCGGCTTTCATCAGGGCGCCGAGATTGAGTCCCTTCGCGGTGACATCAAAGGAGAGCGTGCCTTTGCCGATCGCTCCCTTTCCGACAGAGCGGACACCCTTGAGACCGTTGATCGACTTGGCCATTCCATTTTCGCCCGAGGTGGTTTCGACCCGGAATTTCCCGTCGAGCGAGCTCTTTCCGTTGTCGAGTTCCATCTCTCCTCCCGCCTTTGCCACCGCAGCGGAAATATCGGAGAGTCGGAGGGTGAGCGGTTTCTTATCCTGTTTCATCAGGATCGTTACCGTTCCGTCTTTGCCCGCGAGGACATCGTCGATGGAGGCGAGAGCCCGAAGGCTTCTCTCCAGGGATCCTCTGTCGCGAGCAGACTCGACCCCTTTGACCTTAAGTTTGATCCGAGGTGCGCCGTCCTGTGCGGGTGTATTTGCCAGAAGCAGAACGCTCGCCACCACTGCGAGAAAACTCATGGATATCCTCCTATCGAACGATTTGTATGCGCCATCCCCTCTACAAGATGAAGCTGGTAATAATTATACGCTCGGGAATCTGTTCCGTGCCAGAAATCTTCGGTACACTTCGGTTGAAATCTCAAATGAAGATACTTGCACCCAATCGACGCACTTTCCTGGGATGGATTCTGGGTCTTCCCGGAGTTAGCTTTCTCTCAAGCTGTATTCCTTTCCGAAGGGAGACTCTCCCTCTGGACCTTCTTTCCGTCGTCTGTTCGCAGATTCTGCCTTCGGAGGACGGTCCGGGGGCCAAAGAGGCTGGTGTGGCCGAATACGTCCGGAAGTCCCTTTCCGGGGATCATGCACGGCTGCGTCCTTTGATTGAGGAAGGGCTCTCCCGGCTCGACCGACTTGCCCGGCGGGAGTGGGGCGCTTCCTATGTTCGCCTTTCCTCAGCTGACCAGGATCGGATTCTCGGGTTTGTCCAAAAAGGGGGAGAGGATTCCGGTTCTTTTAAAGGGGGTTCCTTTGTTCACCGCCTTGTGGAACTCTCTCTGGAAGGATTCCTCGGAGACCCCGTTCATGGCGGGAATCGAAATGAAGCGGGATGGAAATTTATAGGGTTGGATGTTGAGGGTCCCCGTCCGGGGCAGTGCGGGGAGAAGCATCACTAATGTATGACGTCTGTATCATCGGAAGCGGCGCCGGAGGGGGCGCGATGGCGTACGCACTCTCTCGGGGGGGGATGCGTGTCCTCGTTCTCGAAAAGGGGCCGTGGTATACCGAGAAAGATTTTGTTCACGATGAGATCAAAACGGTTCGGCGTAATTTCTTTACTCCTTCTCCGGAACACGAGCCACACATGCTCGATGGAGAGCGCAGCAGCATGGGATGGATCGCCTGTTGCGTCGGGGGAGGAACGGTGCACATGGCGGGATATTTTTACCGCCTTCATCCGGATGACTTTCGAATGGAGAGCCGGTTCGGATCGCATTCGGGGATCTCGCTTGCCGACTGGCCGTATTCGTACGAAGAGTTGGAGCCGTACTATACGGAAGTCGAACAGGTAATCGGAATTTCAGGGCAGGCGGGTGCGAATCCATTTGAAGGGGCGCGGTCCAGGCCGTACCCGCTTCCTCCAATGGTAGATCATCCGATGGCGGCGTGGATCGACCGGGCGGGAAAGAAATTGGGGTTCCATACGTATCCCTCTCCCCGGGCGATTATCTCCCGCGATTATAGAGGGCGAAAGGCGTGTGTCTATTGCCACTTCTGTGGAAGTTATGGCTGTGAGGTGGGGGCAAAGTCGAGCAGTCTTTCGAGTTTTCTTCCCTTAGCGCAGAAAACGGGGAAGTGTGAAATCCGCTCCGGTTGTATGGTACGTGAGGTCGAGGTTGGCAAAGACGGTCGGGCGACCGGTTGCGTGTACATCGATCCCGAAGGGAAAGAGCATCGGGTAGAGGCGTCGATCGTATGCGTCAGTGCATCGGGGATTGAATCGGCCCGGTTGCTGCTCCTGTCAAAATCAAACCGGTTCCCCGATGGGCTTGCGAATGGTTCTGGGTTGGTCGGGAAGAATCTTCAGTTCTCGGTCTTCTCGGCCGGCAGGGGAACCTTTCCCTACTCTGGGGATCCCATCCTGAAGAACAAGCTTCCTTTTCTCGGCCGGTCGATGCAGGACTACTACTTTCTTCCAGAGGGGGTATCCGACCTCGCGAAAGGGGGGACGATTCGTTTCGGCTTTCCCCATTCCAATCCGATCTTTACCGGGCTTCGTCTCTCTCACCGGGATTCTCCACAGCTCTGGGGTCAGGCATTGAAAGACGAGATGAAGAAGTATTGGAAGGAAGAGAAGACGGTGGAATTCGAGACCTTCGCCGATTTCCTTCCCAATCCAGGAACCCGAATGGATCTCGATCCCAAGGTTCGGGATCAATGGGGACTTCCCGTTGCCCGCCTTCAGATTCGGTCTCCCGAGCATCACCGGAAAGCGGGAGAATTCCTGCAGAAGAAAGGGCTGGACGTTCTCAAGGAAGCAGGGGCGGCGGAAGTACACGCCGAGACGGTCGGAGGAGTGACCGGTCACCTGGTACAGGGAACGTGCCGGGCGGGAAAAGATCCGAAGAAGAGTGTTCTGAACGAAGATTGTCGTTCGCATGAAGTCCCGAATCTTTATGTGGTCGACGGATCTTTTCTTCCGACTTCTGGCGGGGTGCCGACGACGCAGACGATCATGGCGAACGGGTTGAGAACCGCGGCACGGATTCTCAAGAAGTAGAAAAGAACTTCCCCAACGCATCGTTCACTTCTTCTGGCGCTTCCTGTTGGGTCCAGTGGCCGCACTGATCGATGTATTGAATCGACAGGGGGGCCTCCACCAGGGGCTCCAGTTTGTGTGTCATTTCGATCCCGAGGAAGGGATCGTCTTTCCCCCAAAGCAACAGTCCTGGAACACGAATCGGTTCGTCCGGAAGAGGGGTTCGTTTTCGGGCCGAGCGGTAGTAGGAGAGGGCTCCTTTTACGGCTCCCGGTTTCAAGATCGCTTCCCGAAAGACATTCAGCTCTTCCCGATGGAAGGCGTCTCTTCGTGTTGCCCCGGAGAGAAAGACTCTCGGAATGATCGCGCCCTCTTTCTTTGTCAGTCGTCTTTCCGGAAAGAAGGGAAGCTGGAAAAAGAAGATGTACCACGAGCGGCGCAACTGTCGAAAGCTGGTCATCACTTCCCGAAGGAGAATCTCAGAAGGAGGGCAGTTGAGAACAGCATATTTCTTCACCACGTCAGGATGGCGTCGCACGAGATCCCAGGTGATCGCACCTCCCCAATCGTGACCGGCTACGAATGCCTCTTCATATCCGAGTGCGCGGATCAGTTCGGCCGCATCCTGGGAGAGGGTCGCCAGGTCGTATCCAGACTTTGGTTTTTCCGAATCCCCATATCCACGCAGGTCGGGCGCGACGCAATGGAATCGGTCGGCGAACGCTTCGAGTTGATGGCGCCAGGAGTACCAGCATTCCGGGAAGCCGTGGAGCATGAGAAGGAGGGGGGCTTTCGGGTCGCCGGTCGCGGCGACATGAAACTCGATCCCGTTCGCCTTTACCGTTTCGTGTCGCACTTCGTTCATCCCGGGCGAATCGTAGCAGGGGAAGCGGAGCCGGGCAAGAAGCCCGACCCCGCATCGTTACCGGCTTTGTCTCCATTCTTCCGCCAACAATCCATACCGGAAGGAGTCCCAGTAGCGGCCGTCCCAGAAGCGAGCCTCCCGGAGTCGACCTTCCTTCTGAAAGCCGACTTTTTCATAACAGCGGTACGCCCGCTCGTTGTACTCATACACCTCAAGGCCAATCCGGTTGAGGTTGAGCATGTTGAAGCCATACTCACAGAGGAGATCCATCGCTTCGGTTCCGTAGCCCTTGTTCTGGAAACGTTCTTCGCCGATGAGGATCCCCAGCTCGGCGGACCGGTTCGGGTGGTTGACCCCGTGCAACCCACAGGTTCCGATCGGCTGATCCTCGTTCCTGTCGACGATAAGAAAGACGATATCGTTTTCCCGTTTATGCAGGTTGGCGAGCCACTCTTTCTCCTCTGCCCGCCCGAGGGGACGGGTCCGGGTGATATACCGATAATTCTCGGGATTGTTGATCCACGTCAGGAAGAGATCAATTTCGGTCTCTTCCGGCGCGCGAAGATAGATTCGGTTTCCGATTTTAAATCGGGGCCTCATG
>PVBE010346206.1_pt1 | contig 22740 bp, 19 predicted proteins | sample 1631181 | NCBI WGS metagenome assembly PVBE01 (sample SAMN08397723, study PRJNA350692) | Marine metagenome, whole genome shotgun sequencing project. | isolation source: water | place: Pacific Ocean | collected 2012-04 | reverse complement strand
GGATTCCGCGAGATCGGCGAGCTGATCATCAAGCGCGCCAACTACGCGGCCCGCAAACTGGCCGAGATCGACGGCGTCCAGGTGCGCTTGGAAGCACCCTTCTTCAAGGAGTTCGTGGTCAACTTCGATCGCGCCGGCAAGAAGGTGGCCGACGTCAACGCCGGGCTTAAAGCACGCGGCATCTTCGGCGGACACGATCTGTCGGGCGAGTTCCCCGAGCTCGGCCAAAGCGCGCTCTACTGCGTGACCGAAATCCACAACCGAGCCGACCTCGACCGGCTGGCCGGCGCGGTGCGCGAGGTCGTGGGCGGTTGAGGGGGTGCGCGCGCCCTGTTCGCATGGCGGGGCGCCTTAAGGTCTGACAAGGAACGCCATGGCTGTTCTGGTGACGGGCGGCGCGGGGTTCGTCGGCCTCAATCTGATCGAGAGGCTCTTGGAGCGCGGGCGCGAGACGGTCGCCTTCGACCGCCGCCCGCCGCCTGAGGCCGCGATGCGCGACTTCGGCCCTCTTCCGGGCACGCTTCACGTGGCCGAGGGCGACGTGACCGAGGGGCCTGCGATGGAGCGCGTCTTCGCGGACCACGCCATCGACGCGGTGGTCCATGCGGCGGTCATCACGTCGGGGCCCGAGCGCGAGCGTACCGACGGCGCCACCATCATCCGCGTCAACGTGCTCGGCACTTACGAGGTCCTTGAAGCGGCACATCGCCACGGCGCCGGGCGCGTCGTCTACGTCAGCTCAGGCGCGGTCTATGGCGCGGCCGCGTTCGGCCCCGATCCCCTGGACGAGGCGGCGACCGTCCCGGTCCCCGACACCCTTTACGGCATCACCAAATATGCGGCCGAGCGCACCGCGCTGTACTACGGCCGGGCGTGGGGGATGGACGTGTGTGCGGCGCGCCTCGGCGGCGTGTTCGGACGCTGGGAGCACGCGAGCGGGGTGCGCGACACGCTGAGCGTGCCACTGCAGCTCGCGCGTCTCGCGATGGAGGGGACGGAAGCGGTCCTTCCCCGCGAAGGCGTCAAGGATTGGGTTTACGCAACCGACGTGGCCGACGCGCTTATCACGCTGTTGGAGCGCGAGAAGCCCGAACACGACGTCTATCACGTGGGCGCCGGACGATCGTGGAGCGTCGCGGCCTGGTGCCGGGCGCTGAAGGGCGCGATCCCTGCGTTCACGTACCGTATCGCGGATGCGGGCGAGGCCGCCAACGTCGATTACCACGCAGCCCGCGACCGCGCCATCATGTCGGTGGCCCGGTTCGCCGACGAGGCCGGTTTCCGGGCCCGTTTCACGCCCGAGGCGGCGCTTGCCGACTACGTCGACTGGATCAGGCGCCACGCGCTCTGGCGCGCGTGACGCGCGCGCGACAGACGCGCTCACGTATCCATAAAATCGGATAAGGGGGTGGCAGCGGTCCGACGTCGCGCCTCAGAAAACCACTACGCTGCGGATTGATTCGCCCGCGTGCATAAGCTCGAAGGCATCGTTGATTCGGTCCAGGGGCATGGTGTGGGTGATGAGTTCGTCGATTTCGATCTTGCCGTCCATGTACCAGTCGACGATCCGCGGTACATCCGTTCGCCCCTTCGCGCCGCCAAATGCGGTGCCGCGCCACACCCGGCCGGTAACCAGTTGGAAGGGCCGCGTCGCGATCTCCTGGCCGGCGCCGGCGACGCCGATGATGATGCTCTCGCCCCAACCCTTGTGGCAGCACTCGAGTGCGTGGCGCATTGCCGCGACGTTGCCGATGCACTCGAACGAGTAGTCGGCGCCGCCCTTGGTGAGGTCGACCAGGTAAGAAACCAAGTCGCCTTCGACATCGTTCGGGTTGACGAAATGCGTCATGCCGAACCTCTCGGCGAGGGCGCGCTTGCCTGCGTTGGTGTCCACCCCGACGATCATATCGGCACCCACCAGACGAGCGCCCTGGACGACGTTGAGCCCGATTCCTCCGAGGCCGAATACAACGACGTTGGCGCCGGGTTCGACTTTGGCCGTGTTTATTACCGCGCCCAAGCCGGTAGTGACGCCGCAACCGATGTAGCAGACTTTGTCGAAGGGAGCGTCTTTGCGAATCTTGGCGACCGCGATCTCGGGCAGGACGGTGAAGTTCGCGAAGGTCGAGGTGCCCATGTAATGGTAGAGCGTCTCGCCACCAAACGAGAAACGGCTGGTGCCGTCCGGCATGACGCCCTGGCCTTGGGTGGTGCGGATCGCTTGGCACAGGTTGGTCTTGCCCGACAGGCAGTACTCACATTGGCGGCACTCGGGTGTGTACAATGGGATTACGTGATCGCCCGGTTTGACGCTTGTCACCCCGGGCCCGGTCTCGACGACGATTCCGGCCCCCTCGTGGCCGAGAATCGCGGGGAACAACCCTTCGGGATCGCCGCCTGAGCGCGTGAATTCATCGGTGTGGCAGATGCCGGTCGCCTTGATCTCGACCATCACCTCGCCGTCTTTCGGCCCCTCCAGCTGAACCGTCTCGATTTGCAGTGGTTCGGTCGCCGCGAAGGCCACCGCAGCTCGTACGTCCACGTCATCCTCCCCCGATCTTACCCGGCATTCCTAAAAGGACATTCTGCGGGTTCCGCCAGATTCAACGGCGATGTCAGCCGAAATCGTTCGGCCAGTGTACCATTGATCACCGCGCGCAATCGTGAATCTGATCGTCCTCGGATTACGCGGCTGCTAGCGGCGCGCGCGCTGAGAGCGGCGCCTCAGGCGGCCGCTTCGCCCGTCCGGCGCGGGCACCATCGTCGCGCTGATGGAAGCGAACGATGCGCCACCTCGAGTACCAGGCCTACGTGGCGCTGGTGCTCGCCGACATCGTGCGCCACGTGCATGCGGCGCGAAACGACTTCGATGCCGTCGTGATCGGCGGCTTTTACGACTTGGATCTCAGGGAGGCCCGCGAGGTTTCGGGGCGCGCCGTCGTGACGGCGCCGTGCCAGGCGGCGACGGCGATCGCGTGCAACCTCGGCAACACGTTCTCGATCCTGGTGGGTCAGCGAAAGTGGATCCCCAAGATGCGCGAAAACGTCCGCGCATACGGATACGACCACGCCATGGCGTCGATCCGCGCGCTTGGGCTCGGCGTGCACGACTTCCAGAACGCGGACCGGACCCGGGACCGGCTTCTCGAGGTCGGTCGCCAGTGCGTGGAAGACGACGGCGCCGAGGTGCTGATCATCGGGTGCAACGCCGGCTTCGGCTTCAACGAGATGCTGCGGAACGCGCTCGGGGTTCCGGTCATCGATTCTCTGCAGGCGTCGTTCAAGTACGCCGAGTTCCTGGCCGACGCCGCGCTCCGCTTCGGCTGGTACCCGAGCCGGAAGTGGGGAAGCGCCGCGCCGCCCGACGACGAAATCGAGGACTGGGGCCTGTTCGCGGACGCCCCGGCCGCGGGCAACCGGACCCGCGTCAAGGGCCGGGTAGGGCCCGCCTGAAGGGCATTTGCGACGGCCTTCCAGACAGACCAACGAGAATGAGGAAAACCGAAAATCCCGCCTGAACCACGCGGCGGCGGAAGCGGTGCTCGCTGGCCTCGGCACGGGATTGGCCGCGTTCATGATCTCACGGCCTGGGCGTGGCCGGAACTACTCCACGGTCACGCTTTTCGCGAGGTTGCGCGGCTGATCGACGTCGGTGCCCCGGAGCACCGCCGTGTGATAGGCCAAAAGCTGGACCGGAATCGCATAAAGGATGGGCGTAACGAACGGATCGACGGCGGGCAGCGCCACCGTCGCCGCCGCGATGTCGGCCAACCTGTCCGCGCCTTCGCGGTCCGAGAAGACGATCACGCGGCCGCCGCGGGCGGCCACCTCTTGGATGTTGGACGCGGTCTTCTCGAACAGCGGGTCCGAGGGCGCGATCACGATCACCGGCACGCTCTCGTCGATCAGGGCGATGGGGCCGTGCTTCATCTCGCCGGCGGCGTAGCCTTCGGCGTGGATATACGAGATCTCCTTCAGCTTCAGCGCGCCTTCGAGCGCGATGGCGTACGACGTCCCGCGCCCCAGATAGAGCACGTCGCGGGCCTGGGCGACCTCGTTGGCGAGCTCGCGGATTCTCTCGTCGTGGTTGAGCACGTCGGCCGCGCGCGCAGGAACCTCGACCAGCGCCGCGGCGAGCTCGGCTTCGCGCTCGGCGTAGATGGCGCCGCGGGCGCGCGCCGCGACGATGGTGAGGCAGGCGAGAACCGTGAGCTGGGTGGTGAAGGCCTTGGTCGAGGCGACCCCGATCTCGGGGCCCGCGAAGGTCCGCAGAACCGCGTCCGATTCGCGCGCGATCGTGCTTTCCGGAACGTTGACCACCGCGAGAACCGGCTGGCGCTGGGCGCGGGCATAGCGGAGCGCGGCCAGCGTGTCCGCCGTCTCGCCGGACTGCGAGATAACGATCATCGCCCCATCGTCCGCCATCTCGGCGCCGCGGTAGCGGAACTCTGACGCGATGTCGACCTCGCACGGGATGCGGGCGACGCCCTCGAGCCAGTACTTCGCGACCAGCGCCGCGTAGTACGCGGTGCCGCACGCGACCAGCGTCAAGCGGGCGACACGCGCGGGATCGAACGGCAATTCCGGCAGGCTGACCGATCCGGTGGCGGGGTTGACGAACGCGCGAAGCGTGTCGCCGATCACCTGGGGCTGCTCGTAGATCTCCTTGAGCATGAAGTGGGGGTGGCCGCCCTTTTCGGCCAGCCCGCCCGAGAGCTCGGTCAGCGTCACCGGCCGCCGCGCCTTTGCGCCGCCCGCCTCATAGATCGTGGCGTCGCTCCCGGTGATCACCGCCCAGTCGCCCTCTTCGAGATAGGTGATGCGCCGGCTCAGGGGTGCGAGCGTCATGGCGTCAGAGCCGAGATACATCTCGCCCTTTCCATGAGCGATCGCAAGCGGGCTTCCGCGCCGGGCCCCGATCATCAGGTCCTTGTGGCCGGCGAAGATCAGCGCCAGCGCGAACGCGCCCTCGAGGCGTTCGAGGGCTGCGAACGTCGCCTCGGCCGGCGCAAGCCCGTCCTCGAGAAAGAACGTCACCAGATGCGCCACCACCTCGGTGTCGGTCTCCGAGGCGAGATTCCGGCCCCTGCCCACCACCTCGGCTCGCAGCTCGCGGAAGTTCTCGATGATGCCGTTGTGGACCACCGCGACGCGCTCGGTTGCGTGCGGGTGCGCGTTGGTCTCGTTGGGAACGCCGTGGGTGGCCCAGCGGGTGTGCCCGACGCCGACGGTTCCGGCGAGTGGCTCGCCCTGCAGTAGCGCTTCCAGGTTGGCGAGCTTGCCCTCGGCGCGGCGGGTCTCGATGGCGCCGTTGCGCAAGGTCGCGATTCCGGCGGAATCGTAGCCCCGGTATTCGAGCCGCTTCAGGCCCTCGAGCAGGCGGCCCGCGACTTCGTCACGACCGACGATTCCGATGATCCCGCACATGCTTGCTCAGCCCTTCCGCTTAGGCCCGGCCTCGCGCCGGCGCGAGGCGCGCTTGCGCCGGGTCCAACCCGAGACTTCCTTCAGCTCGGCGCGGGTGAGGGCGAGCGCGCCCGCGGGCACGTCCTTGCTGATCGCGCTGCCGGCGCCGACGTACGCGGCCTCGCCCACCGAGACCGGCGCAACCAGGACCGCGTTTGAGCCGATGAAGGCGCCGGCGCCGATCGCGGTGCGGTGTTTGGCGAATCCGTCGTAGTTGCAGGTGATTACGCCCGCGCCGACGTTGGCGGCGGCGCCGATGTGCGCGTCGCCGAGGTAGGCGAGATGGTTGGCCTTGGCGCCCTCGCCGAGCACGGCGTTCTTGATCTCGACGAAGTTGCCGACGTGCGCGTTGGCGCCGATCACGGCCCCGGGGCGAAGCCTGGCAAAGGGACCGACGCGCGCGCCGGCGGCCACGCGCGCGCCTTCGATGTGGCAAAACGCGCGGATTTCTGCGCCGTCGCCGACCACCACACCGGGGCCGAAAACCACGTAGGGACCCACCGTGGTGTCGCGCCCGAGGCGCGTGTCGAAGCTCAGGTGAACGGTCTCGGGCGCCACGAGCGTCGCGCCCTGCACCAACGCGCGGTCGCGCAAGCGCCCTTGCATCGCGGCCTCGGCGCGCGCGAGGTCGGCCCGGGAATCGACGCCGATGGCCTCGTCGGCATCGCCCCGGACGAAGGCGCAGGCGTGGCCCGCGCGCCGCGCCGCCGCGACGACGTCGGTCAGGTAGTACTCGCCCTTGGCGTTGTCGTTGCCGAGCCCGCGGAGAAGCGAGAACAGGCGGCGGCCGTCGGCGGCGATCGCGCCCGCGTTGCAAAGCCGGATCGCGCGCTGGGTGCTGCTCGCGTCGCGGGCCTCGACGATGGCGTCCAGCATGCCGCCCGGGCCGACGACGAGGCGGCCATAGCTTCCCGGAACGTCGGCATCAAAGCCGAGCGCCACGCAGGCCGGATCACCGGCCGCCCGGCGCGCGCGGACGAGCTTTCGCAAACTCGCCGGTGAGATCAGCGGATCCGCCCCGTAGACCACCAGCACATCGCCGGCGAAACCTCGAAGCGCGTTGGCGGCCGCCAGCACCGCGTGGCCGGTGCCGAGCGGGCGCTTCTGGACCACGCAACCGTGCGGCGCGACCGCTTGCGCGACGGCCTCCATTTTCGGCCCAACGACGACGACGATGCGATCGGGCGCGAGCGCCGCCAGCGCTTCCATGACGTAGGCGATCATGGGCCGGCCCGCGATCGGATGCAGGACCTTGGGGACGTTGGAGCGCATGCGCGTGCCCGCCCCCGCGGCGAGGACGATGACGGCGATCTTTCGGCGGGCCATGCTCGGGCGGATACTGGAGTCGTTTACGTCGGGCGGGTCGCGGGGACCATGCCACACCGCTCGAATCGCGCCAAGTCACAGATTGTTTCGGATGTTTTCACCGCGCCCGCGCTTCCTTGACTTGGGCCAACCGCCACCCTTATATGCCGGGTCTTCCGCGAGGCGCATGCCGGGCGCGTAGCTCAGCGGGAGAGCGCTCGCCTCACACGCGAGAGGTCGCTGGTTCAATCCCAGCCGCGCCCACCACCATCGCGGTCGTGCCGCAAGCTGAAGAAAACGCGCGCTTCCCTGGATCCCAACGGAGCATTTGCGCGAGGGCCGCCCGCGGTAATGGCATTCGAGAAAAGCCGGACCTGGAAGTGGCGGTTCGAGATCCCGGTCGAAACGATCTGGCCGGTGCTCGCCGACACCGCGCGGTTCAACGAGGCCGCCCAGCTTCCGCGGCAATGGATCGAGGAGATCCCGCGCACCGACGGCTCGGTCCGCTGGCTCGAACACCGCCGCGACTCGTTGAACGGCCCGCTGCGCTCGCTCACCGCCCGCCTCGCCTTCGCCGCCGACGGCGCCGGAGATCGGTCTGCGAATACACCGCGTCCGCGGTTCCTGCAAACCCGCTCGGGCGCCTGATGCTGGCGGGCGGCTTCTTCGCCCAGATCGGGCGCGCGTTCGCGCTGCTGGCCAAGGCCGCGGACCTCGAGCCCTAGCGCTTTATCCGTTTGGTCGGCTCCAGCCCGCCACCCCGTCCGGCTGTCCTGCGCATATCATTCCGTGGGCGGCCGGTCCGGCGTCGGGGCCGGTGCGATTCCACGTAAGTGGATAACGCACTCAAGGGCGCTCGAACACCAGCGTCTGCCAGCCCGCCAGCGAACTGCGCCCGGCCAGTGCCAGGCCGCGGGCGCGACAGGCGGCGATAACGCCGGCGGCGTCGCGATCGAGGAAGCCCGCAAGACAGGCGACGCCGCCGCGGCGAAGGGCGTCCGCGATCGCCGGTGCCATCCGCCGAAGTGGCCGCGCCAGGATGTTGGCCATGATCAAATCGAAGGGTGCCGCGCCGCGCACGGCAGGAGCGGAAAGGCCCTCGCCGTGGACCACGCGCACCAGCGTCGCGAGGCCGTTGTCGCGAGCGTTCCCGCGGGCGACGCGGACGGCGCGCGCATCCACGTCGCAGGCAAGCACGCGAACCCGCCAGGCCGAGGCCATCGCCAGCGATAGGATTCCCGAGCCGCAGCCCACATCGAGGGGGCGGGTGAACCGCCTGCGCCGCGCGAGCACGTCGATCGCGTGCAAGCACCCGGCGGTCGTGGGATGCTCGCCCGAGCCGAAAGCCTGGCCGGCGTCGACCACGAGGCGTAACCCGCCGGCGGGAATCGGGCCTTGGTAGCCGTTTCCACGGATGAAGAACCTTCCTGCGCGCACAGGGCGAAAGCTCGCCAGGTTTTCGGCCAGCCAGTCGCGGGGGACGACGCGATCGAACCGCGGCGCCGGCGCCTGAATCCCCACCGCCGAGGCCGCCCGATCGAGGATCGCGACCACGCCCATACGGTCGAACGCGGCCGGCGCATAGCCCTCGATCCGCCACAGCGCGGCGTCGGCGTCCGCGCTTGCCGTGACCGACGCGCAATACGCGCTAAGCGCGCTCTCGAACGCCTCGAGGCCGCGTTGCGTCACCTCGATGCTGACCCGCCAAAGCGTACCCGGCTGCTTCCGCGGGTTCCCCTCGCTCACACCGCCTCGACGAAATTCGCCATCACCTTCTTGGTTCCCGCCTTCTCGAAGGCGATGACGAGCTTGGAACCGTCGATGTCGAGTATGCGACCGTAGCCGAACTTCTGGTGGAATATCCGCTGGCCGGTCGCCAAACCGGCGCCACCGTCGTCGCGCGCCGCCACCTGATAGGACGCGTCTTCGATCACCGCCACCCGGCGCCGTCTCGGCCGCCATCCGTCGAAGGCCCGCGGTTCTTCGCGAAGAAGACGCGGCGAGGCTGAGCGGCTGCCGTAGAGGCCGCTGTGGACGACGTGATCCACGTTGTCGGCCGGCAGCTCTTCGACGAATCGCGACGGCATCGCGTTTTGCCACTGGTTGTAGATCCGCCGCGACGCCGCGAACGAGACGATCGCGCGCGTGCGTGCGCGCGTGAGTCCGACGTAAGCCAGGCGCCGTTCCTCCTCGAGCCCCTTGGCGCCGGACTCATCCAAGGCGCGTTGGTGCGGAAACAGGCCTTGCTCCCAGCCGGGCAGGAAGACGGTGTCGAATTCGAGCCCCTTGGCACCGTGGAGCGTCATCAGATTGATCTTGTCGTCGTCGCCCGACTCGTCGTTCTCCATGACCAGGCTCACGTGCTCGAGAAAGCCCTGGAGGTTCGCGAACTCCTCGAGCGCGGTCATCAGCTCCTTCAGGTTTTCGAGCCGGCCGGGCGCCTCGATCGACTTGTCGGTCTGCCACATGGCCGTGTAACCCGATTCGTCCAGCACCTGGGCCGCGAGTTCGGGATGCGCGAGCGTGTCCAGAAGCGACCGCCAGCGCTGGAAGTCGTTGAGAAGGCGTGCGAGGACGTGGCGCGCGTGCGGCCTGATCTCGTCGGTCTCGACAAGCCGGCTCGCGGCCCGCACCAGCGGGACGCCTGCGTCGCGCGCGAACCGGTGAACGAGCTGCATGGTGGCGGCGCCGAGCCCGCGCTTCGGCAAGTTGACGATCCGTTCGAACCCGAGGTCGTCGTCGGGTTGGACGACGACGCGTAAGTACGCGATGGCGTCGCGGATCTCGCGGCGCTCGTAGAATCGGGGGCCGCCGATCACCCGGTAGGGGACGGCCAGCGTGATCAGCCTTTCTTCGAATTCGCGAGTCTGGAAGCCAGCGCGCACCAGGATCGCCATCTCGTTCAGCGCATGGCTCTTGGTGTGCAGGGCCTCGATCTCGTCGCAGACCAGGCGCGCCTCCTCCTCGCCGTCCCAGGCGGCGCGGACGCTCACCTTCTCGCCTTCGGGAGCCTCGGTCCAAAGAGTCTTTCCCAACCGACCCTCGTTGCACGCGATCAGGCCCGATGCGGCGGCCAGGATCTGGGGGGTCGAACGGTAGTTGCGCTCAAGCCGGACGATCCGGGCGCCCGGGAAATCATTCTCGAAGCGAAGGATGTTGGCGACCTCGGCGCCGCGCCACGAATAGATCGACTGGTCGTCGTCGCCGACGCAACAGATGTTGTGGTGGCGCTGCGCGAGCAGCCGCAACCAAAGGTACTGGGCGACGTTGGTATCCTGGTACTCGTCCACCAGGACGTAGCGGAACTGCTCTTGATACTTGGCAAGCACTTCGGCGTCGATCTGGAAAAGCACCACGCAGTGCAGCATCAGATCGCCGAAGTCGACCGCGTTCAGCGTCTTCAGTCGCTCCTGGTAAAGGGCGTAGAACGCTTGCGCCTTCCCGCCGGCGAAATCCTGGCCCTCGGCCTCGGAAATCCGATCGGGAGTGAGGCCACGGTCCTTCCAGCGCTGGATCACGGCGAGCAGGGCCCGAGGCGGCCAGCGCTTTTCGTCAACGTTCTCGGCCTGTAGAATCTGGCGAAGAAGCCGGAGCTGATCGTCCGTGTCGAGGATGGTGAAGTTCGGCTTCAGCCCGACGATTTCCGCGTGCGCGCGCAAGATGCGCGCGCTCAGCGCGTGAAAGGTGCCGATCCACCATCCTTCGACCGGGGCGCCAAGCAGGGTCGCGACCCTTTCGCGCATCTCGCGCGCCGCCTTGTTGGTAAATGTGACCGCGAGCAACTGCCAAGGCCGGGCTCGTCCCTGGAGCAGGATATGCGCGAGGCGGACCGTCAGGACCCGGGTCTTCCCGGTCCCGGCGCCGGCAAGCACGAGGACCGGACCGTCGACGGCGGTCACGGCCTCTCTTTGGGCGTCGTTGAGCTCGTCAAGATACGAGGCGATCTCGGTTCCGGCGCCTTGCCGCACGGTATCTTCGGCCGACTCCGGAACTGCGGAACGCGTGGGCTCGTTCATCGTTCGCTTATAGCACGGACGAGCGCGTGCGCTGAGACCGCCACACCGAATATCGAGACCCGTTAGGCCGCCCCCTCGCCCTGCCTCGGCGCACGGCCGCGCCGCGTCTTTCAGTCGCCGCCGCGACCGGATGTCCGTTTCAGCCTGCCCTCGAGGAGCGCGCGAAGCTCGCTCTGCGCGGACGTATCGATCCCGTGGCGCTCGAAGAGCTGGGCCAGCGGGTCGAGCATCGGGCTCGCATGCGACGCGCTTTGCGATCCGTCTTCCATCGGTCCCGCCCGCGCCAGCTCTTGGCGGAGTATCGGCGCCACCCGGACTCCGATCTCGCCGCCGTCCTCGGCGACGATCCGCACCCCTGCGCCTTCGAGGGCGCGCTCGATCGCCGCCAGGTTGTTGCGGAACGGCGTTCGCGCGCCGCGCTCGAAGTCGGCGATAGTCTGCTTGGCGACGTTCGCCGTTTCGGCGAGCTGCGCCTGATTCCATCCCGCAAGCGCACGCGCGGCTTTGCAGAGCTTGGGATTGAGCTTGGATTGCATCTTTTACGACCTCATATTTTTATATTGATTTTAGGTCACCGTTGATATATATATATGACGTTGATGAGTTGGTCAAGAAGGAAATGGGGCCCGAGAACACAGTTGACGCCCCCTTCCGGAACCGGAGTTGAGACCATGAAACGCGTTGCGACGACCCTTTTGGCAGGCTTGGGTGCGCTCACCGTGATGGCTTCCGCAGCCGACGCCCAGACGGCGCCGTCGGCGTTGCAGTGCAGCGCGCGTCCCCTCTTGGTGGAACAGCTCCAGAAGCGCTACGCCGAGGTTCCCGTGGCCATGGGCCTGCAATCGAATGGCACCGTGCTCGAGGTCTTCACGTCCGGGCGAGCGAACACCTGGAGTATCGTGATCACAGCGCCGAACGGCGTGAGCTGCCTTGTTTCCGAGGGCCAGAGCTGGGAGGCGCTGCCCCAACTCGTGGACGGCCCGGTATCGTAGAGCACTGTCCGACCCCGCCGGGGCGGAAACGCGCTCAGGCGATGCAGCCCAGCGGCCGCTCCGCGATCGCCGGCGCCTCAAGCCCCCACCACTCCCGCGCGACGGTCGCATAGAGCCTGCGGAAATGAACCCGGTGGGCCAGATTTCCGTCGGCGAGCCCGTCCAGCGGCGGCTGCTCCCCGTAAAAGCCGCCGCGAATTCGTCCCCCCATCATCAGGTGCGGCGCGGCGGTGCCATGGTCGGTGCCGGCGCTTCCGTTCTCGCCCGCCCGCCGGCCGAACTCGGAATAGGTCATCACGAGGACCCGATCCCATAGGCCCGCCGTCTCCATGGAATGCGCGAACGCGGCCAGCCCCGAGGCCAGCTGCTCAAGCAGCCCTTGGTGAGTCCGGGCCTGGTTGGCGTGGTTGTCGAAGCTTCCGATCGAGATCTTGATTACGGGCGCCGCGACGCCGGCCCTGAGCAGCCGCGCCGCGATCTCGAGCTGGCGCCCGAACGGTGTCGCGGCGAACGACGCGCCCGCATCGATGGTGTCAAAACCCTTCTCGAGGATTCTTTCCGCGGCCCGGCGCAAATCGCTCTGTACGCGAACCACGTGGGCCAGCGCCGGGTTGGGCGTGGCGAGGACCAGATCCTTCATCCTTTTCGCCTGCTTGGCCGCGTCCGCGAAATTGTTGAGGCTGACCGCCCGAAAACCGGGACCGAACAGCGGGCCTGCCTGGTTGCGACCGAGGATGATTCCGTCCGCGGCAAGCGCCTCTCTCAGCGGTCGTTCCGCGAACAGCTGCGCCACCCATCCCGAATCCAGGTATTCCTCGGATTCCGAGGCGGTCTCCCAGATCTCGACGGAGCGGAAGTGCGAGAGGTTGGGCTGCGGATAGCCGACGCCTAGGACCACCGCCATCTGGCAACGCCGCCACCAGGGCATCAGCGGTTCCAGCGCCGCGTTGAAGCCGAGGCGCTCATCCGCCTGGATCACGCGTTCGCGCTTGATCGCCAGTTTCGGGCGCAAGCGGTAATAGGCCGCGTCGGCGAACGGGACCACCGTATTGAGCCCGTCGTTGCCGCCCTCGAGCTCGACCAGGACGAGGGTCCGTCGCCACCACTCGCCAAGCACGTTGGCCGAAGCGGCGTCCGGCGTACACCCAAACGCCACCGCTTGCGCGTCCGCGAGCGCCGCCGCTTGCGCGCGGCTAGCGCCGGCGGCGGCCAAGGGTAGCGCGCCGAGAAGGCTCAGGAACCTGCGGCGTTCCATCAATCCTCTCTATTTGACCTGATAGGCAGGGTCGGTCAGCAGGAGCCTAATGGCGGTCATCGGCGCGGCCCGCGGCGCCGGCGGATCGAGCGGCTCGACCGCGCGCAGGAGACCGCGAAGCCGGCTATTAACCTGATCGGCGGGCGCCGACATCATCGCCTTCGCGGGCGCGCCGTCGCCGTTGGTCATCGCCATCTCGACGCCGCGCGAGAGCCGGCCCAGGAACTGGTAGCGCAACGAGAGCGTTTCGGTCGTGATCCAAATGCTTCCCCCCGGCCACCCTTTGACGTTCGGCGGATCGAAGAGGTCCTGGCCCATGGCCCGCAACACCCACACCCCCTTCTTGCGATCGATGTCGAGTGCGCCCATGAAGCGGAGCGTGCCCGCGACGACGTCCACCGGCGACTTGGTCAGGACGCCGCGGCTCGCCGGCGCCCGAAACTCGGCGCTGAGGAAAAGCGCGCGCAAGGTCGGACGAAGCTCGTAGCCCGAGTCCCGGAACACGGCCGCCAACCGCCGGACCGCACCCGCGTCCGGGGTGTCGGAGACGAAGGCGCGCCAAAGCTTCTCGCTGATGTGCTCGGCAAGGCGGGGCTGGTCGAGCAGGATATCGATGATGTCGTCGCCGTCGAAGCGCCCCGTGCGCCCCAAGAACGTCTTTTCCCCGGTGTCGTGAAGGCGGCGCGTGACCGTGAATTCGCCGGTGTCGGGATTCACCATCCAGCCCGTGAACGCCCGCGCCGCCTCGCGGATGTCGCGCTCGGTGTATCCTTGTCCCTCGCCAAGGGTGAACAGCTCCAAGAGTTCGCGCGCGAAGTTCTCGTTCGGTTGACCGACCCGGTTGGTCTGGCTGTCGAGATAAAGCAGCATGGCGCGGTCGCGCGCCATGGCCCGCAGCAGATCGGCGAAATTGCCGGTTCCGAGCCGGCGAAACAAGGCGTTCTGGTGGTAGAGCAGGTGCGGCCACCGCACCTTGTTGAGAGACGAGGTGAAGTGGTTGTGCCAAAACAGAACCATCCGCTCGGTCAGCGGCGAATCGGTCTGCAGCATCTCGCCGAACCACCACATCTTCAGGGGCAGCCGCCGTTCGACAAGGGTCTTGAAGAACGCGGCGCGGGCGTTTTCGTCCATGGTCCGGATCGCACGCCAATCGGGAGTCGGTTCGTCCACCCATTCAGGGGGCGGAGTGACGGAGTCGCGGCGGACGCCGTCCAACAGGCGATCCACGGCGCTGGTGTAATCCAGTGGCCCAAGCTCGGCGATCTCGTCGGCCGTCGCCAAACCAAACCCGATTCGCGCGGTCAGGTGCCGTGCGTCTTCAAAGGGGATTCGCCCGGACCGGGCCGGTCGCGAACAAAACCAGGCAGAAGGCAACCACGCGCCGCATCGATGGCAATCTCCGCTCGCATTCATGCTAGAGGCCGATAATACGCCCGTTTTCGGCCCCGAGCCATGCACCTACTATTCATTCTTTTTGCCGTCGATCGCGAATCCCTACATACTGTTCAAAGGACCGAAACCGGGGGAGGGTTCGGCCGTGAAAGGCCATCTCGACTTGCGCCGGGGACCGATGTGGGTGGTCGCCGCCACGCTTGTTGCTCTTTTTTGTGCGGCGCCCGGTGCGCTGCGGGCGGCGGATTTGCCGGGCGTCCATGCGGACGCCGGCACGCGGCTTCTGCGGGCCATGGTTGGCGTCCGGGCACGGGTTCCGGCCGACGCCCGCAGCGCCACCTCACTCGGCCAGCAGCGCGAAGGCAGCGGCGTCGTCATCGACGAGGACGGCCTCGTGCTCACCATCGGCTACCTAGTTCTCGAGGCCGACCGGACCGAGGTGATCGCGTCGGACGGGTCCGTGGTCTCCGCCTCGGTCGTCGGATACGATCACGAATCGGGCTTCGGCCTTGTCCGCGCCGAACACCCGATGGCGGTCGAGCCCGTTCGGTTCGGAAAATCGTCCGAGTTGGTCGAAGGGACGCTCGTGTTGATGGTCAGCGCGGGCGAGGATCCGGTGACGCCGGGTCTCGTGGTTGCGCGCCGGCCCTTCGCGGGCGGGTGGGAGTATCTCCTCGAGGACGCCATCTTCACGTCACCTCCGCACGCGCGCTTCGGCGGCGCCGCGCTTATCTCGGCCGATGGTCGCCTGGTGGGAATCGGTTCGTTGTTCGTCAACACCGCGACCGAGGGCGCGCGCCCCGCTCCAGGCAACATGTTCGTCCCCATCGACGCCATAAAGCCGATCCTCGCCGACATGATCGAAGGTGGGCATCGCGCGAACCGGATCAAGCCATGGCTGGGCGTCTTCACCGACGAGGCCATGGGGCGCGTGTTCATCCGCTCAGTCTCGCCCGGTGGGCCCGCGGAATCGGCCGGGCTTCGCGCCGGCGACATCATCATGGGGGTCGGCGGCAAGAAGGTTTCCGACATGGTCGAATTCCTTCGCAAGGTCTGGACTTCTGGCGAGCCGGGGGTAAGCGTGCCCCTCGACGTCTTGCACCTGGATGCGAAGGAAATGACGATCGAGCGCCACGACGTTCCGTCCATGAGCCGCTACGAGTGGCTCGATCTTCGGCGCGGCCTTTAGGGACCGGGCCTCATTCGCTTCCGTCAAACGCCCCGCTCTTCGCGGCGGCTCGCGATCAGGCCCCGGTTGTAAGCGTTCATGAGATCGCGCTCGTGAAGGCACCCGAGGAACGTTTCCGTCTCGTGCGTGTCGATGACCGCGATGTGGGCCTCGCCGGTATCGCGGAAAATCTTGAGCGCTTCATCCAAGGTGTCGGCGGCGCACAGCGCCGGTGGATGCAGACGCGCGACGTCGGCGGCGTTGATCTGGGTGTCCGCCGCCGGATCGAAGGCGGCCTCTCTGAGGTCTGCCAGCGTAACGGTCCCGTGGAGTACGCCGTCGTCGCGGACGACGAAAAGCTGACCCGATGGGTCGCGCTGAAGCATGCGCCGTACCATCGGCAGACCCGTATCGGGAGTCACCCGGGCGATTTCTCGCGTCATCACGTCCCGCACCGCGATCCCGCGCAAGAGCGCGGTTTCGAATCCAGCCCTGAGGTCTAGGCCGCGGTCTTCGAGCTGTCGGGTGAAGAAGGATCGCCCGTATAGCTGCTGGGTGACCACCGAAGCGACGACGACGGCCACCATGGCCGCGACCGTCAACGCATAATCGCCGGTCAGCTCGAAGATGATGATGGTCGTGGAGATGGGCGCGCCAAGCACGGCCGCCGCCACCGCACCCATCCCGATGACGGCATAGGCCGTCGTCCCGGAGGCGGCCTCGGGAAATATCTGGCCCGCCACGATGCCGTATGCGCTGCCGAGCATGGCGCCGATCACCAGCGAGGGGCTGAACACGCCGCCGCCGAAGCCGCATCCCAAACTGATCGAGGTGGCCGCGATCTTGGCGAGCACCAGGGCGAACAGGAGCCACAAGGGAAATACGCTCGCGAGCGCCGATTCGGTGGCGCCGTACCCCACCCCCAACACCTGGGGAAACACGATCGCCAGCGCGCCGAGGGCGAAACCGCCGAGTGCCGGGCGCGACCAGACGGGAAACGGGGTCTTTTCGAGCCCAACCCCCACCAAGCGGATGCCGTACATAAACAAGACGGCCGTGAGGCCGGCGGTGAGGCCGAGGCCGGCGAACGCCGGGATCTCGGCGAACGATTCGATCTGCGACGGCGCCAGCTCGAACGCCGGGAAATCCCCGAAATAGGCCCGCGAGACCGTGGTGCCCGTGACGCTGGCGATGACGATGGGCGCGAACGCGCGCAGCGCGTAGTGGCCGACCACCACCTCGTTGGCGAACAGCGCGCCGGCGATGGGCGCATTGAAGGACGCCGCGACCGCGGCCGCGACACCGCAACCGAGCAGGGTGCGCGACATGGCGCGCGTCATGTGAAGCTTCTCGGCGATCCAGCCGCCGAATGTAGCGCCCAAATGCACCGCCGGCCCTTCGCGGCCCGCGGACGCGCCGACGCCGAGCGACACCGCGTTCACCAGCGCGGCGGCGAGGCCGGCGCTGAGCGACATCCGTCCGCCACGAAGCGCGTTTGCCTCGATCACGTCGGCCACGCCCTCCGCGCGACCCTTCGCCGTCAACGCACGAACGAGCCCGGCGACGATCAATCCGCCTGCCGCCGGCGCCGCCAACAGCCACCACCACGCCAGCCCCTCGGCGTGAATGTAGAGGTGCTCGTCCCGGCTACCGAACGCCGCCAACTGAACAATCAGAATCGCTTCGCGGAAAGCCACGACGGCACCGCCCGCCACCGCGCCGACGACGAGCGCGAGCACCGACAGCACCAACTGGTCGTTTCGAACGAACCGGCGCAATCGTACGAACACGCGTTCCGGCGTTAAGGAGCGCAACCTCATGGCATCGTCTCGGGCATCCGCAAGACGCCCGGTTTCGCGTGGACCTCGTTCGCTCACCGCCGAGTGGCGACGAATCAGGCACGTTGAATACGGTGTTTGGACGGCCTTCGTCAAAGCCGGGCTTCGGGCGCCGGAACGAGCCCGGGTGGTCGCCGCGGCCGGCGCCGAGCGCGGATCGCGCGCGAACGGAAACGCGATGCGGTTCGTTTCGGGCGCTTAACGCCGCTCGATTTAGTGAGATCGACCAGATTCACCGGGTCGGCGGATCGCCGAAAGCGATTCCGACCGACCACGATCTGGTCGAGGAGGCGCCGGAATCGATGGCGATCTTCGACGATCCGAGAAAAAATCCAGCCATGGCCGGGCGCCGTTCCCCTCACCGCCGGCACGGCGAGGCCGGCCTTGCGAAAGGCTCAGGAGTGGGCCGAGATGGCGTCCGCACGCACGTCGTCTTGGGTCGCGACCCGGTTCCGCCCGGTCCGTTTGGCCAGATAAAGGGCCTGGTCGGCGCGCTCGACGAATTCGGTGAGGTCTTCGCCGTGAAGCAGATTGGAAGCCCCGACGGAGATGGTGATTCGTCCCAGGTTCTCGCCCGTCGAGCGGTTGACCAGCTGCTTCTCCGAAATTCTCTGGCGTACCGTTTCGCCGACCTTGGCGGCCCCGCGCAAGTCGGTGCGTGGAAGAACCACCACGAACTCCTCACCTCCGTAGCGGGCCGCGATATCCTGGCCTTTGATGCACTCCTTCAAGGTCGCCGCCGTCAGGGCGAGCACTTTGTCACCCACCTGATGGCCAAAGGAATCGTTGAATCGCTTGAAATGGTCGATGTCCGCCATCAGAAGCGAAAGGTGCTGACGCGACTCTTGCGCCTCCTGAACGGCGCGCGCGATCTCGGCGTCGAACGAACTGCGGTTCAGAATCCCGGTCAGCGCGTCGGTCATCGCCTTACGGCGCGTGTCCGCCAGGTTCACCTTGAGCTGCTCGATCTCCGCCGCCGATTCGCCTAAGCGCGATTCGAGCGTCTCGTTCCTTTCCCGCATGATTCGCGTCGCGGTGACGATGTTGGCGACGACCGAAGAAAGCTGGTCGGATTCGTCCACCCCCGCCAACGCGCTGGAAGCGGAATCCAATGCGTCGCCGTATTCGGCGGCTCCGGCGCCCGCGCTCGCGACCAGGTCGAGAATCTTGTCGAGTTCGGTCCTGGTCCGGTGGGCGGCGTCTTCCAGCGCGGCGCCCTCGTCGTCTGAGGACAAGAAACGACGGTACGCCTCATCGTTGACTTGGTCGGTGAGCGCGTGTGCCCCGTCCATCAGTTTGTCGAGGGACCGGACGAGCTCCGGCTCGCGACCCGAGAAGTAGAGGTACCAAACTGCGAAGTTCTTGGGACTGAGCGCGATCCCATGTTTCTCCATGAGCGACAGCGCCGATTGGGCCAGAGCCCGTGCGCGTTCGGTCGTTTCCGGATAGTCCACCATCACCTCCACACCCTCCCGGTACGCATTCCCGCCCGCAACGAAGGGACGCGACGGGACACGGCGTCGGATGTTCGGATTCGAAGCACTGAAGACAGCCCGCGTCAACCTGTTCGTGGGCCGGTCGACCGGGACGCGCCGCGTTGGCGGTATCGTAAACCGGCGAGGTGGCCGCCGATCCCGGAAAGACCTTTGCGCGGAGAATCGGCCCGTGCAATAACCCCCGGGCACCGCGCGTCATGGCTCTCCTCCTTTCGGACTCGATCAATGGCGGCCGATCGCGTCACCGACGACCCCGCGACCGAAACGCCGGACGCGCCGGCGTTGTCGGTCGTCGTGCCGGTCTTCAACGAGGCCGAAAACCTGCGCCCGCTCGTCGCGGATATCCGCGGCGCCCTCGATGGCAAACTGGACTACGAGATCGTGTACGTCGACGACGGCAGCACCGACGACACCCCGGAAAGACTGCGGGCGCTCGCGGCCGAGGGTGCGCGGCTCCGGACCGTTCGCCACCGGCGCCGCGCCGGTCAAAGCGCGGCCATCGCCTCGGGCGTCCTGGCCGCGCGCGCGCCGCTAATCGCGACTCTCGACGGCGACGGCCAGAACGATCCCGGCGACATCGCCGATCTGTTGCGCGCGTTTCGGGCCGCCCCTTCGGAAAACCGGGCCAGGTTGCTCGTCACCGGACAGCGGATGCGGCGTCAGGACGGCTGGGTGAAAAAGAGGTCCTCGGTTATCGCCAATCGGGTGCGCGCTTGGGCCTTGCGCGACGAGACACCGGATACCGGCTGCGGGCTGAAGGTGTTTTCGCGCGCGGCATTCCTCGAACTTCCGCAGTTCGACCACATGCACCGTTTCCTGCCGGCGCTCGTGCTGCGCGGCGGCGGGCACGTAATCACGGTTCCGGTCGGCCACCGCCGGCGGTCGGCCGGGCGTTCGAAATACGGGATCGCCAACCGGCTGTGGGTGGGAATCGTCGATCTGTTGGGGGTCATGTGGCTGCGCCGGCGGCCGATCACGTCGGCCCTCGAAGATACGGAAAAGGAAGACTGATGGTCCTCAATCTCGGGTTCATGGTGGTCACGTTGACCGCGTGGACGGTGCTCGGCGTCGTCGGCCAGGTGATGTTCTTCATGCGCTGGGTGGTTCAGTGGATCTTCAGCGAGCGCATGCGCAAGAGCACCATTCCCATCTTGTTTTGGTATTTCAGCATATTCGGCGGCGTCATCATCTTGACTTACGCGATCCATATCGAGGACCCGGTTTTCATTCTCGGCCAGACGGTCGGGCTGCTCATTTACGGGCGCAATCTCTACTTCATTTACCGCGACCGGGGCGGCGCGGAGCCGATGCCGCAAGCGCCCGCCATGCCGCAAGGATCCGACGAGCGTCCTTGGGATCCGCCCGAACGCCCATGACCGAAAACCACCGGCAGGCGGTGCTGTGGGCGGGTCTTTCCGTTTTCCTGGTCGTCGTCGCACTTCTGACCCGTCCGCTGCTTCCGGTGGGCGAGACCCGCTATCTTTCGGTCGCCTGGGAGATGTGGTCGAGCGGCGATTTCCTCGTTCCCCACCTGAATGGCGAGGCCTATTCCCACAAGCCGCCGCTTCTCTTCTGGCTCATGCACGCGGGTTGGGCCGTATTCGGCGTCGGCGAGTGGTGGCCGCGCCTGGTCTCGCCCGCGTTCGCGCTTGCGTCGCTGTTCGTCGCCGCGCGCCTGGGCCGGCTTTTGTGGCCGCAAGCGCACGCCGGCCACGCCGCGCCGCTGGTGCTGTTGGCGAGCACGTTCTGGGCGGTCACGACCACGCTCACCATGTTCGACATGATGCTGGCGTTCGCGACCGTGACCACACTGTACGGCGTCGTCCGGGCGTGGCGCGTCGGCCACCCGCTCGACTGGGCGCTCGTCGCTTTCGGCATCGCCGTGGGAATCCTGACCAAAGGGCCGGTGATGCTCGTCCACGTGCTACCGGCCGCACTTCTCGCTCCCGTTTGGGGGCCTTGTCTTGCACTCCGCTCGGATGACCCGAAACCAGGCGCCGCGCGGCGATCGGCATGGGCGTGGTCCCTCCGGTTCGGCGCGGCAACCGGGGCGGGGGTGGCGTTGGCCCTCGTCTGGGCGGTTCCAGCCGGGATCGCGGGTGGCGAGGCGTACTTCGATGCGATCTTCTGGGGCCAGTCCGCTGGCCGGATGCTCGATTCCTTCGCTCACGAACGGTCCTGGTGGTGGTATGTGGCGGGACTGGTGCCGCTTCTGCTACCGCTTTCCCTTTGGCCGACGGCTTGGCGGTCCCTGGCACACGCGCCCCGCGCGATGGGCGACGGCGGGTTCCGATTTTGCCTGTGCTGGTTCGTGCCGACGCTGGTCGGGCTCTCGCTCATCAGCGGCAAGCAGTTCCACTACTTGCTGCCGGCGATGCCCGCCCTTGCGCTCGCCCTTTCCTTCCTGCTCGAGGCGCGGGCCGCTCGCCTGGAAGACGGCGCGCCCGGGAATCCAAGGCGCGATCTCGTGGTGCCCGGCGTGATCGTGGCCGTGGTTGGCATCGCTGTTCTCTTCGCCCTTCCGCAACCCATGTTGACAGAGCATTTGCGCACGACTTTACCGGCCGCGACCGTGTGGGGCCTGGTGATCGCCGCCGCCGGTATCGCCGTCGCCGCGGTGCCGACCCGCACCGTGGCGGGTCGGCTTGCGGCGCTTGCGGCGCTCAGCGTCGTCACGGCGGCCACGGCGCACGCCGTGGCGATGCCTGTTCTTCGGAGCGCGTTCGACCTCGAGCCGCTGGCGCTGCGCCTCGAAACGTGGGAGAGCGCGGGCCGGCCGTTGGCGCACTACGGCAAATACCACGGCCAGTATCACTTCCTGGGCCGTTTGCGTCGGCCGCTTGCCATCATTGGCGACCAGGAGGTGGCGCAGTGGGTCGCCGACAACCCGAACGGGCTTATCATCTCCTATCACGACCGGACGGCGCCCGAAGCCGCGCCAATAGCAAGCCAGATCTATCGCCGAAAAATCATTGGCGTGTGGGACGCGGCAGCCGTGGCGGCCGATCCCAGCATCGTCCAACGCCCCTGAGCCGTACCGCCCGATCCCCAGGCGAACCCAAGGAGACCACCTTGACAAGTCCCGCAAAGCCTCCTACATCCCTGGCACTCATCCGATACAAGTGCTAACAGGTCGGAAAGAGCTAAGATTTCCAATTACTTGACGCGCGATCAACCCCATGGAGGAAGTGCGATGAGCTTCAAGCCGCTGCAGGACCGCGTCCTGGTACGACGCATCGAGCAGGAAGAGAAAACGGCGGGCGGGATCATCATTCCCGACACGGCCCAGGAAAAGCCGATGGAGGGCGAGATCATCGCCTGCGGCCCGGGAGCCCGCGCCGAGACGGGAAAGATCGCGCCCTTGGACGTGAAGCCGGGCAACCGGGTCCTGTTCGGCAAGTGGTCCGGAACCGAGGTCAAGATCGACGGCGACGACTTCATAATAATGAAGGAATCCGACTTGCTGGGCGTCGTCGAAGCGGCGCCCCGCCAGAGGAAGAAAAAGTAGTCGCGGCGGAATAACGGAGACTGGCAAGACATGAGCGCCAAACAGATAAAATTCGACACCGACGCGCGCTCGCGCGTCCTCAAAGGCATCGAAATCCTTGCGAACGCGGTCCGGGTGACACTCGGACCCAAGGGCCGCAACGTCGTCCTCGAGAAGTCGTTCGGCGCGCCGCGCGTCACCAAGGACGGCGTCACCGTCGCCAAGGAGATCGAGCTCGAGGATCGTTTCGAGAACATGGGCGCGCAGATGGTGCGCGAGGTCGCGTCCAAGACCTCGGACGAAGCCGGTGACGGCACCACGACCG
>PVBE010420602.1_pt1 | contig 22744 bp, 37 predicted proteins | sample 1631181 | NCBI WGS metagenome assembly PVBE01 (sample SAMN08397723, study PRJNA350692) | Marine metagenome, whole genome shotgun sequencing project. | isolation source: water | place: Pacific Ocean | collected 2012-04 | reverse complement strand
GGCATTCAAGGGTTCCCTGAAGAGCCATTGCACAAGGCAACGGCCGGGCGGGAGGTGCTGGAAGCCCGGGAGCACTTCTTCGTTCATGGCAATGTGCCACATATGGCTGTTGTCCTATTGCTTGGCGATACAGGAGAAGTCCGTCGTCGCCGTCCGCCAGGACCGGACCCGGCAGAGGACCTCTCTGACGATCGCAAATCGCTATATCGGGATCTTCGATCCTGGCGGAACGAGCGGGCAAAGACGGACGGCGTACCGAGCTATGTGATCGCGCGCAACGTGCAGGTTGCGGAGATATGCAAGCGACTGCCGCGTACAATGGCGGAGTTGAAGGAGATCGAGGGCATCGGCGAGGCAACCTGCGAGAAGTACGGCCGCGACATCCTGGCGCGTATCCCGGAGGACATGCCAAGGATGTCGGCGAATCCCTCGGAAGCGGAGAAGAGGGGCGATGCCCAGTGAAGTCGTATGGTGGGCTCTTTGACGAGATCGTGAGCGTCCCCAATCTGGAGCGAGCGGCGACTGCCGCCGCGAAGGGGAAGCGGAACAGTCCCGAAGTCGCGCGATTCCTCGGTCAAGCCGACGAGGAACTGCCCCAACTGTCAGCGGAACTGGTAACTGGCGAGTATACCCCGCGCCCCTACCGGCAGTTCCGCATTCGCGATCCGAAGCCGCGCACGATTAGCTGTGCCGACTTCCGCGACAGGGTCATACATCATGCGGTGTGTGACGTGATCGGGCCGCTGATTGAGCGGCGCTTCATCTACGACAGCTACGCCTGTCGTACAGGGAAAGGCGCGCATCGGGCCGCAGCCCGGGCGCAGGCAATGGCAAGGCGCCACTGCTACTTCCTCAAGCTGGATGTGGCGGGCTTTTTCGATAGCGTGGATCACGAGATCCTGCTTGCCCTCCTTGCCCACACGTTTCGCGAGAAACGGCTTCTGGTCCTCATGGAAGTCATTATCCGGTCGGCACCGCCCGGCGCGCGAGCAGGCAAAGGCTTGCCGATCGGCAACCTGACGAGCCAGTGGTTTGCAAATCTGTATCTCGACGGCTTGGATCATTACGTGAAAGAAGAAATGCGGATGCCCGGATACATCCGCTACATGGACGACATGCTCGTGTTCGGCGACTCGAAGGCGGGACTGTGGAGAACGCATGATGCAATCAGAGACAATCTTGACCGGCACCGTGCCCTCTACCTCAAAAAGACAGCTACTGTCCTTGCGCCAGTCACGGAAGGCATACCCTTTCTGGGCCTGCGCATATTCCCTGGCCGGTGGCGATTGCAGCGTCAGCGCTTCCTGCGCACACGCCGCCGTATGCGTGGTCGGGAGAGGTCTTTTCTTGCGGGAGAATTGGCCCCAGAGCAGCTTGTGCTCAGCGCCCGAGCCGCGCAGGGGATTCTGTCCTGGTTTGGAATCAAGGGCGTGCTGCCCAAAGGATTGGAGGCATAGCGATCACGTAGATATTGGCGCGTGGAGAAAACGTGAGCGGCCCGGCGTCGGGCTCGAACCGGGTGAAACGGGGCGGCAACTGGAACAACAACGCCAACAACTGCCGCGTTGCAAATCGCAACAACAACTCGCCCGGCAACGAGAACAGCAACCTGGGCTTCCGCCTCGTGAGCACAACGCACGGCAAGGACCAGCGCTGTCCCATCCACGACCGCCCGTGCCCCGCGAATGCGGGGACGAACAAGGCAGGAACGATGGGGCTAGTACCCGAGTGCTAAAGCGATCGAGAAACGTCCCATCGGACCCAATCGAAAGGAGAGGGATTTGCGAACAAGCAGGTCGACACGTACCGAAGACAGACGCGCCGCTACGCTCTGCGGCAGTCTTCGCCCGGTCACCTGCGGCGTTGGGCAAGATATAGACAAAAGGAGAGCGAACAATGACAGAGGAACAGAAGAACACACCGGATGAACCTACAAGCGGAGAGCATAGCGCCACTGAGGTAGCAAAAGAAGCCGTGTCCAAGGCAAAGGAAATGGCCAACCAAGGCCTCAACGCCACACGACAGAAATTCGAGGAAGCTGGAGGGGTTGAGGGGTTGAAGAGCAAGGGTAAAGGCTTCATGGAACAAGTCAAAGCGGGATTCGTCCCCGACGAAGGAACCACAGGTTTCAAAGGATTCATGAGTCGAGCTAAGAATCTCTGGAAAAGCGGATTACCAGGTAAGGTCACGATGGCTTGCCTAGCATTGTTGCTGCTGTTCGCCATCAATGGCGGAAACGATGACAAGAAGGCTCAAAGACTCTGGAAGAAAGCAGAGGCACATATTGAGGCTAAGGAATTCGATAAAGCATTGAAGTACGTTTCAAAGGCCGCGAAGTTGGGTCATATGGATGCAATAACCACCTTAATGGCTGGCCATGGCATGGGGCTGCTTGGTCTAGAGAAAGACCTAGATAAGTCCGTTTACTGGTTGAAGAAACTGATCGACAAGGGCGATCCGACTTCGATGGACTCATATGGCCTGATGCTCTACCAAGGTACCGACATTGATAAGGACGAAGAACTCGCTACAGCAATGTGGGAGAAAGCAGCCAATCTCGGTCATTCAGGCTCTGCCGGTCGACTCGCTTCAATATCCTACGGTCAAGGAATAGGCACGGCAAAAGACCTCGAGCAGGCAGCAATGTGGGCCTATGTTGCAAAAGACCTGAACAATCCGCTTGCGAATCGCCTTGTCGCTGCAATGGAGAATGAGTGCTCCGTTGACCAACTGAAATCAGGGAGAGCCGCAGCCGACAATAAGATGAAGCAGATTAACAAGGTGCTATACGCTCGCAAGAAGAAAGGAGATCAGAAGGATCCATTTAAGGAGCTTGGCCTGTCTTTCTCCACCGAGAAGTCTATGGCCGTCGAAGTTCTGAAGTCTCAGTACCTTGGCACCGGAGCTGTTATCCCCGGCTCTGATGATATCGTAGTCGTCAACTCCGAAAGCAGCGTCATCGCACGAGTTACGTTTGACTCCAATGGTAACATAAAGACAATCATGTGCAGCCCCATCGCTCTGGGCTTCTCGAGTGCTGAAAATGCAAAAGCCGCACTTAAGAAGAAGTATGATATGAAGCCGTGTGAAGACGGTCTCGAGAACGACCACATGCAGGTCGCATTCACTCACAGCGCAGTGGCTTTTGCCAAGAAATGAAAGTAGATCGGCTCTGACCCGCCCAACAAAGCCCTGCACGCCTACAAGATGATCCGCGCCTTGCGCGGGTCATCTTGAGGGTGAGGGCACGCGTTCCGGCCTCGCTACGCTCGTCCGGAATGACGGCGTTCAAGTATCGCCGGGATCAGTCGGAAGCGATGGCCGCAGGCGGCCAGACACGTTCTCTCTCAAATCGACTGTCCCACTCGACACGGCTGGTGGTTTCATCATGTTGCGCGAAGATGCCATGATGTACGACTGCGCAGCGCACAATGTCACAGCGACAGGGCAGCCAGTGGTGATTAGTATTACCGGAGGCATCGAGAAGAGCATCATGGCACCGGATCAACAGAAGGCTCTCATGGCGATAAAAAAGACGAAAGAAAGGATCGAATCATGAAGTGGTATTATAGCGATGGTTCTAAGCAAATCGGACCAATTGACGAGGCTGAGTTGATCCGCCTGATGCAAGCGGGCCAAGTGTGTGGAGCGTCTCAAATCTGGAAGGAAGGTACGCCTTCTTGGATCTCAGCGAACAACTCAGACCTCAAGGAGCATCTCTTGCCAGAACCGCCCCCGATGAATCCTACACCACCCCCCATGGCTTCACCTGTGGGCGCGCCGAGCGGAGCGAAGCTGGTAATGCCCCGTAATCCACCTCGTTCAGTGGGGTGGATGACCTTCTGGGGATTCATCTGGCCCGGACTTGGCCAAGCGCTTTGCGGTCAAGGTTCCAAAGGTGCTGTTCTTATGGTCGCCAGCTTCATCCTCTGTGCTATCACGTCCTTTACCATCATCCTTCCTCTTGGCATTTGCGTGGCTGGCGCTATTGATGCAAACAAAGTTGCTAAGCGCCTTGCGATGGGGAAGGCGGTGGAGGAATGGAAATTCTTCCCTGGCTCCAACTAGATTGCCCAACAAATTGCTGAACCGTACAAATGACAGCCGCGCTGCGGCTGACATTTGACGGTTAGCATGGCGTTCGCCAGAGAAGATTGATTGACACGTACATACGTTTGTGCATACACTGACACCATGTTCGAATGGGACAGGAGCAAGGCTAGACAGAACGAGACCAAGCACGGCGTATCTTTCGCAAACACCTTCGCTGTGTTTGAGGATTCGAACGCGCTTACGCTAGACCAGATCGTCAGTGGCGAGGAGCGCCACGTGACGATCGGGATGGATGCGTTCGGTCGGGTTCTTGTCGTGGTCTACACATGGCGTGGTGACAACATCCGCATCATCTCCGCACGCAAGGCCGTGCGGCCTGAGGTACGACAATATGAAAGCGAATTATGACTTCAGCAAGGCACGCCGCGGAGCGGTCGTGCCCCCGTCAGGAAACAAGACAAGAATCACGATCCGTCTGGATCGCGATCTTGTTGAGTGGTTCAAGTCCCGGGCAGAAGCTCAAGGCTGCGGGAATTACCAGACGATGCTCAATGATGCCCTGCGGACATACACTGAGCATCAGGATGCATCCCTAGAGAAGCTCCTCCGCAAAGTCGTCCGAGAGGAAATCAAGAGAGCATCTTGACGGATCGGCGAACAGATGCTTCCAGGCGACGCCTCGGAAGGCGCGCCTGAAGCACGGCGTTGTGCAAATGAAATCTTCCTTGTTCTCATTCATTCTGATTGCTGCCGCTATGAATGCCGGCTGTCAAACCGTCCAGAATGTCGATACAAACGCAGATATAGAGATTATCTTGCTAGGTGACGTCAATCTCCAGACAGGTGCAGGCGCGCATATGGACCGACCAGATCCTACCAGTGCGTTCACTAATGTCATAGATACGCTTAATGGAGCAGACTTGAGATACTGTAACATGGAGGGTCTCTATGGACAAACCGCGACAGAAGCATTCCCTGAGAAACCAGGCTGGTGGCATAGTCAGTCTGATATGTTGGCAGGCATGATCGCTGCACGCCTTGATGTCGTCGGGTTGGCTAACAACGCAAGCGTAGGCGATGCGGAAATCCTTAATACGATAAGCTTGTTAGATAGTGCAAACATCAGGCACGTTGGTGCCGGAGCCAACAGGGCTACTGCGCGAGCCCCCGTGGTCATTACTATCCGTGATACAAGATTTGGATTTTTGCAATATACTGCCCGCTACTATTCGGAAGATTTTGTCGCGACCAGTACCACCCCAGGCATGGCGCGTTTGAAAACGACGGGTAATAATCCCAACGCCGCCGACCTTGCTGAGATCATCGCCGATGTAAAAGCATTAAGCTCTTTAGTAGATGTGATATTTTTCTCTCATCACGTTCGCAAATCGGGAAAACTTACTGAACCTTATCAACGTAAGCTTGCCAGTGCGGTGATTGCAGCTGGAGCTGATCTTGTTTTCGGGCACGGACCCCATATCAATCAAGGCGTAGAAATTATCGACGGAGTTGCTGTACTACACAGTCTGAGTAACTTTGCCTTTGATTGGTGGAAAATGGCTGATAGAAACGATGGCCTATTGGTGAAAGTGATTGTACGGAACAAGAAGATTGTACGAGTCTCATTTGTGCCGGTTTCACGCGATAAAAACAATAATGTATTTCTGACGCCCCCGGGCACTACTGAGGGTGATCGGCAAATCAATGATGTCCAAGGCCAATCGCCAGATGTAAGCTTAACTATCGAAGGGTCTGAAGTCGTGCTGCCGATAGGCGTAAAGTAGATCACCAAGACGAGGAGGCACAACAAGACAATGGAGCTTATTGCGACTAGCGCCACAAAAGCTCATTGTTAACGTTAGCGACTCAATGATATGAAGAAACTGATTCCATGGATCATCACCATTGTCTGCGCCGTCATAGCCGTGTGGGCAGTCGGAACCAGACACTCCATCGTCCGTCGCGTGGCTGAGCGGATCGAGCGGCAGGAGGAGCAGATCGTCCGCCTGCACAAGCAACGTCGTCAGGACGAAGAGCTGCGTGCCACGCACTCAGCCGCAGAACGAGTCCTCGCGCAGCAGGAGAAACGTCTACACGAAGTTCACGATGATCTTCGTCCCTTCTCGCTCGTTCACACAAACATGACTCTCGGCCCCGTTTTCGAGATGGCGGTCGTGCCGCATGCCCGAAGTACGGACATCACGATCACGATCGGGAATGCAAGTTCGAACAAGGCTTGGCTGCCCCCTCGATACAGAATCGGATTCCTCAATGCAGACGGCTTTGTCTCGGGCGAGATCGACTCCGGGTGGTTCAATACTTGGGTGCAGCCTGGCACGAACCTGAGTCATCAGTATCAAGTCCAGTTCGATTTTGGAGAACCAGTGTATTGCACGATGAAGACAATGCGACAGAGAAGCAGGAACCCGTGACTGTCGCTAACAAGAGCTTCGACCATTACGTTTCAAACCGCGCTTTGCGCGGTCCGAAACGAAGGTCAAGCTGATCGTTGGCTTTAGTAGAATGAAAAGAACAATCATCATGGCAGTTATCGGGGTTCTGGCGATTTCTTATGTGGGTGTTGGACAGGATGACTCCGCCGAACCCACGATTGTGCCTGCAATCGGCTCAGGGGGATCTGTTGGCTGCAAGTTAGACCCGACAGTTGTCCAACGGTTGCGCATCACGAAGTCAGGAACCTACGAGAACTACTTGGTCGACGGTAAATGGATTGATTCGACCTTGGTGAAAATCAAGGCTGATAACGTGACTTTACGTTACTGCGAAATCAAGAACGGCTTGGGTAACGGAATCTATGTCGACTCAAAGCACGTAGTGATCGATTCGTGCAAGATCCATCACTTGCTCAGCGGAACTTACAAGAAACAGGATGACGCTCACGGCATTACCGGACACCCGACAGATCTCACGATTCGAAATTGCGAGATATACCTGGTTTCGGGAGATGGCATACAGTTTGATCCGGATCGTTTGCCCTGGGATAGAGTGCTCGTGGAGAACTGCACGATATGGACGGGGCCATTATTACTGGATGCTGCTGGATTCAAGAAGGGGCAACGCCCCGGCGAGAACGCCGTTGATACGAAACAGAGCAATGATAATCCTCGCAGCAAGATAACCTTTCGCAATTGTCTTATGTACGGATGGAAACAGCCAGGGCAAATCAAAAACATGGCGGCCCTGAACATCAAGAACAAGGTGAACGCCGTGATTGAAGGGTGTGTCTTTCGTGACAACGAGATTTCGCTTCGCTTGCGTGGCGGCACAAAGACCTATGATGGGGCTCTGGTGACAGTAACAGATTGTGCAGCCTATTCATCTGATGTGGCTGTTCGGATTGAAGACGGCCTGCAGAATCTAAAGCTTTCACACCTTGCGATCGGGAAGAACGTCAAAAGGAAGTATCAAATGGCAGGAGGCAAAGTTGGGTCGGGATATGAGAATGTGTACGAATATCCAGCGCCGCCCTGCGCGTATGTCTTGAAGCACGGTGTTCGGCAAGCGCGTCAACAGACAGAACAGAAATAGCCAACAACCGAATCAACTGTACAAATGAAAGGCGCGCCTTTCATTTGCCAGTTAGGGATCTTCTGAACCACATGGAGAAGTACCCACATCATCTTGACCCGAAGCGAGGAGCAACGGCTTGGGGACTCCAAGCACTTCTTCTCCTTTTCGAAGGTCAGCCGGAGGCAAAGACGGTAGAGTCGCTCGCCGACAAGGTGGGAGTGAGGCATCGCCTGCGACCGAAGGAACAGGGAAAGAAAGTGCAGAACAAGTCGGCTCAAGGCGACGGTCTAAAGCCCGCGCCTTAGCCGCAGCGTTCGACATATGAGAATGAAAGAGATTCCAAAGTGGTTGAAGATACTGTGGGTGCTCTGCATACCGATCGGCATTGCTGTTGCGGTCTGTGTGCATTTCCTTGTGGACGAAGCGCCCGAGCAGGGCCTCGCACTCGCCGCCGCACAAGCCAGTTCTGCAGTCCAAGCAGTGTTTGGCGAGAATCTCCAAGTGACTCACAACCGCACTGGCTCTTCTGGTGTCGAGTTTCGTCCCGGAGGCAAACGTGTCGGTAGGCACCGTTTCGATGTCGGAGGTTCAAAGGGCAAAGGCACAATCCTGGTGCGCTGGCAAAGCCGCGGCAAAGGGCAAGACTTCCAGGTCGCAGCCATCGAGCGTTGCGTGCGGGGCGAGAAGAACGAGACAATCTGGGAACACGAATAGGAGTCTGTCGAACAAAGCAGTGGAGGCGACGTCCTAAGGGCCGCGCCTCACTGCGAACGTTGGGTGAAGAGAATGAACGGAACGCCCTGCTTGACATGATACTGCCCTGTGATATCATTGCGGCAGGATGAACAGAAAGCACCAGCGGACCCTCGACAGAATTATCGAGAAACCGGAACGGTCGGATATCCCGTGGAGGGATATTGAGAGGCTGATTACTGCTCTCGGTGGAGACATATCCGAGGGTCGCGGCTCCCGCGTGCGCATCCACCTGAACGGCGTCAGGGCCGTGTTTCACCGGCCCCATCCCGAACGGGTGACGGACAAGGGCGCGGTCAGCTCGGTGCGGAGGTTCTTGAAGGAAGCTGAGGTGATATCATGATGGAATACAGAGGATATATCGGAAACGTTGAGTTCGATGATGAAGCCAACATCTTTCATGGTGAAGTTATCAACCTTCGAGATGTTGTTACCTTCCAGGGCTCAACCGTAATACAACTTCGCAAAGCATTCCGTGACTCCGTCGACGACTATCTTGAGTTCTGTGCTGAGCGCGGCGAATCCCCGGAGAAGCCGTATTCCGGAAAATTCATGGTTCGGGTCGAGCCCGAACTCCACAAGGCAGTCGCCATGCATGCGAAGATGGAGAAGAAGAGCTTGAATGCATGGGTTCACGACACTCTGGCTGTCGCGGCACAATGACGATCACCCAACCTGCGCGTGCACCGTACGCGCTATTCGCGCGCCGGTGACGCATTCGTTCGACACAAGGAGAGATATGAAAAAGACATTAGCACTCACAATGGTGACCCTCGCAGTACTTCTCGCCTCGTGCAGGGAGAGCCATTCCATGTTACAAGCTCAAGACAAACCTAGAGTAGTGCCGGGCAATTGGAAACGCAGTGCTCCACTGAGTGCGATCTATCTGCCAACAAAATCCTCCAAGAACGACCGCTGCAACCAACAGGTTGTGGGAATCGTGACGAAGAAGGGCTCTTATCTCGTCACCTGGACGATGGCGAGTGTCGAGAGCAAACCGGGCCAACGGGTCGCGATCAGTCGGAGCATAGACCAGGGCAAGAGTTGGAGCGGGGCGCAGATCATCGCCGGTGACTCCGAGAAATATCCGGGAGCCGCCTCCTACAGCTGGCTCTTCCAAGTGCCGAAGACCGGCCGAATCTACTGCTTCTACCTCAAGAACGACCCGAACGTGGTCACCGTACGCCGCGACATCACTGGCTGGCTGAAATGGCAACACTCGGACGATGACGGCCAGACATGGCACCGCGTCGATGCGCGGTTCGACATGGGGAGGGGCGAATGGACTTCCTCTGATCCCAATGTTCCGACGAGCTTCATCGGGATCTATGCCCCGCACACCACGAGTTGGGGTGATGTATTGTTCTCATTTGCCCGTTATGGACTGCAAAGGAAGGGAGACAGGAAATACGAGAACTGGCAGACCGAGGTCTACTTCCTGCGCCTCGACAACATCATTACGCAGCCAGATCCTGAAAAGCTGACGTTTTCAATCCTGCCAGACACACCGCAAGGACTTCGCATCAAGCGAAGCAACGGGTTGCTCTGGGGCAACGAGCCATCATGGATCGAGCTGAGTGACGGACGCCTAATGACCGCGATTCGAACGAAGAACGATGCCGTCTACTATGCACTGTCGAGTGATCGGGGACAGTCGTGGACATCGCCGGAACCCCTTCGATTTGGGAGTGGAGAGATCGTCCGCAACCCAAATGCGCCATGCCCCATGGTCAAACGCCGCGACGGCCATGTCGTCCTGATGTTCCATAACGCTAAGCAGTCCAGCACCTTTGGGCCCCGTAACCCGATCTGGATTAGTGTTGGTGCAGAGGACCTGGGAGCTGTCCAGCCTCTTCGTTTCGGTGCCCCCATCAAGTTCCTAGAAGTTGATGGTCGCCCCCCACTGGGCACGACGCATGAGCAAATCGCGACCTATTCGACGCTTGTCGAACACGACGGACAGCTCCTGCTGTTCTACAAAGACAGCAAACACTGGGTCCTGTTTAGACGTGTTCCGGAGAATCTCCTTGAGAGTCACGCACGAGACATAACAGAACAGCCATCGAACAAGCCGGATGCAGGCGACGGCAAATAGCCGCGCCTGATCCGCGACGTTAGGCAAGAGAAATGAGCAGGAAGAAAGCCACGCCAGAGCAACTTGCGGCCTACCAACAGTCTCAACAGTTCAAGCCCAGAGCGATCACTCCCTCTGTGCGCAGCAAGGGAGAGCGTGGGCCGTCCCGCATCATGTATATCGAACTCAAATCCGGTGACGGACACAACGACCGTGGGACTGCGTACATCGGCCGAGTCACGTTCTCCAAGTCCGGCAAGTCAATCTACTATCGTGACCTCAAGCTCCAGAGCCTCAAAGGAGCCGGAATCTGTGCCAACTATTTTGAGGTCGAGTCTGGAGACGAATACTGGGTTTCTGGATGCAAGAAGAATGGACAGGATCGACACTGGGCCGGAGGTGGCCCAGTGGAGATTGATGACGATGTTCGAGACGAATACTGGACGGACATCAGGAAACAACCAGAGAAGAAGGACGAGCAATTTGCCTAACCAGACGCATGGACGGTACGCGTCTAAAGCCGCGCCCGTCATGCGCAACGTTGGCCATGAAGATCATGAACAGAATGATGCTCATAGCGATGTGCTTACCCCTGTTGGCTGGATGTGCGACCTCGCAGCAGCAGGTCATGCACAATCCGTTTCGGGAGTTCCCTGCCATCGCCATTGCTAGGGTCGAACTGTGTACGGAGGAATCTCGACCTAGTGAGGTCGATCCATTCTGGACCGAAGAAGAGCAGGAGGCCTTCGTACCCCCTCCTTCTGGGACACCTCCCTACTGGCTCGAGCCAGAGGGAATAGCAATCACCAACCGGTCTGTGATTTCCGAACTGCACGCAGAGCTGGCTGAGACCGAATGGGCCCCCGATGCGGACGAGCTCCCACTCCTCGGCATCCTTGGCCATCAGGTGTTCCTCGACGCCAATGGGCAGGTCTTGGCCGTGACACGAGTGTATCTATGGGACTGTTTCGTCGGGTTCACACTCGGCCATGTAGACAACGGAACCATTGTCTTCGGCGGTCCCAATGGCGAAGATCTTAGTCATGGGCACCACCTTGTAGACGGTCGGCGTTTCTGCCGCACGGTGTTCAATGCAATGCGGGAAGAAAACTCCGCGGAGTACCAACGCCTCGACAGACTCTGTCGTGAGAGCGGACCGAAAGCAAGTCTAGAGGAACTGATCTTCCACACCAAGGAGTGGCGAGAAAAACTGAGAGGCCAACAAAGCACTGGAGAGTAGCGTCTAAAGCCGCACTCTCAGTGCACACGTTGGGTGAAAAAGAGACAATGGAATTCCGGCTTTACAAGATGACACCCATGGGCAAGGTTGCAACGCTCAATCTCTGCGTGCTTGGCTGTGCGCTTGGAATACCTTCGCTGGCATTCCGACTCTGTCCGACCCTGTCCTCATCTCCACTTGGGCGAGCCATCGAATACATCGGGATTGCTTTCTTCCAGCTCTGCACCTTGCCGATTGGGCCCATCGCGGTCGTGTTCACGCCGCCTTTCGCGGCGGAAGAACGTTTTGCCCCTGTCACGTACGCCACTCTAGTCTTTGTCCTAAACGCTTACCTCTGGGGATGGGCATGGCAGCGGCTGAGACACAAAGGAGAATCACCCAACAACAGCCTGCACGTTAGCGGCTAAGCGCCGCAACGTGAGGCACGACGTTCGGGAGAAGAAGGACCGATATGCCGGCAGATGACACGGCTCTAACCGTTTGGAGGAACCTGCACGCGTTCTCGCATGGCATGCACTGGTTCCTGAACATCCTGCTCCTTGCCGTCCTCCTTGCAGCATACGTGCGGCTGCGACTAGGCTTCATCGGTATAGCGGCCACGGGCCAGTTTCTGGGCATGCTGTTTGAGATCCTGTGCCTGGCACGTGATGAGCTCCTTCTCCGGAGCGACGCAGGAATCGGAATCAGACTTGAGGTCCTGAGTCTCGTGTCGGTGTCGCTTCTCCTGATGTCGACATTGCTGTGTCTTCGATGGATGTGGAGGCAGAAGAAGATGGTCCCGAACAAGCCCACTGGAGGCGACGTCCAATAGGCCGCACCTCAGTGGCAACGTTCGGAAATCGAAATGCGTGGACATATATTTCTGATGCTTACGGGACTCGGCGCCTGCATTCTTCTCGGGTGTGCCAGTACAGAGGGTACTTTTTCGATCACATGTGAACCTGAACTCGAGTCCCTCCATGATCCCGGAGTCAGCTTTCAATATGTCATCGATGGCGAGATCTTCGACGGTGGAGACCCGGAAATGCGGGAGCAATTGACCCTAATTGATTCAACGCGGCAACTGCGCTTTCTAGCTCATGAGATGTCGAGCACCCTTAACCTGCAACCGTCAACCCAATACACGTTTATCATTCGGCAGCAGGACCATGCGTTGCTTGAAGTACGCGATGCGAACGGAATCGTTTATCGTTACAAACGAAAAGATGGGATCCTCGGCCTGCTTTCCGACGAACCATTTCTCGGTGAACGGAGCGGAGAATGATTCCGAACAACTGAATTCAGCGTATTGTCGCTGGCGCGCCAATCGCTGATTCAGGACGTTCGACTGGATGACAATGACGACAAGACAACACAGGTTTTCCGCCTTGCTGCTCTCGGCAAGTCTATTCGTTACGTTGCTTCTGCTTGTTCTTGCGGCCTGGCTGCTCCATGTCTCTTCGTTTGCGCCAATTCCAGGCTTCGCCCCCTCACATGTTCCTCTTGGCACCCGATATCTTCGGTTCCTTGTCGACATCTCCCTCGACAAGTGGCTACTCGTCCCATTGGTCGGAATGGGAGTCACATTCTGGCTCCGCTGGCGTCATGACAGGCTGTTCTGCATGGCGCTCGGAACCGTTTACGGCAACCTTCTTCTTGTGTATCATATTGCCTTTATACTGCTGAACTCAGCTTTGAAGAAGTGAACGAGTCGAACAAAAAAATGCAGGCTATTTCACGCTAGCGCGCGAAAAGCCTGATTTAGACGTTCTGTGCAGGAGAAACCATGACAATGTCTGAGTGGTTGGAACACAACGCAAAGTACGTCAAGGCGTGGGTGGCTTATACCGTGATCGTCATGCTGATGGGTTGGGTCACGCACTACGTGTTGCGCCTTCTCTCCGTGCCCAACCGGAGTTCGGAGTGGACGCCAGGGACCATCACGTTCGTTGTCATCTTTGGCCTGTTCAACCTAGCGATCAGTGTCCTGCTTTATCGCCTTACTGTTTTGAAGTTTGTGGTCACGCGCGAGGCCTGGTCTAGCTCGATCCATAATCATCCATACCGACCGTATATATTCGGATGGTTGAGTTATGTCATCATCTGTCTGGGTGTTTTTGCGCTCACAGGCATGTTTCTCGGGCAGATCTCCTCTGCCTTTCCATGGGGAAGCCACGCCCTCCACGGCATCATTGCGTTCTTTGTGTTTCGCATGGTCGTGAGAAAACACGTCCTTCCTCACACCTACGGGACAACATGATTGCACGAAGACATGAGAGTACAGAACAATTTGCTGAACCTTATTTCTGAACACCGCGCTTTGCGCGATGGTCAGAAAACGGTTAGCATGACGTTATGCCTAAGCTGAAAAGACCATTGACACCTGCTACGTATCAGGTTACAGTCGCATCATGATAAGACAGTTTAGGCATCGCGGCTTGGAGCGGTTCTTCACAAAGGGAACGAAGGCCGGAATCCAAGGCAAACACGAGAGGCGCCTTCGGCTGATTCTGGCGAGGCTACACGCCTGCGCCTCGCCACGTGACATGGATCTGCCAGGCCTTCGCTTGCACGAACTCAAGGGTAAGAGAAGAGGTACATGGTCGGTCAACGTTAGCGGAAACTGGAGAGTCACGTTCAGGTTCGATAGCGTTGACGCTATCGATGTTGATTACGAGGACTATCATTAGGAGAAACATTATGAGAATGCACAACCCCCCTCACCCCGGAGAAGTGTTGCGAGACCTCTGTCTGGAGCCTTTGGGCATTTCGGTCACCGAGGCAGCCAAGGCACTCGGCGTTGCAAGAAAGACTCTCTCTTCAATTTTGAACGGTCATTCTGGCATTAGCCCCGAAATGGCTATTCGTCTCGGCAAAGCCTTTGATACCTCTCCGGAGAGTTGGCTGAATCAGCAAGTCCACTACGACCTCTGGCGAGCAGAACACCACGCCAAAGATCTAAAGATCACAAAGCTAATTGCGGCATAACAATCGTGTCGACACCTACAAATGAACCCGCGCCTTGCGCGGCTACATTTGAGGGTCACACGTGACGTTATGAACGAGAAAAGAAAGAAACAGGTGTTTTGGACTGCTGGCGGATGCATCGTTGCCGCCTTCGTTCTCGGCATCGCCCTGCTTAGCGCCGCAAATGCTGATGTCGCCAGACGTGTCGACGCGATACCTGACAATGAAATGTGTGTGACGCTCGACAATGCACGCATTTCTTTGGCAAACGTCCTGTCCCTGGAGTACACCTTGATCAGTTCCGTGCAGGAAGACTTTCATACTGCAGAGTGGCATCTTCGCCCTTGGCGAGAGGTCATATTGAAATAGAGGATTATTCATAACAAGGGCATTCAGTGTACCTCGCTATAGCTCGGCCACTGATGCCAGACGTTATGATTCAGGAATGAACAATGCTCTGAAGGACTGGGCAGCAATTAGCGCCCAGAACCGCTGGCAGGGAGTAATCTTTGCTAGTGAAAAAGACGGGCGTATCGTCCCCATTGTCCGTCCCAAAGACAACCGGGTGGCGATGAATGCCCAGTGGTCTGTGCAGAGCAAGGGTTGTCTGATCACCCAGAAACTCAAGTACCACAAAGGTGGTGCCGAGATGATCGTCTGGATGTCGAAGGAAGGGTTGAGTGCGCCCGTGGAAGAGGATGGCATCGTCTTTGTGGAGGCCGAGGGCGCCTATGCGGCGCTTCGCGTGGTCAAAGGCGGATTCAAGTGGATGAAGAGAGCGTTCAAGACAGACCGCTTCATTCCTGAAAACGTGACCATGATTATCAATGACGAGTATGCCCCCGTGATTCTCGAGGTCATGGCCAAGAGCGATGTAAACAGCTACGAGGCCTTCAAGGCAATGGTGAAAAACTGCAAGATGAGCATGAATGGTCCAGTGCTGAAATACAAATCCATCTACGGTGAGCAACTGACCTTCGACACTAGTACCAAAGAGGTGCCCACCATCAACGGGAACCCGGTCAACTATGCCCCGAAGAAAGTCTTTGAGAGCCCCTTTCTCAACGCCGACTACAATAGCGGTACAGTAACCATCAGCAAGGGGAAGCGAAAGAAAGTCCTAGATTTTGAAAGATAACAAAGCGTTGCACAGCGACGCGGTAACCCGCGCGCGTGAACGCAACCGTTGTGTCAGCAAAAGATGGATTGCGGATGACAACCTTCTAGGCTAGTATACAGGCAAATTGAGGTACAGACGATGCAGACGGCAGAGAAGCTTCACCCCCAGTTCGTGACAGATGCAGCAGGTCAGCAGACCGCTGTTATCCTTCCGCTCGGGGAGTACAGAAAGCTCATGGAAGATCTTGACGATCTGGCCATCGCTGCTGAGCGCGTCGACGAGCCCACCGTTTCTCACGCCAAGGTTGTTGCGGAGTTGAGGGAAGATGGGTACCTATCGGATTGAGTGGAAGAAGCCCGCACTGCGGGAACTCAAACGCCTTGACCGCCAGGTCGTTCCTCGCCTCATCACCGCCGTCGAGTCCCTTGCCGTCAATCCACTTCCCGATGGCGTCCGCAAGCTCCAGGGCAGCCAGCGGACGTATCGGTGGCGCGGTGGTGATGCCCACGACGTGGAAATTGTCGACTATCATTAGGAGAGTCAAGATGAGAAAAATGAAACCCATACATCCTGGCGAGGTCCTCCTTGAGGAGTTCCTGAACCCGATGGGCATATCTCAGTATCGCCTCGCCAAGGACACTAGTGTCCCTGCCAGGAGAATCAACGAGATTGTTCATGGTACACGTAGTATTACCGCGGATACCGCCTTACGTCTAGGTCGCTTCTTTGGTACTTCTGCTCAGTTCTGGATGAACCTCCAAACACACTTCGACTTGGAAGTCCAGCAAGACCGAATCGGAAATCGACTCGACAAAGAGGTGCACAGGCTAGCCGTTGCCTGACCAGAGATGGGCGAACAAATGCTTCCAGGCGACGCCTCGGAAGGCGCGCCTGAAGCACGGCGTTCTGCCAGAGAAAAGGATTGCGTAAGAATTCGCCATGTAGTACATTGTCTTACATGAAAACGACCACGCTCACAATCCGAATGGACGACGACCTCTCCGCACTGCTCGACCGCGCCAGCAAACGCACCGGCCGCAACCGGAGCGACATCGCCCGCGAGGCACTCAGGCGGCAACTTCGCATAACTCGGTTCGAGAACTTGCGCAAGCGCGTCATGCCGTTTGCGGAGGCGCGCGGTTACCTCACAGATGACGACGTCTTCAAAGACGTGTCATGAAGGTATTCCTCGACACAAACGTCCTGGCTGCCGCCTTCGCAACTCGAGGGCTCTGTTCCGACCTAATACGAGAAACCCTGGAGAATCACGAGCTCATTTCCTCACTCGAGATCCTCGCTGAGCTGAAGCGTATCCTGAACAAGAAGTTCAAAGTTCCCTCAGAACATACAGAAGAGATTCTGGATCTCATCCATTCGTCTGCACATATCGCGTCTCCCTCAGATGATACCTCATACGCCATCGCCGATCCTGATGACATTCCACATATCTCTGCCGCCGAGAACGGCGCTTGTGCTGTATTCGTAACAGGTGACAAGGAACTCTGGAGCATCTCCCCTGTAGGCAAGATGTTGATCTGCTCCCCGAGAGACTTCTGGAAGATGATATCGGCAGAACAAGATGCTGCATGCGATTTCTGAATAGCGCCGTTTCACGGCCCTGTCCAGAAACGCATGAGCACAACGTTCGCACATGGATAAGGATCTCCTATAGATGTCTCGACCAAACATCGTGTATGTGATGGCTGACCAGTTGCGTCGGCAATCTTGCGGATATGCCGGCGATGCGCTGGCACAGACACCAAATATTGATCGGTTAGCAGATGAGGGCGTTAGCTTTGAGAATGCAGTGGTGTCGATGCCCGTTTGTAGCGCCTATCGCGCTTCGCTGTTCACGGGGAAATATGCGACGTCGACAGGAATGGTCATCAACGAGATACGCCTGAATCCGGATCACCACCCGCATTGCCTCGCGCGCTGCCTGGCCGACGCGGACTACGAACTCGGATATATCGGCAAATGGCATCTTTGGGCGAACCAGTTGGGCAATCACGGGGATCCAGAAAACTCATTCGTGCCACGTGGCCCGCACCGGCTCGGTTTCGACGGCTACTGGGCTGCCTACAATTTCCACCACAATTACTATGGTGAGAGCGCTTACTACCATGAAGAGAGCCCGGAGAAGGTATCCTTTCCCGAAAGGACATACGAGCCGGATGGCCAGACAGATATGGCGATCGATTACATCAAGGTGCACGCCGATAAGGACAAGCCATTCGCCCTCGTGTTGTCGGTCGGCACACCACATGACCCTTGGGTGAAGAGCAATGTCCCAGAGGAATATTACGCCATGTTTCAGGATGTGGAGTTTGACGTGCCGTCAAACTGGCAACAAGAGGCCGACGCACCGTACGGTGATGACTGGTCCGACATGGAAAAGACACCCGAGATGTTGAACGAGTGGATGCGCGTGTACTACGCGATGACCGCGAATCTGGATTGGAACATCGGACGATTGCAAAACGCAATTCGCGAAGCAGGGATAGAGAACGATACGCTTTTTGTTTTCACATCGGACCACGGCGAATGCTTCGGTGCGCACGGTAGAATGAAGAAGAACATTTTTTATGAAGAAGCTGCGCGCGTGCCGATGCTGGTCAAATGGCCGGCACTAATTCCCGCAGGACACAAGAGCGATGCATGCCTTAGTAATGTCGACATCATGCCAACGCTACTGGGGCTGATCGGTGTGGATATTCCCGACGAAGTCGAAGGCATCGACCTTAGCCTCTGCGCTCGCGCGGAGCGCGGCCCCGAACCGGAATTTGCGTTTCTCCAGAATACCGGCGCGTGCGCCGCATGGGAAGACGGCCATGAATGGCGCGCGATCCGTACCAAGCAGTACACCTACGCGGTCTACAAGGTCGACGGCAAAGAGCTCCTTTTTGACAATACGGCAGACCCCTACCAGATGGTTAACCTGTTGGACCAGGACGTTACCGACCTCGGATCTGAACTGAGCCGGAAGCTGGAGACCAAGATGGCAGAACTGAAAGACGGTTTCGAGGTATCTTCATTCTATCGAGATAACTGGGTGTCCAAGGATCGCCTGATCTTGAGGACTGCAAAGAATTCCTGAAAACAGAACTATGAAAACGCCAAACAGAAAGATGCGAACAAAGCGTTGCATTGCGACCCCGATACCCGCCGTCAGGCGGCGTGATCGGGGCGCGTGAACGCAACCGTTCGCGGGAGGAATACATTGATCAGGCTTGTCAATCCAGTGTTCGCGTTGTTGTTGCTCCTGCTTGGGGTGAACGCATGTTGTCATGAGACAGCTTCGTCTCCACGCACTGCTTCGCGCGCCGAGACCATCGCCGCCGGGACGCCCTCGATCCAAGACTTCTCGGCCTACCTCAGAGCCGGGGTTACACCAGGTGACATCAGGAAGCAATTTGGCGACCCCGACAAATTCGAGGCAGGCGGGATGTTCGATCGTCTTACGTATGACTTGGCCGATGGCTCACAGATTCAGTTCTACTGGCACATACCCAAAGCTGAGGCCACTCATTTTCGCAAAGATGGTACCATTATCCGGAAATATGATCTCTATCGGAAGAGGCGCTAACAAGACCTTCCACACATATTTCTGAAAGGCCGCGGACGACCCTTCAGAAAATGGTGAAGGTCGACGTTATGCTTTAAGGAATATAGGATGAAAATATCTTTGATGCTGAGCATAGGCCTATTGCTCACACCTTGCTCGGCCCTGTTTGCAGTTGAGCGGCAGCAGTCCAATATGCAGACTGTAGAAAAGACGGATGGGCTCATTGCGTTCTGGGACTTCGACCATGCCAAGGACAGCACCTGGATGTCCTACTATGACCCCAAGGTCTTAAATCACTCATTCTCCCTGCATCTAAAACGCATCGGAGATCCACAGACGTATTCGACAAACAGTTGGCCCTATGAGGATGCCAACTCAAAGCTGATGTTTGACGACAGCGGTCCTTTCGGCAAGGCGGTACGGTTTAACAAGGGTTACATCTACGGCGCAGTTGAGAGAAGAGATTTTGATGGTACGCCACTCGATCTTCATGGCAAACGCCCGTTCACAATGATCGCCTGGATGAAGTTCATTGGCTCGCGCCATATGGTAGCCGGCATCTGGGATGAAGGCGGCTGGAACAAGTACGCAGGGAGACGGCAGGCCGCTCTTTTTGCGGGACTATTCGGCCAGAAAGGGGTCATCTCGCATGTCTCAGCCACAGGCGCAGCAAGCTATCCGCAATCAACCATTGGGGGCGCTCAATACGCCAGGTGCCGCGCAATTGACGGAAAGCCGTTCAAGGACAACCAATGGGTCGCCATGGCTACAACTTATGACCCCGAAAGAGGAATAGTTATTGCTTATCTCAACGGAACCATGACGCCGCTTCATGTGACGGACCCAGTGGCTCAAGACATATATCAATACAAAGACAAACAATCTGCCAACCCGTTCGGCTTCTCTCTCCCAATCTACTCGCCGCGAGCCTTCGTCCTCAAGTACAACGGCTATAGCCTTAAGAAAACCGGGATCAGCGAACACCGCCTTCATGTAGATTTGGTCGCCCGTAAACTGACATACATGCAGGATAAACCGACGGCAAAAACAGCACAGGCCTTTCGCCTGTTTTTTGATGTGAAGCGCCAAGGCAAGAGCATTCTGGCGAACCCTATAGAGGTGAAAGGCGTCCATACCCGGAGAGCAGCGATACCCGCCGACACAAGAGTCATGACCAGCGACGAAGTATGGACAAGATTGGAGACTCAGCAAAACGGGAAATGGAAGCAGGTTGGCACGGTCGTTAAAAGGAAGGTACTGGAAGGCGCCCCATTCACTTTTGGCAGAGCCCTGGGCCTGGGATCAGGAACCCTCGGACATGGCTCACAGCTCTACCTCGACGGCGTGGCCATCTTCAATCGTATTCTCAAAGAGGAAGAACTTAAGAAGTTGAGTTTCAACACAAACATTAATGATTGATTAAGCAAACAATCGCATAACAAAGCTCTGAACCGTACCTCTGAAAGCCGCGCGATGCGCATCTTCCAGAGCCCGGTTAGGCACAACGTTGGCTGCTTGACATAGGCATCAGTATATGCCATATTAGTATGCATGAGAACAACACTAAACATAGATGACGGAATACTCAAGCAAGCATCGCAACTGACGGGAGTGCGAGAAAAGACTGCACTGGTTCGAATGGGATTAGAAGCTCTTGTCTCACGCCGTAGCGCTCAGCGTCTTGCGGCGCTTGGGGGAACGGAACCACAGGCGAAGCGTATCCCGCGACGGAGACCCCCAAAGTGATTCTTGTGGATTCTTCGGTATGGATTGATCACTTCCGTAAGCCGAGCACACGCCTTGCAACTTTGCTGGATGCAGAGGAGGTCTGTACTCACCCATTCGTAATTGGCGAAGTTGCCTGCGGCAACCTGAGGAACAGAAGAGAGATCATAGCCCTTATGCATGCGCTCGCTTGCGTGCAGAAAGTTGACGACGACGAGATGCTGTTCTTCATTGAGCGTCACCGTCTCAACGGTCGTGGCGTCGGCTTGATTGATCTCCATCTCCTCGCCTCCTGTCTTGTCGAACGATGCCTTATCTGGACAGCCGACAGACGCCTTAGAGCAGTCGCTGAAGAGATGAAGATAGAGAGCAGCCAACAACCGGGTGCATGATATTCGTCACTACGCGCCGAAATCATGACCCGAGACGTTCGCTTCAAAGGATACTGCACATTGCGCCATTTCTTTAAGATAGAGAAAGCAGGATTGAGAATGTACCCCTTTTATGCCATAATGATTGGCCTCTTAGTCAGCGTGACGCTTGCCGAACTAACGGTGGCCCAGGAAAGTCAAGAAGGGCCAAAGGGGAGTCTGTTGCGTGAAGTCATCGTCAGCCACACCGACGAGAAGGGTGTCCTTCAGCTCTATCGCATGAAGGAGGACGGGGCGGATAGGCTTCAACTGACGCATTCCAAGCGCGGTTGTCGCATGCCCGCCGTATCACCCGATGGCAAGAAGCTGGTTTATGCGAAACAGGTTGACCATAGCCTGTCGCTCTGGTTATCGGACATCGATGGCAAGAACCCACGCTCACTTGTTAGCGAGGGCATGAACCTCCTTCCCTCCTGGCTGCCGGACTCCCACCACATTGTCTGGATGAAGACTCAGCGGGGAAAGAAGAGGCAGGATCCCGCCAACAATAGCCAGATCCACATCATGAATACAGAAACGGGCCAATCCCGAAGGTTGTTCAGTGACCCGGAGCAGATCAAATTCAATGATGCGATGCCCTCGGTATCCCCCGATGGCAAAAAGGTCGCCTTTGTCTCCAAGCGAACTGGCACCTTTCGAATTTGGGTGAGCGATCTCGATGGAAGCAACGCCAGGCTGATTTCCCCTCCAGAGGTGGAATACCACGAGGCGATCAAGGCCCCGATCGAACAAAAAGTCCCTGCCTGGTCGCCGGACGGTAAGTCGATTGCCCATTGGGAAGGTGTCGAGATGATTCATATGAGCCCGTTTACCGGAATCAAGAACCCGAAGAGAGACCAGCAGATCTCAGCAACCTTCCATGTCTGGGTCGTCAGTAGCGATGGAAAACACCGGCGAAAAGTCGGACGCGGCGATGACCCCACGTGGTCACCCGATGGATTCGTGACCCGGGCTTTTCCAGATCCCAAAAGGGGCGGGCCCAAGATCATGATCGAAACCGAATCCGGGGAAAGGGAGCTGCCGATTGTGCCCCGTAAAGCAAACTGGGGTCGATTCACCTGGTTGCCGCAACAGGCCAAGAAACCCGTAAGCGAACAATCTCCTGCAGACGACAGCCTAAAGGCCGCGCCTGAGGAGTGACGTTGTGCAGATGAAGATGAGAAAACAAGTAGTCACCTTAGTCACTGCGCTCCTTGCAACAGGCGCTTTCGCAGAGACAAACTCTATACCGCTTGTCATCCCACGACTCATTGAGCCCGGCGTCACGGATGTTACAGCTCAGGTTGCACCACTGGTGTGCGATGCG
>PVBE012726195.1_pt1 | contig 22748 bp, 23 predicted proteins | sample 1631181 | NCBI WGS metagenome assembly PVBE01 (sample SAMN08397723, study PRJNA350692) | Marine metagenome, whole genome shotgun sequencing project. | isolation source: water | place: Pacific Ocean | collected 2012-04 | reverse complement strand
TGCCCCGCGTGTCCGAGCCGATCCCGGTGACGTTGGACGCCGCCGAAAAGCTCCCGATCTTGAGAGGTCTCGACTCGAGCCGAATCAACTCGGCCTCGAGCTGCTCCTGATCGATGCGGCCGTCTGCATCCTCGTCGATGACCACGACTTCGGCGATAGTCTCGCGCCAAGGGAGCTCATTGGAGTGGTGCTCGTAGGGGCCGATGAACACCACGGGGCGGTCACTCTCAGGGATCTGCTCTTGGAGGCTGTAGGCCGCGTCCAGGTCCGCCGGGAGGCGCAGGTTGAGGACATCGATAAGCTTGTTGATGGCCCCCGTCGCCCCCGACCCCCAAAAGATCACAACGTCTCGGTCATCGGCACCGACGGCCTCGCCGATGATGGCCCGCGCGTCAACGCGAAATCGGGTGGTCTGACGACCGGTGCCCGACATGAGGGTGTGGGTGTTGGCGTAGAGGGGCATGACCTCACGACGGATGAACTCTTCGATGAAGGCGATGGGCTGACCGGAGGCGGTGTGGTCGGCGTAGGTCACTCGCCGCAGCCCGTAAGGCCCGTCGAGCGCCTCATCACTGCCGATGATGGCGTCGCGAATATATTCGACGAGTCGGTCGATGCGATCGGTCATTCAAACCCCCAAACCTCGGTACGAATTAGGAGAACTCTTTCCCTGTCGCTATGATCTTTTCACTCCGAAGGGAAGGGCGGCAAGCCATATGGCTGACTTACCCCATTCAGCGCGCGCACAGGCCCGGCGAGAAGCCCTCGCCAGAAGCGTCCTCTCCGGGGAGATCCCCTTGGACGAAGACACCTACCGCGGCCTGAGAGCGCCTTTTGCTCACGCCCCCAAGGGGTCGACGACGACACCTCGAGCTGCGACCTCGTCAGCGAAGAGAAAGCGGCGACCGCCGGCGCAGGCCTGAAACGACAGAAAGCGGCCGTCGAGATCCCCGGCTCCCGCCATGTCCCCACCCCCGACCCTTCACTGATTTGCCCGAACTCCGGGCTGATGTCCGCTTCTCTTGTCAGCAAGAAACGCCCCTAAACGGCGACTATAGAGGTCGTTGACTCCTCTGACCCCCTACGCTCGCCGATGGACTGCGGATTTCGCAGTCTTCCAGTGCAGTTATTGCCGGTCGGGCAGACCCCACCCCGGCAAGAATGATCAATAAACCACTGTTTTTATTTGCAGATCATGGGGACGGGATTCGCTTGGAACGCTTCCTGCTGCTGGACTCGGTGATTCCAAAGCAATAAGAGGAGCGATGAAATGAGAAAGACCGGACTGAGTTTGATCATCGTGGGGATGGCCATGACCGCCCTCACCGCGTGCGATCCAGAGCTGGAGCGAGCGGCCGCTGAGCTGGGTGACGGCCCCAGAGAGGCGAGCCCCGACACACCCCCACCCAGGGATGAAGCGGTGCCTTCCGTGATTCCACCCGTTGAGGCACCCGTCGACGAGGGCGACCCAATGGCATCGGACGCCCCGGCCGGCGGCGAGCAGGGCCACGAGAATGAACCAGCGGACGAGCCGCCTCTCGCGGGTCCGGGCCCGCCGGCTTCAGCGCCGGACCCCGCGCCGGGCTTGGGTGCCGATTGCCCCGTGGACGTTTTCTACGACGTCTCCAACGTCGCCGGCGCAGGGAACGCCTACCCCATGCCGTCCGTCGAGGTCACCTGTACCGATGACACCATCAACGTCGTCTCCAACGGGATCCCGCACTACGCCTTCCAGGCGGTGACCCCCAACGCCCTACAGGCCCAAAATCACAATTGGTCTATCCCCCGTCACCCGGTCCTCGTCGACGAGATGACCGACGTGCCTCTCTTGGGTTTGGCGGCGTTCTCCATCAACGGTCTGTCAATCTACGGGCCCAATGAGGGCCCCTTCCCCGACCCTTATGGAGACCCGATCTACAACGACATTATGGACTGGTGTCAGGGACACACCGGCCCCAATGGGGACTACCACTATCACGCGCTCTCGGAGTCGTGCTTCTTCGACAATCCTGCGCTGAACACTGCCTCCCCCATCTTGGGCTTCGCCCTCGACGGTTTCCCCATCTACGGGCCCCGCGGGTGTGTGGACGCCGACTGTGGCGAGGTGGTGACCTTCGAGAGCAGCTGGCGGCAATCCGGGGATCCGACGACCTACGCCTGGGATAACTACACCTGTGACCAAGAGAGCTGTGCGGCGGCCCGGGGCAATCAACTGGATCGATGTAACGGGCGCATCGGACCCGACGGCACCTATCGCTATCACGCCACCGACACCTTTCCCTACATCATCGGCTGCTATCACGGCGACGTCTCCGGCGCCGGAAACGTGGGGGGTGGTGCCCCCGGCGGCGGCCAAGGCCCAGGCGGCGGCCAAGCCCCCGGCGGCGGTCCGCCGGATGGAGATCAGATGGGCGGCCCAGGGGTCAATGGGCCTCCCTCGTGTGAAGTCGAGGCCGACTGCGACGACGCTTGTCCACCGGATGCCGTCGGATGCACCTGCGCCGACAGTCCCCGGGGCCGCGCCTGCCTACCCGAGTGTGATGTGAACGCTGACTGTGACGGCCTCGCTCCCATCGCCCTCTTCTGCGGCGACGAAGGGATCTGCGTTCCCGGTCGCTGACGCCGCTCGCGGTCTCTCCCGACACCCTGCCCTCGCCACCGCCGGTGGCGGGGGTCAGCGGACCTCGAGATACCCCCCCAGCATCGATCCCAACTCTTCCACCACCTCGCCGGCGTCGAAGGCGAATCGGCCCGAGGCGTCAGCGCCGAAGACCAAGCGTTGGTCGAGGACCGCCAAGATCGCCTCTGCGGCGAAGTCTGCTCGTCGCGGATCCGTCACCAAACGACCCAACGCCGCCGACGCTGACCCGATCAGGGCGCCGGCGCGCCGACGATGGCCGGGCTCCCGCTCGGCGGCCCGAAAGAGCGCGCGGGCGACCCCTTCACGCTGCGCGACGGTGGTGACCAGGGTGGCCACGAAGAGCCTGAGGGTCGCGTCCGGGGCCACCTCGGCGAAGGCCTCGGCGGTGAAGGCCGCGAGCATCTCCTCCACATCCCCCAAGAATCGATCGAAGAGGACCTCGAGGAGCGCCGTTTTGTCAGCGAATCGCTTGTAGATCGCCCCCGTTGAGCACCGCGCTTCGGCGGCGATCTGACGTAAACTCACATCCTGGTAAGCTCGCTTGTCCAGGAGCGCCTCGGTGGCGTCGAGCACACGATTCAAGGTGGCCTCGCTCCGCGCTTGGCGGGGCTGATTTAGACCCGGGCTCTGGGAAAAATCACGTGGCATGGGTCCAGTGTAAGTCCCCTGAAGCACACAGGCAAAGTCGCCCCCACCACGCGCCGTCAGGAAGACCTCGCGCGGGGCCGCGGTTCTCCCTAACCTAGGGGCATGAGCCCCCCATGGAATCAAGACGCCTACCTCTCAGCTCTTCGCTTTGCCGCGGAAGCCCACCGCGGTCAAACGGTCCCGGGCACCGACGGCCTCCCGTACCTGATGCATCTCACCAGCGTGGCCATGGAGGTCATGGGGGCTTTGCAGCACGAAACCGTGAGCGCGCCCACCCTGGCCGTAGTCTGCGCCCTCCTCCACGACTGCATCGAGGACACCGACACCACCTATGACCAGGTGGTCGAGGCCTTCGAGAAGCCGGTGGCCGACGGTGTCCTCGCGTTGAGTAAGGACGACGCGCTGCCCAAGATCGAGCGAATGACCGACAGCCTCCAACGCATTCGAGCTCAGCCGCATGAGGTCTGGATGGTGAAGCTCGCGGATCGGATCACGAACCTACAGGCCCCACCGGCCCACTGGTCCATGGAGAAACGCCGCAGGTATTGGAGAGAAGCCGGTCAGATTAGGGACGCGCTAGGGGCGTCGAGCGCCTATCTTCGAGGTCGGCTCGAGGCCAAGATGACCAAATACACCGTGTACATCGAAGAGGAGAGTTGACCGGGTGCGCAGAGACCAGAGTCAGCCGGTCTTGAACCGCTTGACCACCAGGCGCTCCACATCGGTGTCCGAGATGGGGGGCTCGCCGAGCCCTTCGAAATCCCAGTGCAAATTGGTCAGGCAGCGACGGGTGACGTGGGCCACGTCATATCCCAGGCGATAGAGCATCGCCGCGCGCTGCTCCAGTTCGCGCACGACTTGAGCCTTGGGGCTGTGGTCGATTTTTTGGGCGTTCGGCTCCATCCAATCAAAGGACATCTCGTCACCTCCTGTGGCCCTCACGCTACGCCGTTGCCCGCGTCATGGACAGCGAAAAGCGACGTGGGTGACCCCCCCTCCACGGACCCTCGGGTCGAGCTCACCTTCTCCCGCAGGCAGGGGGGCACACGGCCTGCCGTCCACGCGTTGGACGACCACGTCTACGGCCCCTTCGGGCAGACCGGGAAAGACCACCAACCGCGGGCCGTCGCTGGAGACGATGTCTCCCGACACCGGCCCCTCGCCACGCCACAAAAAGCCCGGACGTCCATCTGCGTAGACGGAAGCCCCCACCGGCGCCTCCACGAGGAGCACTCCGCTGCCGTCCATGGGCGGCTCGGGGAGCGCGGCGAAGAGCGAATCCAGTCGCGCATCGGAGAGCACGAGAATGGTGTGAGCGAAGGGTCCATCGGGCGCTCGGCCCTGACTCCAGTGGGGGGCAGCGTTGGGCAGGAGCAGGTTCACGGTGAAGGGCGCGTTACGCCCGATAGGCAGCCGAACACGACCCTCGATGTCCGTTCGGGCCTCTAACTCGCCGATCTTGACGGTCACCCCCCTGGCTGAGCGACCGTCCAAGTCCGTGACCGTGAACGTGCCCGAGACCATGGCACCCGGTGGATGCGCGACGTCGGGCGAGACACGCGCGTCACCGATGTCTACGGGGCCGGCTTCTGCTCGTAAAAGGGGGACGAGACGGTCTCCGTCATCGGCACAAGCCGCGAATGCGAGCAGGAACAAAATGGGCCAAATCCAGCGCACGAAGATCTCCCGGGGCAGCCCCACATACCGGTCCAATGCCAACAACAGGTCGAATGCACCAGACAATTTCCTATCGATGACATCGGGGATGGTTGATCGTGACGCTCATCTACGGCAATCTGCCACCCTTAAACGTTCAACAGAGCGCCCCATCGCCAGCGACACGGGGCACATATAATGATGGGCTTTGGCCCCCTTGAGGAGAGTAATCCGATGAGCAAGCTCGACGGTTCCGATACGATCAACAACTTGAAGGCGGCCTTCGCCGGTGAGTCCCAGGCCAATCGCCGCTACCTCTGGATGGCCAAGATGGCCGACGTGGAGGGCTACCCCGAGATCGCCGGCAACTTCCGCGACACCGCCGAGGGAGAGACGGGGCACGCCCTGGGTCACCTCGACTACATCAAGAAGGTCGGCGACCCGGCCACGGGGCTGCCCATCGGCGGCACCGACGACAACCTGCGCGCTGCGGTGGCCGGCGAGACCCACGAGTACACCGATATGTACCCCGGGTTCGCGCAAACCGCGCGCAAAGAGGGATTCGAGGAAATTGCCGACTGGTTCGAGACCTTGGCCAAGGCCGAGAAGTCCCATGCCGGCCGCTTCCAGAATCTGCTCGACGAGCACTTCTAGAGCGACCCTCGCGTGGCGCCGTCGTTCGCTGCGCTGATCGCTCAATCGGCGTCGATCCCGTAAAGTGGGCTCGGCGCCGAGCGGCGGAGTTCCTCGTGAGCCTCGACCCATCGTCCGGGCTCATCAATCTCGACGCCTGCGCGTCATCCAACCGCGCTCCGTTCTTCGGAGGGTGGACTGGCCCCCGCGAGCGCAATGAGCAACACCAACATCTCCTATATGCCCACCGATGGGCTGACCTATGACCCCTCAGAGGCGAAATACTGGGAGGCCGAGCCTTTACAGGCGGAGCTGACGCGCGTCTTCGAGGTCTGTCACGGCTGTCGGATGTGCTTCAAGTACTGCGACAGCTTCCCCATCTTGTTCAAAGCCATCGACGAGAGACACGATGGAGACGTCCGCAAGCTGACGGCATCTGACACCCAGGCCGTGGTGGACGCGTGCTTCCAGTGCAAGCTCTGCGAAGTGCAGTGCCCCTACACCCCCGCTGACCAGCACGATTTTCAGCTGGATTTCCCCAAGCTGATCCACCGGTACAAAGCCCAGAAGGCCAAGAAGGACGGCGTGAGTTTTCGCGACCGCGTGCTGGGCGACCCCGACGGGAGCGGCAAGATGGCGCGGATGAGCTTCGGACTGGCCAACACCATGAACCGGGTCCGCCTGCACCGATGGTTCATGGAGAAGCTCCTCGGGGTCCACCGAGACAAGCTGCTCCCCGACTTCGCGTCCACCACCTTCGAGCGGTGGGCCGATCAGAACGCGCTCACGACGGAGGAGACGGGACACGAGGCGGTGCTCTTTCAGACCTGCTATGTGCAAAACAACGAGCCGGAGATCGGACGGGACACCATGGAGGTCCTCGCCCAAAACCAGGTGGACTGTAAGTGCGTCAACGGTTTGGAGTGCTGCGGGATGCCCCGCTGGGAGAAGGGGGATTTGGAGGGCGTTCGACGCCAGGCCAAGGCCAACCTCGACCGCTTGATGCCTCACGTGGAGGCGGGGTCCAAGGTCTTGGCCCTCAACCCCACCTGCTCGATGATGCTCCGCAAAGAGTATCCCGAGCTCCTCGAGGGAGAGGACCGGGCGCGCGCCAAGCGTTTGGCCGAGGCGATCATGGAGGCCGGAGAATACCTGTGGACCCTCCGCAAGGAAGAGCGCTTCAACACCGAGACCAAGAGCGCACCGGAGGCCGAGGGCTTCGCCTATCACGCCCCATGTCACCTGCGAGCTCAGCGGGTCGGCTTCAAGGGGCGTGACTTGATCCGAAAGATCTTGGGCATCAAGCCCACGACGGTGATGGAGTGTTGTGGGCACGACGGCACCTATGCGATGACGGTCGAAGGCTTCGAGGTCTCCCAGCGAGTGGGCAAGAAGGCCTTTGGCGAGATGAAGGAGGGCGACTCGAGCGTTTGGGTCACCGACTGCCCTCTCGCTGCGATTCAGTTTCAACAGCACGCCGGCGTCAAGGCCATGCACCCCATGTCGGTGCTCGCCCGCGCCTATCGGGAAAATGGGTTCGAGACGCGGCCGGCGACCCTGGGAGACGAGAATGCGTAAGGTCACGCGTGACGAGATTCTGGACTATGTCACCTACACTGAGCGGCGCGCCAAGACGCGCGCCGCGGTGCTCGAGGCCAAGCGGCCCCGACGGATTCACGTAGGCCGACATCTCACCTTCCTGTTCGAAAATCACGAGACGATTCGCTACCAGATTCAGGAGATGATGCGGATCGAACGTATCGTCAAAGAGTCGGACATCCAGCACGAGCTCCGCACTTACAACGAAGTGCTGGGCGATACGGGAGAGCTCGGCTGCACGCTCATGATCGAGATCGACGACGCCGACGCACGCGCGATCAAGCTGACGCGCTGGTTGGGGCTCAATCCACATCTCTACATCGAGGTAGAAGATGGAGAGCGAGTCGGGCCCTCTTGGGACCCGCGACAGGTGGGGACGGACCGATTGAGTTCGGTCCAATACCTGAAGTTCGACTTGAAGGGTCGGGCGCCGGTGGCCATCGGCAGCAGCATCGATGATCCCGACGTGGGGGTTCATCACGTCTTGACGTCCGACCAGCGCACCGCGCTGACCGCCGACCTCAGCGATAGGTAGAGAGAGGCAGGCGGGCGAGAGGGTCAGGCGAGAAGCGCCTGGGCCAATTTCCGCACCATATTGGGGTCAGCGTCGCCCCTGTGCGCCTTCATGACGCTGCCCATGACGGCGCCCATGACCGCCTTGTCCTTGCCTCCAAGGCCCTCAATGGCCTCCTCGACCCACCCGCGAACCGTGGGTTCGTCGGCCATCTTGGGCAGCCACTGCCCCACGAACGAGAGCTCCCAATTGATCTGCTCGATGTGCTCGAGCCCCGCCTCCCCGGCGCGCTCGTAGGTGGCGATCGCCTTTCGCTGGGACTTGGCGTAGGCCGTAATCACCTTCAACCACAGGGCGTCGTCCACCTCGCCGGAGAAACCCGCCTTGGTGGTCTCTTGGCCCATCTTGGATTTGAGCATCCGAATCACCCCGAGGGTGCGGGCGTCACGGGCGCGCATGGCGTCCTTCATCTGGCCGGTGATGTCGTCTTGAATTGCCATAATGTCCTCAGTCTTCGCTGGTGAAATCGAGTTGAATGGACTCGCCGAGAGCCTCGAGCAAGAAGGTCTTCAGGCGCTTCTTGAGGCGCGCCTCGATCTGTCGAATACGTTCCCGAGAGACCCCGAACCGCTCTCCCAAGACAGCCAGGGCCAAGGGGTCTTCGGCGAGCATACGCTCCCCCCAGATGGCCTTCTCGCGGGGGTCGGTGAGGGCCGCCGCGAAGCGCTGCATCTCGGCGTCGACCGTGGCCATCAGCTCTGTCTGGAGCACCTCGGTCTCTACGTCCACCTGCCCGTCGGCGATGGTCTCGCCCAAGGTGCGCCCGCCCTCGTCGCCGCTGCCCTTGGGGGCGGTGATGGACAACGCCGGCTGCTTGAGGAGCGTCGCCGCGACGATGTCGTCTTCAGTGACATCCAGGTTCTCCGCCAATTGGAGCAGCGTGGCCTCTCCGGTCTCTTGGATGAGCTTGGCCCGCTCCTTCTCCAGGCGAAAGAAGAGCTTTCGACCCGCGCGGGTGTTGGCGAATGAGATGAGCCGGAAGTTCTTCAGGATGAACTGAAGGACCAAAGCTCGGATCCAATAACGCGCGAAGCTGCTGAACCGAACCCCACGATACGGATCGAATCGCTTCACCGCTTCGGCCAACCCGATGTTGCCCTCTTGGACGAGGTCCATGACGTTGACCCACGCTCGGCGATACTCCATGGCGATCTTCACCACCAGGCGGAGATTGCCCGTGACGAGCTTCCGCGCCGCGCGCTTGTCGCCCTTTTCGTAGTAGGCCGTGGCAAACTCTTTCTCCTCTTCTCGGGTGAGCAGAGGGTAACGGCGAATCTCGGCTAGATAGCGAGAGAGTCCGTCGGCCTTGAGGAGATCACGCGCCGAATCGCCAAGGTTTGCGGGGACCCGCTCCTCGGGAACATCGTCGACGACCAACTCGGGCTTGCTCTCTTCGGACACACTCGCTCCTATGGGGAAGGGATCTTAACCGCGCGAAGGCGAACGTCAACCCGCTCCGGCCGTGTTGCGCCCTCGCCACGCTTCGGGTAAGTCTTCCGTCATCGTTTTCTTGGAGCAAAGCATCATGGATTTAGTGGCAGAGATGCAGGCCCGTATCGTGGCTGCTCACCCGGAGGCAAACGTTGAGTTCAATGATCTGACCGGCGGTGGAGACCACTGGCAGGCTACGATCATCGCGCCCACCTTCGCCGGGATGTCCCGAATCGCGCGCCAGCGCAGCGTCTACGCTGCCCTCGGCGAGCTGATGCACGGGCCCATTCACGCCTTTACCATGCGCACCCTGACGCCGGTTGAAGCGGCCAAGGAGAACTAGAATGTCCGAGATTCACGACCGTATTCACGGCATGGTCACCCAATATCCCATCATGCTCTTCATGAAGGGCACCCCCGACGAGCCCCGCTGTGGCTTCTCCTCGCGGGTCGCCATGATCATGAAGGATGCGGGGAAACCCTTCGCCGCGTTCGACGTCCTCTCCGACCCCACCGTCCGCCAGGGCATCAAAGAGTACGGCAATTGGCCCACGATCCCGCAGCTCTACGTCAACGGAGAGCTCGTGGGCGGCAGCGATATCGTCAGCGAGATGTTCATGAGCGGTGAACTCAAGACCTTGCTGGAGTCCACCGAGGCCGAGGCCCCCGCGACCAGCGACAACTGAATCCGCCTACAGTCGAAGGTCAGCGCTCGGCCAGCGATAAGAGCAAATCGAAGTGACGCCGCCCATTCAATCGGGCGACGCCGTCACCTCGGGGCCATAAGCCATCCACGAAAATCCAAGTGGGACCCACACGAACGAAGGCTCGCCGAAGCGCCGCCGGTACCCCCGCGAGCCGCCCCAAGGAGAGGTCGGCGATCCCAGCCGGGCCGGGGTCCACCACCAAGGCGTCTCGCTCGAAGCCCATCAGGTGCCAATCGTGGTCGAGGCGCGCCTGAACACCCGCCGGGTTCAAGCCCACGTGCACTCTTCGGTCCACCGCGCGAATCTGGAGCGCGGCCACCAAGTCCCCTTTGGCGCTCACGGTCACCAGACGCCCGATCCGCTCGCCATGGTGATCGCTCTTGCCCCCGGGCCGGTCTATCCACGACGCCAATCGACGCGTCCGAAAGTCGCCCAGGGTGTAGTCCACAAGGGGCTCAGCGACGGGGCTGCGCCCGCTGAGGGGACGCCAACTCTGGGTGGCGTGGTCCAAGAGCGCGCGGGCGGCTCCGGTGGCGCGGGCGAAGAACACCGCCGGCCCCGTATGGATCACCGCCCAATGGATCCCGCGTCCCTGTCGGCCGAGAGCCACCGGGAGCCCGTTCCAGCAGCGCAACTCCACCCCCTGCTGCCACTGGGAGAGGTAAGCGAAGCCGTCCACTTCGACGCCGAAGCGCGCCACGAAGACCGCCAAGTGAGAGTCACCCTTTCGCAGCTCCACGAGGGGGGCCGTGGTCATCGCCGCCGGCGGGGACCATGGTGGGGCGTGAACGGACCAGCCGGCGGGCCAAGCGAAAGCGCAGCCGGCGAGGGGCTCGTCGGCGGGCATGATCCTGAGCTCGGGGCCACCGGGACCCCGGGCTTCCACCACCTCACAAGGACCCATGGCTACGGACTACTCCTGCGCTTCGCCGGCGTGCCCCACATCGTCCGCCGTTGCCGGATCTTCGATGCCGTGACTCTTGCGGGCGAAATAGACGAGGGAGGCCAAGAAACAGACCACGCAGACGACGGAGGTGAGGTAGCTGAACGACACGAAGAAGTCGAAGATGGAGACGTCCCGCTGGAAGAAGTTTTTGTAGAGCAAAACGATGATATTGCCCAGGTACCCGAAGGCGTCGGTGACGTAGATCATGAAGCCCGCGGTGGCCACCACTCCGAGGGCGGCGATCATCCTGTCGAAGAGCATACAGCCGTAAGGGACGTAGGCGAGGTAGAGGCCGAGACCGATCCCGATCATCCACGCCTCCGGGCCGATCACCTCCATCTGCCAAAGATAGGTGAGGATCCCCACCAAGGCGCTGCCCGCCACCATCACGCCGTGGATGATGAGGAGGGCCTTGCGATTGTTCCGAATCCCGATGAAGCCCGCCAAGATGGCGAGCACGCCGAAGCCGACCCACATCTCGGAGGTGGCCAAGATGCTCGGCTTGCTCTCGTAGCCGAGGGCGATCCAGATATCGACGGCGAAGTCGTCGCGAACGGCGCGATAGGCGGTCAAGAAGAAGTACAAGACCGTGAGGAAGAAGAGGCCGGGTAAGAACCGCAGGATGAACGCTTTGCGCGCCGTCGAGTCCATGGGCTCTCGCTTGGTGCGCGAGGCGATGTCCTCTGCGTTGGGCGGCGGCAGCTTGGAGAGCAAGAACACACAGACCACCAAGGGGATGGCGAACAAGAGGCCGGTGACGAAGGGCATCCAGTATTCGGAGATGCCGTAGTCCACCATGAGGCCGCGACCGACGGCTTTCACCACCCCGCTGGCGATGATGTAGCTGGCGCTCAAACCGGCGCCCAAGAGCTCCGACAGCTTGCGCCCCTCGAGGAAGCCGAAGACCAGGCCCCATACCATTCCCAGAGGCAGTCCGTTGAGGAAGAGACAGAACGCAGACCACGGCGCCGGGGTGATGGCGAAGAGCAACAACGCCAGCTCCGCAAAACCGATGACCAAAAGGATCGCCGCAGCCCGCTTGGCGGCGCTGAGCTCGGAGATGATTTTGATCCCGATGAACTTGGACAGGCAGTAGCCCAGGACCTGGCTGATGACGTACAGGATCTTGAGGTCCATCTCCGGCATGATCGACAGATCTGCCGTGCCCTCGAAGGTCCCGGCAGCCCAGGGCTTCCGAAACGCGTACATACAGAAGTAGGTGCTGAAGGCGGCCAAGATGGCGTACGTGGAAAACACGGTCGGTGACGCCCGCTCGAGCCAGCGGGTCAACGGATGTTTGGCGGTCATCGAAGGGCCCCCTCAGGATAGACGGACGAGTCTTTCAGGGCCCGTCGTCGAGGTCAACGACGACGGTTGAACGAGAGGAGCGACTAGTGAGATGGTCCGGCGCAGGAGGCCGATCAAATGTACCAAGACCCCCTCTTATTGACCCCCGGTCCCTTGACCACAGCGCCCGAGACCCGGGCCGCGATGACCCGAGATTACGGATCCCGAGACAGTCGCTTCGTCGCCTTGAGCGACGCCGTTCGAGCGGGCGTCCTCGCCTTGGCGGGTGGAGACGAGACCTGGGCCTGTGTGCCCCTCCAAGGGAGCGGGACCTTCGCCGTAGAGGCGGCCATCGGCACCTTCGTCCCCCGGGCGGGCAAGCTCTTGGTGTTGGTCAACGGCGCCTACGGCCGCCGCATGAAGAGCATCGCGGCGGTGATGGGCCGCGACGTGAACACCCTCGTCTTCGATGAGACGGTCCCCGTGGACCCCGAGGTGGTGGACCAGACCCTCCGGGACGATCCGGCGGTGACCCACGTCGCCCTAGTCCACTGCGAGACCACCACCGGCGTCCTCAACCCGGTCCAAGACATCGGCGATGTGATCGCCCGCCACGGACGCCGGCTCCTCTTGGACTCCATGAGCGCGTTCGGTGCCCTCCCGGTAGACGTCAAAACCCTCCCCGTAGACGCGCTGATGGCGTCGAGCAACAAATGCCTCGAGGGCGTGCCCGGCATGGGGTTCGTGGTGGCGCCCATCGACGCCCTCCGCGCCGCCGAGGGCAACGCCCACAGCTTGAGTTTGGACCTGCAGCAACAGCAGGTGGCTTTCGCGCGGAACGGACAGTGGCGCTTCACCCCGCCGACCCAGGTAGTGGCCGCCCTCGCCGAGGCCCTTCGACTGCACGCGGCCGAGGGCGGCGTCGAGGGTCGGGGCGCCCGCTATCGAGTCAATTGCGATCACCTCATCGCGGGCATGAAGACGCGCGGCTTCGAGACGCTCCTCAGACCAGGTATCCAGGCGCCCATCATCGTCACCTTCCATCAACCGGAGACCGATTGGTTCGACTTCGAGGGATTCTACGCAGCGCTGCGAACCCACGGCTTCGCCATCTATCCGGGTAAGCTCACCCAGGCGCCCACATTCCGCGTCGGGTGCATCGGTCAAGTCACCGTGGATGACATCGACCGATTCTTGACCGCCGTCGATCTCGTCTGCGAGGAGCTGGGGCGATGAACCTGACCGCTCCCGCTGTCCTCAGTACATCCCATTTTCGACGCGGGGTCGACGACCCCCTAAGCCTGCTGATAGAAGCCGGGTCCGGGCGCTACGGAGGCGAGGACATCACCCAACTCGAGCACGGGTTGCAGTGTGCAGCCTTGGCCCAAGCGGAGGGCGCCCAGGAGACCTTGGTGCTCGCCGCCCTCTTTCATGATCTCGGCCATCTGATCCATCCCGACGCGGAGACCGCCAGCGAGGAGGGCGTCGACGCCCGCCACGAGCGCATCGGCGCCAAGGCCCTCGAGCGCGCCTTCGGCCCCGCCGTGGCCGACCCCGTCCGAGGCCATGTGGCTGCCAAGCGTTATCTGGCCCGAGCGGCGGCCTACCGGCAGACCTTGTCCACAGAGTCGGCTCACACCCTCGTCCTCCAAGGGGGCCCGATGAACGAAGACGAGGCGGCGGCGTTCATGGCTGCACCCGGCGCCGAAGACGCGCTCCGTCTACGCCGCTGGGATGACGAAGCGAAGGTCCCCGACGCACACGTCCCGAGGGCCGAGAGCTACCGAGCGCTGATTGCCCGCCATCGGCGGCGCTGAGCTGCGCCCTCGTCTTGGGCCCCGCCCGTGGGCTACACTGGCGCGAACTCTGGAGGTCATGATGCGGATCGGGCTCTTGCTCTCGGCGGTCTGTTTGCTGGCGTCGACGGCGGTCTACGCCGCTCCGCCTTCGCCCCTTATCCCCAAGAAGCTGGCCGAAAGCTGCCGACCGGTGGTCACCGACGCGGGCTTCGTGACGCCCCAAGGCAAGAAGGTCGCTCTCGATGACACTGTGGCCGGTCGACCCACGGCCCTCTTGGTGATCAAAGGCTATTGGTGTCCCGTGTGTCAAAAGCAACTCCGCAGCACGGAGGGCCTCCACGCCAAGCTGGAGGCCAAGGGCGCAGCTGTGATGGGGCTGTCCACGGAGGACGCGGGCACCAACGCGATGCTCATGAAGAAATTGGGATTGAGCTACCCCATCTACGGAGAGCCCTCAGCGCGGCTGCTGGAGCGGCTGGGCTTCTGGTCTGCCAAGAACGGCCACCCGATCCCGGGCGTTCTCTTCTTGGATCGGTGCGGCGATGTAGCCTTGCGATACTTTGGTCGCTGGCCAGGTCGGGGCCAAAATGACCTCATCGAGCGGACGCTGGAGGCGCTCCTCGCCGCGCCCGCGCGCTGTGGAGACGCCTGAGCGGATCAGCCCCTACGAAGGGTACCCAAGGTCATGCCGGCCCACGCCGCCACCACACAGATCAAGACCGACAAGACGACATAGGCCAAAGCGGCGCCGCTCTTCCCACCCTGCAGCAGCGCCAAGGTCTCGTTGCTGAAACTCGAGAAGGTGGTGAAACCGCCCATCACGCCCACGAGCACGAAGAGGCGAACCCACTCGCGATCCGAGTAGAGGGCGGCGACATATCCAAAGGCCAGAGAGCCGATCACGTTGACCAACCAGGTGCCGGCGGGCAGGCCCCATAGAGCGCTCCCACCCCAGCGATTCAAAGGCGAGGCGAGGAGATAGCGTAGACCCCCTCCAAGAGCGGCGCCCACCGCCACCAAGAGAAGGCCGTTCATGGGTGATTCACTGGTCTTCGGAGGCCGACGCCGAGGCGGTCGGTTCAACGGTCTTCGAGGCGGTGTCTTCGGCCTCGGGCTCGGACGAGTCCTTCACGGTCGGCGAGCTTGACGGCGGCCCGGCGGACACCTCCGATGGGCCCCTTGGGGAGGCGTCAGCGTCTTCCTGTGCGGGGGGTGACTCCACGGGGTCCGAACCCTCCTCGGGGGCCGCTTCGGCGTCCTCCCCAACGTCATCGATGACCACCCCGTCAGCCTCGACGGCCACCACATCATCCCGCTCGCCCACGGTCATTGACGGGCCCGTCTCGGTGACCGGATCGGGTTCGGCGTGCCCGTTGGGCGCCACCTCGGAGTCATCAGCCACGTCGTCATCGAAGAGGACTGAGACCAGGTTGGCCGTGCCCGCGCTGTGCACCAAGATGGTGGACGGCAGATTGGACAGCAGCGTGGAGTAATGATCGTAGAGCCCTTCAGCGTGCTCGGCCGTCTCCGGTAAGCGGAGACCGAGCATGGTCAAATCGGTCTCCTTGCTCTCTGACGCCATGATGTCGGTGATGCTCCGCCCGTCCCGGAGAATCACCCGCGCCTCGGCGTCGAGTCGAGCGCTCTCAAATAAGCCGCGAAGGCGAGCCGTCGCCTGGGCGTGGTCAGCGGGGTCATCGATGACCGTCAAAGCCGTCACCTGGGCCCCTTGCCAACGATCGGAGCTTCGAATCAGGTATGCCAAGAGAAGCATCAGACCGCCGTTGCCCTTGAGCCCGCCCCACCATACGTGGATGCGGCCATGGCGACCGAAGCTGCGGAAGGGGTCGTGGTCCACCAAGACCAGGCTGTTGTCGAGGACCGTGAGCTCGTTGAGCATCCGAAAATACGCCTTGGCCCGCTCTCGCTTCTTCAACCACCCCAACATCACCGTATTGGCCTCGAGGTTTCCGATCCCGTAGCTCTGGCTGATGGTCACGATCCCGCGATACACCTCAGGGACGATGTCCACCCGAAAGAAGACGTTGGGGAAGTCCGGGGCGAGATGATCCACGTTGCCGCGGAGCGACTCCCGCTTCGCAGCCAAGGTCCCGACCTCGCCCTCCAACATATGGATATAGGAGGTGATGCCTCGGTCTTGGACCACAGCGGCGCCCATCTCGAGGAGATACCGCCGGCGGGTAGGCGGTCCCCCGAAGATCAAGAGGTTCGGCCGCCAATTCATCTGGTGATATTCCGTCCGATGAAGGTGGCGCAGAGAGGTCCGCACCAAGGCCGACCACAGACCGTGTCGGGCGTCGCCGAAGGTGGTGTTCAAGGCCCGCCGCTGCACCACCACGTAGATGGCGCCGCAGATGAGCGCCGCCGCCGCCATGGCGCCCAGGTCGATGATGCTCATCACATAGAAGCACCCGACGGCGCCGCTGAAGCTGATCAGGGAAGAGACCCGAAAAGTTGGGCGGAAGCTGGGGCTGTCGGCCCAGCGCTCCAAGGCGCAGGCCAAATTCGTAAAACCGTACGTGGCCAAGAAGAAGATGGTGAGCACTTGGGCCAGTAGATCGAGGCTCCCCAAGAGCACGCCGCCCACGGCCAAGATGAAGGTCACGATCAACCCCATTCTCGGCTCATTGGCGGGCCCGCTGCCCTTGGCCAAGAAGCGCGGCGCGAGGCCGTCTACGGCGAGGGCCTGCAGCGTGCGCGGGGCCCCTAGAATACAGCCCACTGCGCTGGAGAGGGTGGCCCCCCAGAGCCCGAGATAGACGAGGGAGGGCCAGACCGCCTTGTCGAAGATGACATAGTTTTGGACCCCCTCGCGGGTGAGGTCTTGGTCCCGTACGAGCTCGGTGAGGTCGAAGTTCAGAGCCACCCAAAAGGGCATGGAGACGTACACCAAGAAACCCACCAAGACCGCGAGCATGGTGCCCTTGGGGAGAGACTTCCGGGCGTCCTTTAGATCCCCCGACATGCTGACGCCGGCCATGATCCCGGTGACGGCCGGGAAGAACACGGCGAAGACCTCGGAGAATGACCGGGCGCCCAACTGGGCCTTGGTGTCACCGTCGAGGAACCACATGAGTTCATCGGGCGACTTGGAGACGCCCCCGGCGAAGATGGAGATGAGAGAGAGCGCGATGGCGCCCATGACCACGTACTGGATCTTGATGGCCGCTTCGGCGCTCTTGAGCGCCACGGCGGCCAGCAAGATGATGGTGCCGATGGCGATCACGCGGCCACTGATAAACCAATTCAGGATGGGGTGGCCGAGATCGTCGGGGAGGAGATAGAGCAGTGACTCGGTGAAGCCCACCACGTAGAAGGCGATGCTCAGGGCCTGGGCGAAGAAGAGCGGGATGCCCACGGCGGCGCCCGCCGGCGCGCCTAGAGACCGGCTGATCATATAGTAGGCGCCGCCCGCCCCCACGGTTCGGTTGGTGGCGATACTGGAGACCGAAAGCCCCGTCGTGGTGGAGATCAAGTGGGAGATGACGATGATGGACAGGGCGCCGCCCAGGCCCACATTGCCCACGACCCATGGGAGCAGCAGGTACATGACCACGCCCAAGATCGTGAGGATGCTCGGGGTGAACACACCGCCGAACATCCCCAGACGTCGGGCGCTTCCGCCCATGTCCGGTTCCCTCATCGGCGCGGTCATTGAATCGCGCTCTCGAGCGCGGCCCGGAGGCGGGGCAGACAATTCTTGATCTGGTCGACGCTGACGGCGCCGACGCTGAAGCGAAGCCAACCGACGTTGGTGGCGTCTCCAAAGACGCTGAAGGGCAAGATCGCGCAGCCGGCCTCATCGAGGAGGTAACGACGGACCTCGGCCTCGGTGGCGAATCCCGGACGCCCTTGGAGATCGATTCTTACACTCAAATAGATGGCGCCTTCCGGGGCGATGACGTCCACCGGGAGCCCCTCGGCCTTCCAAGCGGCGAAGGCATCATAGATGAGGTCCAAGCGGCCGCGAATGGTGGTTTTGAAGCCCTCGAGGAATTCTTCGACGGCGGCGCGATCCCGTAGAAACGCCGCCGTAGCCATCTGCTCCGGCCGCGGCGCCCAGGCGCCCATATGAGTCATCAACGCCTTGATCCGCGCCGCGATGAAGGGTGGGCCTACCAGCCAGCCCACGCGTAAACCCGTGGCCGCGAAACACTTGCTGATAGCGTCGGTCATAAGCGTGTATCGCGCCATCTCAGGCCGCATCCCTACGGGGGTCACATGAGGCACGTCTCCAAAGGTGAGCATCCGATAAACCTGGTCGTAGATCAGGTAGAGCGCACGCTCTCCGCTGGCGTCCCTTCGGGCGTTTTCCGCCAGCACCAGATCGCAGATATCGGTCATGGCCTGAGGCCGGATCATGGTCCCCGTGGGGTTCATGGGAGAGCACAGGACCAGCAAACGCGCGTCACGCAGATGGGGCGCGAGGCGGTCGGCGGTGGGCATGAAGTCGTCTTCGGGACGACTGGGCACCACCACGTGCTCGGCCCCCACCAGTTGGCTGAAGTTATTGTTGTTCCAGCTCGGCGCCGGGGTGACCACCTTCTCCCCGGGGTTGAGCAAGCATCGAAAAGAGGCGTAGAGCACAGGCCGAGCGCCGGAGGCGACGACGATGGCGTCTACTGGGTAATCCAAGCCGAGGACGTCTGCGTAGTGGTCGCGAATGGCGCCCCGCAACTCCGGCGTACCATGGGCCGGCGGATAGTTCGTGTGATTGGCCGCCACCGCCGCAGTGATGTTCTCTTTGAGCACCGCCGGCACCTGAAACTCCGCTGGGGCAAAGTCACCCACAGTGAAGTTGGCGATCTTTTTCCCGGCCTCGATTTGGGCCCTGACAGCGTACGCGATGACCAAGATCTCGCTGGCTGCCATCCCATCCGCGACGGTAGAGAAGGTGCGCGATGCGAGGCCGCCGTCGGGGTCTTCAAAGAACGGGTCGAGGGTGTTCATGGCGTCCTCCCGGGCTCTGAAATGAATGGACGATGGGCCATATAACTGGAGCGCACCATGGGACCGGATTCGACGTGCTCGAAGCCCATCGAGAGCCCGATCTCACGGAGCCTGTCGAAGGTGTCGGGTTCGACCCAGCGATCCACGGGCATATGCTTGCCGGTGGGGGCCAGATACTGACCCAAGCTCAGGATCTGTACGCCGCACTCGCGCAGGTCCCACATGACCTCTTCGACCTCGGCGTCCGTCTCTCCCAAGCCGAGCATCAACCCGGTCTTGCTCTTGACGTCGGACCACCCGCTGATGTGGGTGAGCACCTCGAGACTCTGGCGATAGTCGGCCTCGAATCGCACCTTGCGATAGAGCCGAGGCACAGTCTCCGTGTTGTGGGCCACCACGTCCGGCGTAGTCGCCAAGACCGTCTCCAGGGCGGCCTGATTCCCTCGAAAATCAGGAACCAAGAGCTCGACTCGGGTCTCGGGACAGGCGGCGCGGATGGCCGTGACGGTGTCGGCGAAGTGCTGCGCCCCCCCGTCGGGGAGGTCATCGCGGTTGACGCTGGTGATCACCGCGTACCGTACCCCCAAGACTCGAATCGCTTCGGCCGTCCGCTCGGGTTCACCGGCGTCCAACGCTCCGGGTTTGCCCTTACCCACTGCGCAGAAGCCACAGTGACGGGTACAGATTTCCCCCATGAGCATGAAGGTCGCGGTCCCGGCGCTCCAACACTCATCGATGTTGGGACAGCGCGCCTCCTCGCAGACCGTCACCAGGCCCAGGCCGTCTTTCAATGCGCGGACTTCGGCGAAGCGCTCGTTACGGCGATACGTCACCCGGAGCCAATCGGGTCTGGGGCCCGGCTCCCGTTTTCGCACCGGGCTGAACCGCGCCTCCGGATCCACCAATTGCACCAGGTCGCTCACGACGTAGCCTCCCGGTCGGGATGGACCAGAAGGCTGGGCGGGTCCACGACCAGGGTGCGGCCGAGCGCACGCGCTAGATGGCCAGCGAGTCGCTCCATGACCTCGATCATGGACACCCGGCGACCCAACTCTCCAGCCAGAGATGTGACGCCTTTGTCGGCGATCCCACAGGGGATGATGAGGCGGAAGTAGTCGAGGTTGGTGTTCACGTTGAGAGCGAAGCCATGGTGGGTCACCCAGCGGCTGATTCGCGCGCCGACAGCCCCGATTTTTCGATCCGGATTCGACAACCAAATGCCCGGCGACCCCTGGAGGCGACCGGCCTCCAGCTCATAGTCGGCGGTGGTGTCGATCATGGCCTGCTCCAACCCGGCGACATAGCGCCGGATGTCTTTCATGTCAGGCCGGAGATCCACGATGGGATAGCCGACCACCTGTCCGGGCCCGTGAAAGGTCGCGTCACCTCCACGGTCGCTCTCCACCAGCTCCACGCCCCGCTCTGCGAGGGTCGATTCATCGGCCAAAAGGCTCCCTCGATGGCCGTCACGGCCCAAGGTCACCACGGGTTCGTGCTCCAAGAGCAGCAAGGTGTCCTCCACCTCACCGGCCTTCCGCGCCTCGGCCAGCGCCCGCTGTAGAGCCCACGCCTCGCGGTAGGGCACGGTGCCCAGGTATCGGACCCTCAGCGAACGCACCTCACATCGCCGTCTCGTCGAAGCTCTCCAGAGTCGTCTTGAGGTGACCCATGAAGGCGTCGGCCACCGCCCCATCGATGACGCGATGGTCGAAGCCGAGGGTCAAATAGCCGCTGAGCTTGATGCCGAAGGTGTCGGTCCCATCGGGCAAGGTGATGACCTTGACCCGCTTCTCGATGGTACCCACGCCGAGGATGGCCGTCGTCGGCTGCGGAATGATGGGTGTACCCCATTGGGAGCCGAAGACCCCGGGATTGGTGATGGAGAAGGTGAGCCCCGAGACCTCGTCGGGCTTCAACTTCTTGGTTCGCGCCCGTGCACCCAAGTCTGCGATCTGTTGGGAGAGCCCGAGCAGCGACACCTGATCGGCGCTCTTGATCACGGGCACGATGAGACCCCAATCGAGGGCCACGGCGATGCCGAGGTTGATGTCACCCCGATAGACCACGTTCTCACCGTCGTGAGCCGAGTTGAGGATGGGGAACTTCTGGAGCGCGTTGACGACGGCTTTGGCCAAGAAGGTGGTGAAGGTCAAACGGCCGCCACGGTCGGCGTACTGCTGCTTGTACTTCTTACGCAGCCCGTTGACCTTCCCGTAGTCCACCTCGAAGCAGGTGTGGACGTGAGCGCTGTACGCCTTCGACTCCACCATGCGATCGCTGATGACCCGTCGCATACGCGACATGGGCTCGACGCTGTCGTTGGGCCCCACCTTGACCGCCACCTTGGGGATCCCGAGGGCGACGCCGCCGCCGGCGGTCGACGCCGAGGGGCTGGTGACCGAAGACGCTGCGGCACGAGGGGCGGCCGCCGCGGCTGCACCGCCCGCTTTGATGAAGGCCAGGATGTCCTTCTTGGTGACCCGCCCGTCGAGGCCGGTTCCCGTGATCTGACGAATGTCGATCCCGTGCTCGGCCGCGATCTTGCGCACCACCGGGGTGCTCTTGGTCCGACGAAGCTCAGCGGCCGACAAATCGGCGGCTGGCGTGTCTGCGACGGATGCCGCTGCCGCTGCCGGAGCCGCTGCCGGTGCGGCGGCCGCGGCCGGCGCTGCGGTCTCGGTCTCCGTTGCAGACGGGGCCGGCGCGCCCCCGCCGGTAGACTCTCCCGCGGCGCCGATAACGGCCACGACGGTGCCCACCTCGACCGTCTCGCCCGCAGCGACCCTGATCTCCAATAGAACGCCGGCCTCCGGGGCAGGAATCTCCGCGTCCACCTTGTCGGTGGTGATCTCGAAGATGGTCTCGTCTCGATCGACAGCGTCCCCCACCTTCTTGAGCCAACGGACGATGGTGCCTTCGGCGACCGATTCCCCCATCTGCGGCATGATTACGTCAAACGCCATCTCTATTCCTTATTGGTTGGCCTCACCCTCAATACGAGGCGAGGTTTCGCGCCGTGTTCACGATGTCCTCCACTTGAGGGAGAAACACCTTTTCGAGCTCTTTGTTATAAGGCACCGGCGTGTCGGCGGCGGTGACCCGTAATATGGGACCGTCGAGCCACTCGAAGGCGTGCTCGTTGATCCGACTGGTGATCTCTCCTGCGATGCCCCCGGTGCGCGTGTCTTCGTGCACGATGAGGATCTTCCCGCACTGACGCGCTGCGTCCAGTATGGCGGCGTCATCGAGGGGTTGGAGCGTTCGGAGATCCAAGACTCGGACCGACACGCCCTCTTCAGCCAAGCGCTCCGCCGCGGCGAGAGACTTATGAACCATGGCCCCATAGGTGATGATGGCCAGGTCATCTCCTTGGCGACGAATAGCGGCCTCGCCCAAGACGCCCACCTCGTCCTTGTGGGGCAACTCTTCCCGCAGCGCCGGCGCCCGGTACAAGGCCTTATGCTCGATGAAGAGCACGGGGTTCGGGTCTCGGATGGCCGCCTTGAGCAGCCGTTTGGCGTCCGCCGCGGTGCTGGGCGCCACCACTTTGATCCCGGGCGTTTTGACGAAGTACATCTCCACGCTCTGGCTGTGGAACGGCCCCGCACCCAAACCACCGCCGCCGGGGCCCCGGATCACGATGGGCACGGAGGCCCCCCAGCGATAATGGCATTTGGCGGCGAAGTTGGTCAGTTGGTCGAAGCCCACCGACAAGAAGTCGAGGAACTGAATTTCGGCCACGGGGCGAAGGCCCATCAAGGCCGCCCCGATGGCGGCGCCCACGATGCCGGCTTCGGCGATGGGGGTGTCGAAAATCCGCTTGGCCCCGAAATGCTCGAGGAAGCCGTCGGTGACC